>Ga0228711_1007093_pt1 | contig 16385 bp, 10 predicted proteins | sample MedpolnodulmetaG_2_FD_177996 | JGI IMG/M metagenome (GOLD analysis project Ga0228711, IMG submission 177996) | Root nodule microbial communities from Medicago polymorpha collected in Santa Monica, California, United States - brown nodules | ecosystem: Host-associated > Plants > Roots > Nodule...
ATGAGTGTCCTTAGGGATGAGAATAGGTTAGGCCGAGCTAGGCTTTGCAAGGCCTAAGCTTGGCCTGCCATATTTTTTTAAAGCCTAAGCATGGCCTTGGCTTGTCATAGGCCTACTTTTTAGGCCTGAGTCTGGCCTTTTGTAAGCCTGATACGATCTTCTAGCTTGTTTAAAAGCCTATATCTTATAAACATCTTTAAATAAGCAATGTGATATAAGTTTAAATGGACTAGCGAACTAATAGTTCAATTAGATTAAAGTCTCTTTTGATAATCAACACAAGGTTTTAGGGAATTCGACTAGATATTGTATCATATTTCTATTCTAGTTTATAATAATACATTTATATATGCAAAAAATTAATGTATACTAATAAAGCTTAAATTATTGAAAAACTTTACGTATTTATATTTTAATTGAAAGTACAAAATATAATATAATAATAAATAATATTATTCATATTATTTAAATAGGTCGGCCTAATAGGCTTAAGAGGCTTTTTGAGAGGCATGTGGCCTGACCTTTTAAGCTAAATAGACTTAAAAAAAACCTAGGCCTTCTCTATTTAAAAAAAAAGTCTAATCTGACCTGTGATAGGCTAGGTCGTAGGCTCCTGTAGGCCGGCATGGTCTATTTCTATCCCAAGCGTCCTAATTAAAACATAAGATTCATCATGGCATATCAAGTGATAATACATCTTATACGTGAGAATGATAAGAACACTTGTTAACCCTTAGATTAATTTAGATGGTTAAGATCAAAAACCCCAATTTAAATAACACGTGTGACTCTCCTTGCTGTATGATGTTTCCTTAGCATAAATCTTCTCATCTTCTTCACTCACCGTCGTCTGAAAATTTTATTTGGAACGACCTTACTGTATAATTGTCGTCATCTTCTCATTTCAATCTATCGACTTGTTTTGTTTCTTAGGCAGTTTTTATAATTTAGAATAAAATGAAAAAGCAAAAATCTGTCACAAAACAAAAGCAAAGAAATATGAGAAAGTTGGTATTTCTATTATTTTTTTTTATACTCAAAGAAATATGAGAAAGTTACATCTTGGATATACTATTTGCATCCATTATTTCAACACTATTCCAAGGATAAAACTTCCCCCATAAATATCCACCAGTTTTATTTATTTTCCACTCTCGGTTTTCACAACCATCTCGTGTTTGCTTGTAAATTTCAATATAATGACGATTGGGATTTCCTGGCCATGTAAAGCTGCAGAAGAATAACGTGCTTTTCCAAAATACATACGATGGCTTGAATGAAAACGTGTACTTTTCTTCAATTGTGAGTGAGTGAAATCCAAGATCGTCATCTTTAGATTTGCAATGTACTGTGAGATTTGTGGGAGTTGATTGTGTTGCTATATCATTGATAATTGTAACGTTTACATGACCATGAAGACAAATCATAACTTTTGGCTCTACATATGTAGCCCCAAATACAAGTATTAAAACTAGAAGAATAGAAAATATTGAGGTAATTGGTTTTGAATTTGCCATAACGATGCCGAACACCTTTGTTGAGAGGTGGATGTCGAATACTAAGAATCCTTATATTAATCTTAATTTATAGAACTATCGCTATTCAATTTTCCAATTGCACAAATTTATTTTTATTTACGATGTTATAACCAACAATTAATTTGACATATAAGTTGTGCAGATATTTTCCTTAAAAAAAAGTTGTGCAGATATTTTTTTTTTTTTTTTAGGGAAAGTGCAGATATTTGTTTGTCAACTTTGCCAAATAATTATGAAAATATGTTGAGTGGTTTATTTATGTTTTGCTTAAGATACGCAAAATATGTTGAAATTTTTAGTAGTAAGAATTAAGTTGTTATATATTATCACCCCCACCCCCCAACAAAATGAAATTTGTTGTTGTTTTGTGTGTGTAGATATGTTATTTGTAGAGTAACTCAATCTTTTTCCAAAAATATTTGTTAACTCCTAAATAAGAAGTTGTATTATCATTAAGAAATTATAATTTAGACAAATATGTGTATATGAAATTTTAAATAGTTTTTTAAGGGGTTACATTTCAATATAAAAAGTAGTATAAAACAATTAGTATAATATTTTTGTTGTTGAGCAAATTAGTATAATATTTATAATAAAGAAATTTCTTTATTATAAAGAAATCAAAGATCATTTAAGGTGAAATGAAGACAAGAGAAATGAGACAATCCTTTATTTACATCCAATTTTGATTTTAGATATTTCCACACGATCTTTATTTGATACTTAATGAAAGCAGTAAAGAGAAATGAAGACAATCCTGCTTGCCTAAATCAGCTCTGTACCTAATGCAATGTGAACGACAGATATGCAATAATGACAATAGAATCCTCTTTTTTTTTTCCTTTTTAAGAAAATATCCATTGTTGGGAACCAATCTCAGTTGAAGTGATTTGTATCTCTCTCTAACTACCTCACTAAATTAAATTTCTTTTATAATATTCAATTATCTCGATTTGCTATCACGAAGAATTGCGGTGTGATTTGTATCAGTTTTGAGATAAAAAAAAGTCATATGATTCATTGATAAAATTATACTCGGTTCGGTTTAGATGAGTCCTTTAAGAATCTGAATCAATCCAACATAATTTAACGCGGTTTAATTTCAATCAGTTTTTGTAGATATTCAAATAACAATTTTATAAAAAAAATCTTATAATCAGTATTAGTAATATAACGAACAATAAAGTAACGGCTTTGATGTGAAATATAACATATTAAATATTAGTATTGCTGAATGATATCGATCAATTATATATGACATATATGAAATAGTAAAAAAAATACAATAAATTATTTTTGTGAGCTTAACTCAATTAGTAGGAACATTGCATAATATATGCAGGGTTTGGTGTTCGAATCACATACACTTCACTTCTCTATATTTAAAATGTATGAGCTTCAGCCACTAAACTACTTGACAAAAAAATATAATAAATTAAACAAATATGTATTAATTATACTACTAAACAATTGAAACCAACAAATAATATATTAATGCATTCTTAAAAAAAAATATTAATGCAATATATGTTGCTTATAAACATGTAAATAAGTATGAAAATATATGCATGTGGTTTGATTGAGTTTTGAAAAAACGATCCAAGATTTGATTCCATATGAACGATTTTCACAAAAGGGCATTCAAGCACGTTAAATATTACATATTTTTGTGTGGTTTTCATTGTTTTGAATACATTTTCGATTCAAAATACAAGAATATTTTAGATGGTCTGAATACATGAAAGACCAACACTACCCTATTAAAGACTTAAAACCAATACCAACAATTGGGCATGACAATGGATCAGGGTGAGGGTAGATTTTACCTTTTCCATCCTCGTCCTCGACCCCGATTTACATATAGTTATTTGTTACCCTACCTATATCTAATGGGATGAGAAATTTGAAACTCATCCCCGTCCCTGACTGGTTCGCGTGTCCCCACCCCATCCTCGTACCTACAGCGAATCATTTTTTTTATACAATTTTTTTTTCAACCCCAAAGGCAATGCTGTAATGTAAAATAGAGAGGCCGAGGGTGTGAGATGTGAAAGGAAAAAAAAAAGAGAATTTGCGTGAGTATCTTTTGACAGACAGAGACTAACACTCTGACTGCCTGCTTGAAATAATTTTAGGTTTGAGTTTTTATTTAAATAAAAGGATTAATAGAGTAATTTTCAACTTTCTGGTTCAGATTTGGGTATGGGTTCGAAATGGGTATCTATATACCTATTACTCGTTTGTACCCGTGTTTTGAAATTATGGAAAAACCAAACTCTTACCCAAACTCATTTTAAGCAGGAAAACCATCGAATCGGGGTGAGTTCAGGCGGGTACCCGTGGATCTGGGTTTTGCTATCATGCCTACCAAACACATAATTGCTAAACAAATGATAGGTACCCTAACGATGAAACCATAACGCACTGCTAGGGCGGGAGGCCGTCTTGCAAAGTGATCCTGTTGTGACATCTTTTAATTGTTTGTTGTTAGATTATTTGATTTCAATCATGTGGGCCATCTTGGATTTCATGCATCCATTGTTTTGTTACAGTAGTGATTGGTGTTATTACTTAATAACATGATCTTTCCTTCCACTATCATTGATCAATTATTTGCATACGCAATTGGATCACGTTTCTAATTTGCAGAAGCAATTTCATTGTTGAGTTATTATTGAAGATTGGTGCATTTTTTCAACTCTTGTGAGCCGTCGCAATTGGAAATATTTCTTAAACAAGGGCTGTTTGTGGCCAGACAAGGCATTTACATGTCCTTGGCGTGGCATGGAGGAAAACAACATGGTTCCGTCGCTCAATCCACAACAACCAGCAACTTTGTTTTGCTCAATCCTTAATGGCGTCACACACAATCACGAACACCACTCTTTATCCACAACCAGCCATTCGAGGAGATGCTTTATGCATTAAGATAACATAAGATGATTATGTCAAAGGTATCGAGGCTTGCAAGCGTAATTTGCATGGAAGGCTTGTGTTGAATAAAGGAGATAAGCCCTACACGACTAAGAAAATTATTGTGAAGCTTTAAAAGCACTACAAAATGACAGGTAAATGGAATATGTTGTCCTTGGGCAAGAGTATTATGATTTTTCTTTTTCTTCGTATGAGGATTTAAGATTGGTATGGGCATTAAGAACTGTGAATTTGAATCGTGTCCTTCATCTCTTCGAATCGATGAAGGATTTCAATGCGCGCACAGAGGTAGACACATACGCAAGTATGGATACAATTACTATAGATGGCCACTATGTACGACTACTATTTTTTATGAGTTTTTTGCCACTATGTACGACTACTGGTTTGCATTTAAGGCAGGGGATGCTTATGAATGGCTTCCTTACTTCTATGATTTTTGCTCTTCTCCCGCACAAAACACTCGCGCTCTGCAGCCTTTCCAATTATACCTCTGTGTGAGTTAAATCACGCTGCGTGACTTAACTCACGCATCTTATAATCTCTGTGCACGTTGGCCGGTGGTCAGAACTGAAGACCACACGTTTTTTGGACGGTGGTCAGTTTTTCAACATTCAATCCACATATTTTTTTACCAAATTTTACACGTTTTTTGACCACATTTATGTTTGTTATAACCTATACTACCATTCCCACTTATGAATACCCCTCCAAAGTTCCTCATTTCCTCACACCATCTCACATTCTCTCCTCCCACTCTCTCCCCCTCTTTCTCTTCTTTTTTTCTTCTATAGTCTCTAGCCTCTTTTTACCCCATTAGGTATATAATAATAGTTGTTGGGGGAAATAGTGGTCAGTCGGGTTGGGGAAAAAGACATCGTCCCTTGAGGTAAAATTAGGTTTGCTTCCTTTTACTCCCAAAATCTTTTTACCGTGGGTAAAAAGAATCATCATGGGGGTATAAAAGGAACCAAATTTAAATTTACCATAAAGAATCTTGATGTCTTTTTCCCCAACAAGATTGATCACTATTTTCCCCAAGAGCTATTGCTATATACCCAAGAGGGTAAAAATAACTTTTTACCCCAAGAGAGTAAAAAGAAAATAAGTAGATTACTGAGTTCAAATAAATTATATGTATCATCTATTATAATGTATGAATGATATTAATAAAATGAGCGTTATATTTATTAATTTTGTTTTTTTATTTGTATTTATAATTGCATGTATTTTATGTTTATGATTATGTATTGAATAAATAAATATTGAATAAATAAATTAGAATAAATATTGAATTAGAACAAAATCGAATTTATTTTCATATTTCGAATTTATTTTAAGTGCATAAATAAATTAGAATATAGCAAATAAATAATTTAGAATAAAGTGAACAAATAATTTAGAATAAAGTAAATAAAATAATTTAGAATAAAGTAAATAAAATAATTTGAATATAGTAAATAAATTAAAAAAAAGTAGCCACTATGCGTCACTTAACTCAGCGCGAATTAAAATAAAAATTGCGTATTGAATAAATTCGAATAAAGTTACGTATTAAAAAAAAATTGAAAAAAAGCCTAATTAAACTCAGCGTGGATTCGAATAAAGTTGGTTAATCGACGACGAGCAAGAGGATTAAATAATGTAATGACTTGTAATAATCTTGGAACATTTTGGATTATTTTGTTATTGAATAATTTTGTTATTGAATAAAGTTGAAGATTTTGAATAAATTTGAAGCGAAATTGCGTATTGATTAAATTTGCGTATTGATTAAATTAAATTTGAAGCGAAATTGCGTATTGATTAAATTTGAAGCGAAGTTGCTTATTGAATAATTTCGATTAAAGTCGCGTATTTCGATTAAAAATTGCGTATTCGAATAAACACTAATTAAGTCCAACGTGAATTCGAATAAAAGTTGCGTAATGAATAAATAAATTTGAAAAGTGGTAAATTCATTACATTACATTACATTCAGAAATATACCTTCTAACTACAACAATTATCTTACCCCTGAATGGGGTAAATTCAAACTTGCTAAGCAGTAGGACTCCAGCATTCGACCGACATTTCTACTGTTCAATTCAAAAGATTAAATTCTTGTTAGTCTTGGTTTAAATGACGGTATTCAAGTGTCAAAAGAATGAGGTTCATTCCTTGACACTTCAATACCTTCATTTAAACCAGCCTAACAAGAATTTAATCTTTTGAATGGAACAGTACAAATGTCGGTCGAATGCTGGAGTCCTGCTGTTTAACAAGTTTGAATTACCCCATTCAGAGGAAGAAAATTGTTGTAGTTGGAAGGTGCATTTCCCTACCAAATCACGATCTTCCGGCGGAATCAGACTGTTGATAATATCTTCAGTTGATCTCAGCAACGTTACCAGCATATCGATCCACTCGAACATGCTATGCTCCCAAAACATGTTCTTCACGTTTTCGCCGTTCGTTAATTCCACCCAAGTGAATGATATTCTCCCCCCGTCGAGCGTTGGACGTTTATACCGAACGTATTCCACCCTCCTTGTGTCTCTGGGGTTGACTCCTTGGTTGAATTCATTCAGTTGATCCTTGAGACCTCTTAACGTTACACCAAGGCACCGAACCTTCAACCTCTGAGGTTCTCCGCCATTGAATTGTGCATGAACGTCGATCCACCCGACCATTGCTTCAAATCTACACAATAAGAAATTAAAAACAATCAATGAAAAACTCTTTCATAAACCCTAAAACTCATAACAACAACATTAACATGCAACATGTAACATTGTATCATTTCTTGCAAGCAAAATCAAAATTTAAACAAACCCTAAATCTAAAAAAATTCTCTAAAACTCAAAACCTACAACATAAACATGCAAACATCTAAACATTTAAGCAACACAAGTCATTTTCATATAAACATTGTATGATTTCTTGCCAAAAAAACCAAAATTTAAACAAACCCTAAATCTAAAAAATTCCTAATTTAAGATAAAAAATCTAACACATAAACATAAAAGGTTAATGGTGTTTGATTATGAAAACTTACTTGTTATTGGAGTGTTGTTTGATTTGAACTTGAAGGAATTTTGGTTTTGGGTGATTTGAGAGAGGTTTTTGAGATTTTAGATGAGAAATGAGGAAATGAGGTGTTATGCCTTGTTTAAGACAACACGTAGCGTGAGTTAACTAACGCTGTGCTAGTTAACTCACGTAGCATTAATTAAGTAACACAGAGTTTAACACTTGCGTTACTTAACTAGCGCAAGGGCATTTTCGGAATGGTTGCAGAGCGCGAGTGTTTTGTGCTGGGGGAAGAGTAGAAATCAATTTAAAGTCATGTTAATTTTACACTTGCGTTAGTTAAGTAACACATGGGTATTTTGGTCAGTTTGGCTGAGTGGGAGCGAAACTTGTTGGGTAAAGAGCAGGATTCAAGTAATATGTGGGGACTAAAAGTGAAAGTATAAACCGTAACAAATGTATTTGAAGGAAGCAAAGATCCTGCGATGAGAGAGAGTGTAGAGAGAGACACTCTAAAGGGGATAGGCTGCAGTAATAGGTTGCTGGTCTCCAATGTAAAACAAGGGCAAAAGGAAGGTGTAGAAGGTAACTTTTTGGGAGATCCCACAAAAAGTGTTAATTTGGGGGATTCGTGTTTGAATAAGCCAATGAGGGAGGCACATGTGGAAAGAGAGGGTGAAAGTTCAAAAGAAAGTCAGACGGATGTGATGGGTGGGAACAAGTCAAAGTTGTTGGAGAGAGAGGAGGCCACCTCGGGCCACGCGCCGAGAGTGAAGGAGAGTAGGCAGGGCGGTGAGGAACACGCGCGTGTGTTACTGGATGATGTGAGACAAAGCGCGTGGGACAGGCATGACGTGGCGGTTGTGGGGCCAGAATTAATGGCTGATGGGTTATTGGACCCATGTAACCTAGGGGATCCAAGTGACCCGCTCCAGAAGGAGGCCCAAGTGCAAGTGGACTTTCTAGATTGCAATTTAACTGAACAACAACAATTTTCTGAAGGGGTGGGAAGAGTAAACAATCATATTAGATTTAGAATGGAGGATTCGGATATATCTGAATATAGTGATTCAATTGATAATTTGGGAGTTGATCAAAGGTTGAAGAAACAAAGGAGGAAAGAGAAACAAAGAAGTAAAAAGGGCAAAATTTATCCAAGCCAAGCAGGGGTTCCAAAGTGTTTGCAATTGGTGGAGTTGGCTAAGAGTGGTAAAAACAAAAGGAGGTCAAGGGGCAACAAGAATTCAAGTGATTTGAGGGATGGACCGAGCATGAATTTTGAAAATGAAGTGGAAGGGGGGAAGAAGTTCGGATGTGCGCTTTGGTGTCTGGGGATTCGAGATTGCGTCATTTAGTGGAGGACCAATATTCTTTGGTGCCGGAAACTCAAATAAGAAGTGGAAGGGATGTGATGATGGAGGAATTGGAGGCGTCTAGATTACATGGGATTCAAAAGGATGTGGATATTCTTTTACTATGGAGGATGGAACGGTGGTCCGGAAACTAGTGGTTATGGAAAAGATTGATGAGGATAAAAAGTGGTAAGGGAGAATGAAAATGGTTATTTATGATTATTACAACCTTCAACATTAGAGGGCTTGGAGAAGTTTTGAAGAAAAATAAAATTCATGATTTGATAAGGGTTCATAAGGTTGATTTTATTGCGATTCAAGAAACAAAGTTGGAAGTAATCACTCCGGAACTTTGCTATAGCTTATGGGGGAGCGAAGATTGTGAGTGGGCTTTTCCTCCATCAGAAGGTAATAGTGGAGGTATTTTATCATTATGGAATAAAGTTCATTCTAGGCTTAATTTCACTTTTGTGGGGGAAGGTTTTGTGGGGGTTTGTTTGGATTGGGGAGTTCACCGTAAGAGATGTTTTGTGATTAATGTGTATCCAAAATGTAGTTTGGAGGATAAACGGAGGTTATGGGAAAGTCTTGTGGAGGTTAGAAGGAGTTTGGGGGACGGAGCTTGGTGTATTTTGGGGGATTTTAATGCGGTCCGGAATGGAGATGAGAGAAGAGGTGTTAATTTCGGAGTCTCTTCGTCACAAGTGGTGGAGAGTAATTTTTTTAACGGATTTTTGAGGGAAGTGGAGTTAGAAGACTTGAATCTATTGGGTCGAAGGTATACATGGTATCACTCGAATGGTATATCAATGAGTAGGATTGATAGAGTTCTTATTTTGGAGGAGTGGACCCATTTTTGGGGGGCTACATCGCTTTGGGTGCTACCCCGAGATGTGTCGGACCATTGTCCGTTGGTGTTAAAATTTGGTGGGTGGGATTGGGGGCCGAGGCCTTTTAGATTCAACAATTTTTGGTTAGATAATAAAAAGCTTAACAGTTTGATGGAGGATTGGTGGAGGAATAGTGGGTGTAGTGGTTGGATGGGCTATGTGTTGAAGGAAAAATTAAAAAGTTTGAAATTTTCTTTGAAGGAGTGGCATAAAGTGGAATATGGGGGCATGGAGAGGAGGTTGGAGAATTTGGCGGAGGATATAGCGGAGTTGGATATTAAAGGGGAAGCCGGTTTGTTAAATGGGGTGGAGGTGCAAAGAAGAAAAGATTTGTTCGGTGAGTTCTGGAGGATCTTAAAGGCAAAAAATGCTTTGACTGTTCAACGTTCTAGATCAAAGTGGTTGAGAGAGGGAGATGCAAATACTAAATATTTTCACAAATGTGTGAAGTTGAGATCTAGTAAAAACATGATTAAGGCTTTAAGGGTCAATGATGGATGGGTGGAATCCCCTCATGAGGTGCGAAAGGAGGTGGTAGACTATTTCACCGATCATGTGTCTTCAATTCTGTGGGAGCGCCCAAAGTTAGTTGGGTTATTTTTGACACTTTATCGGAAGAGGAAAATGGTAGTTTGGTGGCGCCTTTCTCGATGGAGGAAATTGAATTCGTGATTAAGGAAAGTGATGGAAATAAAAGTCCGGGGCCGGATGGATTTAGTTTTGCGTTTGTGAAAGAGTTTTGGTATTTGATGAAGGATGAGGTGAGAATTATGTTTGATCAATTCCTTGCAAATGAAGTGGTACCAAAAAGTCTTCTCTCTTATTTTGTGGCGCTTATTCCAAAGGTGGCATCCCCGTTAGCTTTGAAAGACTTCCGGCCTATTTCTTTATTCGGTACGCTTTACAAAAAAATTTCAAAGGTGTTGGCTAGAAGACTAGCGGGGGTGATGAATTCAATTATTTCTCAATCTCAATCGGCTTTTCTTAAAGGTCGTAATTTGGTGGATGGTGTGGTGGTTGTTAATGAGATTGTGGATTTTGCTAGGAAAATGAAACGTCAATGTTTGATTTTAAAGGTTGATTTCGAAAAGGCGTATGACTCAGTTGATTGGGGTTTTTTGGAATATATGATGGGGAGAGTGGGGATATGTGCTAAATGGGTGGCTTGGATGAAGGCTTGTGTTTTTGGAGGGAGTATGTCCATCCTTGTTAATGGTTGCCCGACAGTTGAAATTGATATACAAAGAGGGTTGAAGCAAGGAGACCCTTTAGCTCCTTTTCTTTTCCTTTTGGTAGCGGAAGGTTTTAGTGGGGTGACAAGGAATGCGGTGAGTCGTAATTTGTTCAAAGGTTTCAAGATAAAGAATGAAGGTATGGGAATCTCACACCTTCAATATGCCGACGACACACTATGTATAGGGGAGGCGACGGTGGATAATCTATGGACGCTAAAGGCGGTCTTAAGAGGGTTTGAGATGGCCTCGGGGCTAAAAGTTCATTTTTATAAGAGTTGTTTGATGGGAATAAATGTGCCAACGGAGTTTATGAATATGGCTTGTGATTTTTTGAATTGCAGTGAAGGGTTGTTACCGTTCAAGTACTTGGGGTTGCCGGTTGGAGCAAATCCTTTGAAGCTTGCTACGTGGGAGCCTTTATTGGAGCAATTGACTCGGAAGCTTCATTCTTGGGGTAATAAGTATGTTAGCCTTGGAGGCCGTATTGTACTCCTCAATGCGGTCCTTAATGCAATCCCTATATTTTACTTATCATTTCTTAAAATGCCCGTGAAGGTGTGGAGGAAGATAGTCAAAATTCAAAGAGATTTTTTGTGGGGAGGGGCGAGGGGGGGAAGGAAGCTTTGTTGGGTGAAGTGGAAGGTAGTGTGTCAACCGAGGAGTAATGGAGGTTTAGGGGTGAGGGATATTAGATTGGTAAATTTTAGTTTATTGGCTAAGTGGAGATGGAGATTGTTAAATAACGAGGAGGGTTTGTGGAAAGAGGTGTTAGTTGAAAAATATGGGTTGCGGGTGGGTAATTTGTTAGTGGAAGAAAATGGTGCTTGGCCGAGATTCATATCAAAGTGGTGGAAGGACATTGCTCATTTGGAGGAGGTGGGTGGGGAGAGGTGGTTTAATACGGAGGTGGTTAGGAAGGCCGGGATTGGAAATTCAACTAGTTTTTGGAAGGATCCGTGGAGGGGGGCAACTCCTTTTTGTAGGAAATACCCAAGACTTTTTTGCGATTGCTACTAATAAGGAGGCTTTGGTGGAGGAGGTTTGTAGAGAGAATGCGGTGAGTGGGGGGTGGGAGTTTGAGTGGCGAAGGTCACTTTTTGTATGGGAGGAAGAAATTCTTATTAGTTTGAAAGAGGACTTGGAGGGTCATATAAGTGGGAATAGTCCGATTAGATGGTGTTGGAAAGCGGAGGAGGGTGGTGTTTTTTCGGTGAAATCTTGTTATTTGAAGTTGGTGCATTTGTTGTCGGATGAAGAGGTGTGGAGTGAGATGGAAAAGGGAGTTCTTGATAATATTTGGAAAAGTAAAGCCCCTTTGAAAGTGGTTGCCTTCTCTTGGAAACTTTTTCTTAATAGGGTTCCGACTAGAGATAATCTTGTTAGGAGAAATTGTTTACCCCCGGAGGAGTCTACCTTGTGTGTTTTTTGTGGAGGAACGAAAGAATCATCGAAACATCTCTTCTTACATTGTAATTTCACGACAAAGGTGTGGGAAAGAGTTACGAAATGGCTTGACTTCTCTTTCATTACTCCACCGAATTTGTTTGTGCATTAGGCATGTTGGAGTAATGAAGGAAAAAATAAGAGGGTTAACATGTGAAAGTTGTAATATCAATATAAATGATAGAATGTATTCTATTAAATGGAGGGCTAACATGAAAATTATTAAAAGAATGTAGAGTTACATAGAGAATTTTACATCCTATATATTGGGACCATATGCTTCAATACCTGGCAACACAAAATGTTGTCACTATGGATATAGCAGCCATTTTGAATATACTTTCTTCTACAAGATCCACTCCACCAAACATACTTGGGACATTAGTTCTGCTATGTGAAATAGATATACTATCTATATTTGGAATATATGAATCTCACAATCAGATCACACTATCTATCCTTCCCTTATTCTTCAAAGAAAATTTGGCAATTGATGCATCAAGATCTTGACGTTGTTTAGATCGATTCCTACCATGATTCTTTTGTTGTTGCTGCTGGTGGTGTTGTTTGTGTTGTTGTTGTTGTTGATATAGATTTCGAAGTCTTGTGATTTCTCTCTCAAGCACTTCCTGCTCCACTGTATATTGTATGTATAAGCCATCCATCATTTGTAATAATCCAAAAATAACATTCACAATCAAAATCACTTATATTACCAAAAGTTTGAGCAAGTGACCTAAGATAATACCACAAAATATTATGACATTGGTATACTTAAGGTTTATAAGGTCCGCTGTCTTGCTATGAGACTGCAATTCTCCACTATATCATGGATTGTAGCACGAACGTGCCTATGGTTTTAAATTATAGTTGCATTTATGCTGCGAACTTTGATATCTTAAGAAAATGTGATTGAGCAACAATTGCTATTGTAGTTGTTGGAGAGACCTCTAAAACTTTTATATTGCTATAGCATACCACAATTTAAAATTCTGGTCGTGATTCAGAAAACATTGGGTATAAATACAACAATTTTTCTGTGTTGAATGGAGGTTGTAAAAATAAATAAATGGTACTACTCACAACATTTGATGAAGTGTTCTTGAGATAAACTGTCCAAGCGTTGTTTGAGGGCCCTGTTCTCCATACCTAATATGAGGTTTTGCTGATCAAGAAATTCAAGCTCAGCTGAAACTTCATATCCTTCTGCCTACAATTAATTAAGGAAATTAAATGAAATATTTATTATTAATGTGTAACATTTTCTATATACTATATCAATTTAAAAATTAATCTATTGTCTTACCTGTAAAGCTTGGACACTTCTTTCTAGTTCCCCAATGTATTGAGCCTTCCTCGCCCGGTGTTGTTGACCTGAATTCCTATATTGTATTGCCCCAAAAAACATGGATTCCATCATTATACACAATAATAGATATATGCAACAATTATACAGATAGCTAGTTTTTCTTTTGCTCTTCATCATCTTTCACTTATGTTGAAACTTTTGTTGGCGCTGACCAAAATTAAATTCTAATGAATCTAACAAGTTCCATTTAACTGTTGTAAGATAATTCATGTTTAGAAATAATTACTTTTACTTGTAATACAAGTGAATCGATTCGTGAATTGATTCATATTGTGCAATTAGGGGTTTTAGTTAGTATGTTAGTGACTTGTTGAACAAGTCAGTGGAGTTCGTTAGTTTATTGAGGCAGTTAGTTGGATTGCTTAGTATATAAGTAATCATGTCATGAACTTTGCATCATGATTCACATTTTCATGTAATTCATCGATTCCTTGTAATAAAATTTTGATTTTCTTCATTAGTTTAATTCATCACAACCATCCTCTAAACTCTTCCTTCTCTTTGATACGTTTTCTTCTCAATGGAACCCTAATTGTTCCAACAGCAATTATTTCTACGATTTAGGTCCATTTTTATTTTTATAACACAACAAACAAATATCTTTTCTGAAAACATAAATTTCATAAGCTCAAAAAGTTGAAATAGCAACATAAAATATTTTGAGGGATAGAGAAAGAACATTTGTCTGGCTCTAATTCTATCACCAAGTATTAGAGACAATAAACGTAAAGACTAATTTCATATTGCTTGATCATCTGTAATTTCCGTCAACTTCTTTTAGTATATATGATATATACGTACCTTTTGCCTCGTTTGGAATGATCAGTTCTCGAATGATGTTGTTGTAGAAAGGAGGGTTGTGAGTCTACAACCTTCCTTTCTAGAGAATGTTGAAGAATAGTTTTATTATTTAAGTATGCTAAGGAGTCACTTGATGATCTTCTATGAGTCTTGCTGCTGCATACAGTAATAGGCTGCTTATGATCTTCTTCAGGCTCTTCATCATCATCATCAAGGAGATCTTTCAACCAAAAGGGTACTTCCTGTTGTTGCTGCTCAGATAGCATGCTTTCGGAATATGTACGTTGATGTCTCCTTATTCCTCCCTCTTTGCCTAATTCTGACATTAATCTTTCTTTTAAACATATTTCATCATATCTACTACTACTACTATTGCTTATTTTAGGAGGTAATTGATGATCTTGAACGTAGTTTCTCAAGTTTGGTAAACTATTTGAAATTTCCATATTGTTGTATTGTATGTCCCTGCAGTGCAGATTTATAATTACATGTTTTTGAAAAGAAATAAGAATTAAAATGTGTAATTAATCTAACCTTGATGATCAACAATGCGATCCGAACGAGTTCTCAATAAAACTACTAACTAGTAGAGATCCTTTTGTGGTGAACTGTAAGTAAAACAACATTTCATCAACCAAGGAATTAAGGTGTTGTAATCAAAGAAGAGGGTTATGAGCATATATAATATTTGATGTCATCCAATATATATGCATATATGTAATAATAAACCATTTATTTTGTTCTCAAAATTTCACTATCCATTGGCCATTAACATGCATCCATTTTCTTTCTAATTTATTTTTCATCCATGAGCATACAAGGGTGATGAAATTACGGAATAAAATATCGCAAACTCGAAGGTGCATGCTAAGCAAAATGTTCAATAGGTACATGTATATTTGTTCTTGATTACGTCTAGCAAGCTACATGGATCAAAATCAAGAAAGTACAAACAAAGGAATTAATCCAAATAGTTATAATAATGAGATTAAGAATGAATATAATTGAAATGAATTACCAGAGACGAAGGGACATAACCAGGTCTAGTTGTTGTGACCGGTCACCCCCCATTTATTGTCAATTTACAAACAAGTTTTTTCTTTATTTATTGAAACAAGATTTTGTTTTGTTTCTTGTGTTCTTGAATAATGAATGACATTAAGATTACGATGAGGGAGAGAATGAATCCAAAAATGACGTAGGAAGAGCGTGTTTTGCGTAGCTATGTGAGGCTTTAAAAAGGCTCTAGTTACACTTACTTATCAATAGTAAACAAATTTTGTGAGTGTACCATAAAAGTTCTTATGTTTTATAGTTTCAATATAATGTTAATTTATTTTATTAAATTCTACCTCAAATTAATATTATAGGTATCACTTGCAAGTCAGTTATAACTTGCTCATTAAAAATGTTTATGATACACTATTATGCATTGATGATAGTGGTTAACACAATGATTTATAAGGATAATATTATAAAATTGTTACACTCTTATTTTATTTAAAATTTTCTAAATTTTATGATAGAAAATCTAAAGTGACACTTGATATATAGGATCGAGTTTGTAACATTTACATTTCTCCAACACAACCACGTGGTAAAATATAATTACTTCATCTTAGAGAAATATGTGACCGAATTGTATCTATGCAGGTGACATCTGAATAAGTTTCTTCATTTTAAAGGTCCGTTTGATGGTCAGGATAGGGAGACAGGATATGATACATTAATCATATCCTGCTGAAATCTCATGTTTGATGCACCAAAGGGATAGGATAAAATAAACCATTTTCCTATCCTATCCTGACTTT
>Ga0228711_1007096_pt1 | contig 16375 bp, 4 predicted proteins | sample MedpolnodulmetaG_2_FD_177996 | JGI IMG/M metagenome (GOLD analysis project Ga0228711, IMG submission 177996) | Root nodule microbial communities from Medicago polymorpha collected in Santa Monica, California, United States - brown nodules | ecosystem: Host-associated > Plants > Roots > Nodule...
TGCATGATTCTTTTTTTTTTTTTGGACAAACTCATGTATAATCGAATAGATAAATCTCACAAAATAACCGCGATCTACTTTAAAGATTGATCTCTTCTACCATATATTTATTAAGAGAAATGCTTTTTCCAGCGACACATTATTTCGCGTAACATCACGACAAGTTATACCAAAAAGCCTTTATTTTTTGTTACTGCATGATTGCCAAGTGGGACCTGTTTTTTTGTTTTTTTTAACAAAGCAGTTTAGCTATCGAGATACATTCACGAGACTTTTCTGGCGATGTATAGCACCTCCCATTTATTAATTTAAACTGGCAAGGGATTGAGGTTCTGATCACATGCTTAATTAATGAACCTAGCATTTATCATTTTTGTCATACTGTATTGGTTATTAAAATTAAAATGGATGCGAGATTAAATCTGAGGAAGAAATTCTATACAAATTTGTCAAGGAATAAACATGATTAATAATCATTTAACAACTACTATCCATCTAAACTATAGTACCTTTTGGAGTTGGAAAGAAACTAAGAAAATAAACTCCCTTGTTAGAGAGGGGAGGCTAGCAACATAACAAATTAATAATGACTTTTGATAATGAAAATTATATATTCCCTATTTAACTAATGGCAAGATGTTATTCTTAGTGTTTGTAACTGTTTACCACATTTTGTAAGCAGTTGATGATATCCTAATCATGTTTACTTAAAATGAATTAATGAAATATGATGTTTTAAATGATGAGGACTTAGGTACACAATTATTTTAATGCAAATATGCAATGTGTCTTTTTCATATCATTGAGCAATGTTGATTCAATTATATACTTTCGGGGATTTTTTTTGTGTGTGTGTGGTGCTATATACCGTGAAGGCGTGAACCATTAAAATTTGCACCTTCTTTTGGACCTGCATTTTACTATGAGTTTGGAGCGAGTATACCTTTTAAGCTATCTATAAGAGGAAAACATTAATAACACTTTGATTGTAATATTGGATCTGTTTGGTAAATGCCGAATATGGTTTTCCATTAGCAATAGTGTTGGTTTAAAGGAAATTGATCGCAAACATGCATGACTTGACACATCACTTAAACAAAGACAATGAAAACATAGCTTTTATTGGAAAAAAAAGTCTAATTAGTTTTTTTTTAAAACTACCGTTCTCTAAAAACTAATTAGAGGGTTTGTCTAGGATAAATCACCAAATATATTTTATCCAGTTGAAACTATAGATATTTATCCTCAAAATAGCTAACGACAATCCTCAAAATAGCTTTTTTTGGGCAGCACAATTGATTTGTGTAAGTTTTGGAGGGGTTTGAGGAGTAAAAGGACATGGATTCAAACTCTCTCCAAGTAGAAAATAATAACATAATATCAATATTTAATTACTAACATGTGTCTATAAAAAGTTAAGGATAGATATAAATGGTCCTAATAATTAATGTTTTTTTACTATGTTATATGCAAATTTTACTTTTTATTTAAATATGACTTAGTAAAAAAAAAACTAAAAATGTATACATGCATAACAAGTAAAAACAAAACTAACGCGAGAAACATGAATACAATTTGGCCCCCCCTATATAGTGTTCATTGTTGTTAGTTTTCCGGGCATTCATGCATTGGAAACATAGGGTGACTCTTTAATTCAGATCAAATGGTTTAAATTTAAGCTCGGTATTTTATATTATAAATAAAAAGTAAAATTTACTTTTATTTAAATAATTTGATCAAGATTGGACTATCGTCAATGTTCTGAATTAATGCATGATCTTGCATGTTGATTGTGGGGAATCCAATTTCACCCCATGCCCTCCATGTATTCACACATTCAAGTCTTCGTTGTCGTTATTCAACTATGAGTATTCTAGAATTCAACCTTGAGATTTTAAATTATAAAATAAAAACTATAATTACATTTTTTGTATTGTTCAACGAAGATTGGACACTAGAGAGTGACCCGCATGGAATCCAATTTCATGTATCATATATTTTAAAATAATCAATATTAGTAATTAATTATTAAATTAATTAATTAATTTAATAAGAGGTTTGTGGTTAGAACCCAGACACGCCCCAACCCCTAAATTACTTTATAAAAAAATTAATTATTAAATTATTATTGTTAATTTTTTTTAACAATTAACTCAAAAAAGTTAGACAACCCTCCATTTCAGTTATTATCATATAAAAACGACAATACTTAGTTTCATTGTTGTCATACTTTGATCATATAGATTCCAATGAAAAAAAACACACCTTAGGACATTGCACGTGTGATCGAGAGAGAAAGAGTGTGTATACAAGACTAGAATAATAATAGAGACTCTCAATCCCTTAAGAAATACGATAAAGAATAGTTTTCAAGAAAAACATTCCCTTTAGAATTTCATTGGAGAGAATAAAACTCTTAGTTGACTAAACTATACACACAAACCCTCACATGTCATAGAGCTTGTATGTGCTATTAGAAGATCAAGCTAGCAAGCATATAATAACAAAAAGAAAAAAAATTCAAAAGCTAGCTAAGATATTCCAAATCCAATTTAGGATTTTAATTTCATAAAAAAAGGGGTATGGAAGGAGAAAGAGATGTTCCCAATTATGATCTCCAAGTTTCATTCACAAATACCCCTCAAGCTATCCATGAAATGGGTTTTGTTCAATTTGAAGAAAATCAAGTTCTTAGCTTCTTGTCACCCTCTACACAATCCCAACCTTCTCAACTTTCTCAATCTCTAAATTCCGGCCGTAGCACCACCAACGCCACTACCGGTGCAGCCGTCACAACCACCACCGTGGCTGCCGGATTTAGCCATAATGATCTTGTCACTACTAGAACTCCTTGGAACAACGAACAGGTGGTTTAATTTATTATCATAAAAAAAATGAAATATCTTTCTTCGCTGCAATTTTTTTTTATTAAATTTTCTGACTAAATCAATTGAAGTTTATACTATAATCTAAAACTTCATAATTAATTTTTGTGAGTTTTTTTTCCTGTATGTGTAATTATTTAGTTATTAGTAATTGATTTACTAATTATATGAATGATACAATTGAAGCTAAAACTATGATATTCAAGTTTATGATTAATTTGTGTGTTTTGTTTCTTTTGTTGTAATTATTTAGTTATTTGTGTGATGTTATGTCCTTTTCAATGTTAGGGTATTGTTTTCATATCTATTCATTAAGATGATAATGATGATCAATATACTAATGATGTGGATGATACAATGAACAAATCAAACTTTTGTGATTTTTTGATCAGGTGAGAACTCTAGATCCCAAAGCTGTGAGTGATGAGAATTGCACTGGAAATACTAGTGATGGCAACAACACATGGTAGCTCCAAAGTTAATTGCCAAATTCAATGTTTTTTCCCCTCTATATATCTCTCTTTCTTACAAGTTCATGCACGTAATAGACTTCATATATATTTCACTCAAACAAATCATCATCACTTTTTCTTTCTTTTCTTTTTGAAGCCTTTTTTTTGGATCATATTTATTTTATATTGTATTTGAAGACTCATATTAATTAATAATGTCTTAAGCTAATAAGAAAAAAGATGTTGATTTGTATGATGATATATAGGTGGAGGACTGGAGGAGCAGAGAAGAGCAAGGTGAAAGTGAGGAGGAAACTTAGAGAGCCAAGGTTTTGTTTCCAGACAAGAAGTGATGTAGATGTGCTTGATGATGGTTACAAATGGAGGAAGTATGGTCAGAAAGTTGTCAAGAATAGCCTTCATCCAAGGTAATTAATCCTTCATTCATATAACTCTTGCTTAATTAATCTCTTCATTAAAAATACATTTCTATATTTCAATTTGCTACCGTTACTGTATTATGATTTACTCTGAGTAAACTAAATATGTTATGATTATCACGTATAATATATAGATTAGTACTAACCGTGGTTAACCGGAATTTGTTAAGTTTCGATTAAAATTGTTTGAAAGAATCCGAATTGAATTCCAACATCGTTAGTCGGACTTTAAAATTATACCAAGGTTCATTTCACTTTAGAAGTGGAGAGTTAAGAAAAATGAAATATAGTAGATCGGTACTAGATTATATATGATTATATATCGATAAGTGACAATTTTGCTCCTATTTTTGGCATTTTTCTCTTCCTAAAAAAAAATTCATTTGTTCAAAGTTAGTAAAAATCATATCGATTGAAAACAATAAAAATTTCAAAGTCGCTAAAATAAAAGGGATAAACATGTGGACAAATTCATAGCTCTCAGGTTTATAGATAAAAAACGTCAAAATACCTATAAATATCACAAAACAATCAGATGCCTCCGGATTGTAACATTGAAAAGTCAAATCACTGTTTGAATTTATAATAGACACCAAACAAAAAAAATAAAACAACATCGCATCAATATATGGTGAACAAAACAACACCCATCTCTTTGAAGGATGAAGGAGAAGAGAAGAATAGCATGTGTGATTATTTGGTGCAGTATTTTTTGAGTAATATTTGGTGTAGTATTTGAAAACCTAAGTTTCAGGTGACAATGTTAAATCCATATTATAATCGAGTACATGGCTACATCAAAGGCATTATACCCGGAGAAATGAAGGTAGAATGTCTCTTTTTGGGAAAAATAAGGGTGTCGGTAGTCAACAAAACTAAATAAATATTCCTCAAACATTTTGAAACCAAACACTCACAACTAGAGAGAGATAGAGAGAGAGAATCTCTCCAGCTAAAACTGAAGAAAGGAATGATCAAGATGTTTACTTTCAATAGAGAGAGAATCTCTTCAGCTATAGTGAAGATTGATGGTACAGACTGAGCATTGGGCTTATTTTCAGACAAAATATTGATTGAAGAAAAATATAAAGATATTATCGGTTAGAATATATGTATATCTCTAGTGGATATAATTACTATAGTTTTGACAATAGAGCACACTATAGGGTCCCCTCTTTCCTCTCCTTTGTCCTATGTACATAAATGTTCCCAAAACTCCCAACTTCTTTCACTTAATCCTAGCATTTAACTAATGAAATTTGTGTGCATGGATTTTGGGCATCCGTTTGCATGATGTGCACTAATCATCGTTTCCTTATGATATTTTGTTAAATGAGAAATCAAAATGATATGTATGTTCATTTGTGTTTTGGGAAAATATTTCTTAGACACTCCAAATATGCATACATCTTGAGAGATATATAGATAAGAGAGAGTGATTTGATAGGTTTATAAAGTGATATTGAGAGAGAACGAGGTTTTGAACGAATGTAGAAGGATTTGAGGTGTCGAAATATCATTATGTATTCTTAAATTATCAAGAACGTAGAATTGATCCTAACTAATTAAACTCACAAATATAACATGATAATAGTAAGTTACTATTTTGAGGTTTAGATAAAAGTAAATAGGCCTGTGTTCATTAGCTAAGGAGAATAGTGCAATGGGATCTGAGTTTGTCATGTAATGAAGGTGAAAGCAATATATTATTGATCGAACCGAGTTATCAATAGATAAACCGCAAGACCCATTTTCTAGCACATGATCGTGGGATTTCACTTGTGTACCACTAAGGTACCAATGGTATATATCATTGGCCAATTATAGTGTGTCACCTACCAATATTACTTTATAAATGTTTTATTTAATTTTTTTTAAAGGGTGTGCCACGTGGCACATTCTAATTGGACAATGGTATATATCATTATGGTACACATAGGGAAGGCAAAAAAATCCGCACCCGTGGATATCCGCGGATAAAAACCCGTCACAGACAAGCAGATATCTTAATGGATATCCATGGATAAAATAAACAGATTTTTTAACTACCCGCTAATTAATAGATACGGATGTGGATTTAATGGTATCCACACCCGTGGATATCCAAACCCGCTATTAAACCAAATAAATTACATAAATAGCCTTAATACCATTCAACTTCCTAAGAAAAAACCCTAGGTATTGTGTTTTTGTTGAATATGATGAGCTTTACCCATGCTTTTGTTAAATCAAATAACTTTATTTTTATTAAATGTAAGAGAATTTATGTATGTTTTTGTTTAGTCAATGATCTTTGTTGTTATTGTAATGTATGGTTATTATGTTTTGTTAAAATGAAAAGAAAATGCATGTGAAGAACCTTTGTTTCTAAATTTAAGCTAAAAAAAATTAAACAAATTTTTTATTTTATTTTTATAAATGTTATCTATGGATATCTGTATAAACTCGCGGATACCTCAAAATCCGTGGATTACCCGCTAAATAGATATCTGCGCGAATATGGATAGGGTACGAATTTCATATTTATCCAACGGAGTGGACACGAATATCACACTATCCGCATCTATGGATATCCATTTACATCCCTAGGTACACAAGTGCTATCCCATGATCGTGTAGTCTTCTGCAACCTTTCATAAAAGGTGGGTAGATGTGTCTAACTGTGATGCTTGGGGCAAATTTTTTAATAATATTTTAATTCATTTAAAAAAACGCATGAACCAATCTCTATTAATTTTTTTTTAAGCCATGCTATTTTCAGCGAGAGAAAACTTCGCGAATTTATCTAGGATGTTTTGAGCCGTTAAATTTTATTCTTAGTGGAATATACGTGTGGCTTTGATTATGAAAAAATTAATGGTGCATTTATAATAGCTCTTTCGCGAGATTGTCGTGAAGAAATCTCTCACGACACACAACATTTTCCTTTTTTTTATTCATAAAATTCAAAAAATTTCATTCCAATAAAATTCAATAAAAACATTATCTTTTTTAAACTGATTTCATATATGCTGAGTAATGCTTAAAGAGAATATCACACCTAAAGTTGTCCAAATAAGAATTTGAAAGTTAATAAAAAAATCTATAATTCTATTGTTTATAGAAAAATCAAATTCAACCTCTTGAGTAATAGGTCAATGAAATAAAGTTCTATTTTAAGGTTTAACATGATATTTAGACGATATGACTATATGACATCCTATTTAAGTTATTTTTTATAATAATATATTTAAATATGTCAAAAATTAATGTAAATTGATATATTTCAGTGCTCGAGTCATTCCTCCGATTCTCGATTGGTCTTGTCGGTTCAAGTTCGGTTTTAAAATTATGGATGTACGTTTCTAGCACTATTTGTGATCTTAAATAACAATTTTTGTTCCTTTAAGATAAAATGTCTTCTTTACAAATATTTTGAGGCTTTGAGGCAAATGTATTAGGCTATACGTGGCCAAGCTTGATAAAACATTATTTAGTGAGGATTTCTGATAGGAAACATGTAAAAGAAACAAATAGTATAGTATAGTAAGATGAAAACCGAAGTTACTTAGACTTAAGGGAAGGGAACTAATAATTAAGGGAAAGAAAAACATTGGCAACCAATTACGAAAAAAAAAGAGATCACCACATAACATGGGTCTTGATATTGTTGCCTTCATGGAAGAAAGTTTAATAGTTTTACTTGGAAGTACTTAATGAACCAATACAAAGTGGTTGAAGTGCTATATGCTTTACAATTATTAAACCAAAGAAAATGTTGGTAAATTTGCTTCAGTTGTAGATCACCATTACAAGATTGTACTTAAAGATATGTACTTAGAAGTGGAATTAAGAGGATGAAAAGTTTACTCAAATGATCACTACATAAACATATGTATAGGAGTTTAGGAACATTAACGTGCCGGTGAGGTGTTTGAAAGAGTAAAAATTGACTATTGCACTTTTCATAGACCAGCAAGTAACAACCGAGAGAACTTTTTATGAAGAAGAGATTTTTTTTAAGGGGGACTCAACCATGCAGTCAGAATGACTTGAAAAAGTTATTGTATTTAGTCAATAGTATAACTATCGAGCTAGTGTCAGGTTGGTGGACTACTTTAAAACTAAACTTTACCTTATTACAAATCAGTCTTCATACCAAATATTAAGGGGATTTCAATCTTAGTGCACAAATGCGAATCTATGTTTTATTTTGATTTAATGAGGGACGCAATTACAATAAGTAAATATATAATGACACATCTTATGGGCAAATGTGCACTACACTATATAATCTAACATGACATGGATTAAATACACAAAAGATCAATGATTGGCCATTTAACTTCATCAGAAAAGTCATTTTCATGACTTCACCGTAAAATTTTCCTTTTTTAAAGAAATGAAGAGAGAAATATAAACACACATTTTTCAAAAGAATATCATTTAGTATTTATTTATATATTATTGTACCATGTAAATACCTGTTAAATAATTAATGAGCAGTGTCATCATTTAATTATTAAATGACATGGTCATATTTTTATATTAGTTTATTTAAAAGTTAAATCAAATTTTGAAATGAGTTTTACCTCAAACTACGGTTCCGGTGATCCAATTATTAAACGAATTAATTTATTTTGAAATGAGTTTTGTCTACGAAGTTGGTCATATTAAAAAATTTAACATTTTTTATATATCTTTTTTTTTTTGAGCAAACATTTTTTATATATCTAATATTTTATCCATTCATATGTAATATAAGATTTAATAACTCACAAATTTAACCGTTCACACTTGAAACAATCTCTCTCACAAGTGAGTTTTCACCTCCTATAACAAGACCCACTCTTACTCTCTCACCAAGTGGAACCAGGACTCGACTCTGATACCACTTGTTGAAGAGTCAGGGGGCGCAGGAGTAATAATGGACACAAATGCTCAATGATCATAAGTGAGTGAGACACCGCGTCTTTACGTAAAGCTTTATGACATTCGGTATATGCATCAAATCTCTTATATGTCCAACGTTTTACTCGATTACAGATGATGAGACTTAATTAGTCACATATCTAATCAGTCATACTTGACGCTTGAAACCAATATATGTGCAGTTAAATTTTAGCATTTTTCTTATTTTTTTTCAGTTGTAATTTATGCATGTCTTTAAATATGTTTGATTTCAGCTATTTATTAGTACTATATTAATTAATTAATTAATTACATATTATTCTTATTTTGTGATATATGCAGAAGTTATTATCGTTGCACACATAACAATTGTCGGGTGAAAAAAAGAGTTGAACGACTCTCAGAAGATTGTCGTATGGTAATAACCACTTATGAAGGCAGACATAATCACTCTCCTTGTGACGACTCTAATTCTTCTGAACACGAATGTTTTACCTCTTTTTGATCCAACAATGTCGTTCCAATAAAACAATTATGTTTTAATTAATTAGTTGTGAATTTTTTTCATATAATATATGAGAGATATTGTCATGTATTTATATATGATGTTATACTGAAGTTCAGTCTTTGTTTCAAAGATGGTAATTTGTTGTTTATAAAAAAGACCCATTTACGTATATAAATTAATTAAGCACATCTTTGCCTCTTTGGCAAATAGCCTTTGAACCGATTCGAATTGTTTTTTCGAGGAAAAAACCGATTCGAATTGTTTAAAAGATATAATGTTTGAAATCGGTTCATATTTGTTGACGTTCATATTTGTTGACACATGTCCCTTTTCTTTAATCAATTTATCACTTCAATTTAACGATTAAGCTTACTTTTTTTGGTATCATAACAATACATCCCCATTAAAATTGACCTTGTCCTTGGAGGTCATGGTCATGGATGTATGTATGCATGCATAAAATTATATGAAGAAAAGAAAAATGTGTACAACACATTTGAATATAATAATATATCACAAACTCATTTGGTTTGGTTTAGTGGTATTATCTAGAAATTTTGGAGTATGATTCTCTTAATTTTTTAGATTTAATTATCTTCGATATTAATTTTGATGAATTAGTTTGACTTCTCAAACAAAATTATAATATATCACAAATAATCCTCAATCTCATATGGGCTTTCAATGTTGGAATTTACCTTCCATACAAATAGAAAAACACTTGGATTAAATATGTTAAATGATTCTCACATTACAATCGTTAACCTAACTCTGATACCATGTTATGTTAAATAAGCTTGTATTTCTTATCAAAAGTTAGCTCATAGTGTGAGGGTGTCCAAACATTTTGGATTGATGAATAAAAACTGGACACATATGATGGCAATGTGGACTCAACCAATAGGCTTAAAGATTCAACTTCTTATTTTGATGCAACCAAACATCTTTCTCTTATTGCATTCTTCCTTTTCCATTTACATGCAAACATACAACTAGTCTTTGACCATAAAAATAACAATAGCAGTAGTTTTGGTATCTTATAAATCGTAGTACAAAGGGACCACTTCGATAAAGAGCAGCTCACAGGGTTCTTGTCCTTTTTTTTCTCTTAAAAGGACCCTTATTTTGTCTAAATACACAAGTAATCTAAAAGCCATGCATTCCTTTTATCTAAATCTAAATATACAAATGTTGGTTGGTTTTGGCAAATACAAAACAAAACAACAAAATTATTCAGAACTCAGTTTTGTCTATAATGGTCACAAAGGACTATAAGTTATGACATTGAGGCCTATCAATTGGAAGTTAAGAATTCATAGAGGATAGAGACTCACAAGCCTTGTTTGGCTCCACAACCATTGCCTTTGACACCAGCATATATTTGATCTCAAATCAATGAGAAAGACCACATCATTTCTTTAATTCCTGCTTACATATGTAACTAAAATATATTGAAATATTAAATAAAATATCAATCTAAGGTTTCATTCATTATCAATTTTTCTAAATAAGGTATTATCGAGGTTGATATATAATTTGTTGTGTCTCTACCCCAGCTTTCCCAGCAGCCTTTTCCTCATAAACGTTAATCTCATGCAATACAATGAGTCCAAGGAGGATCGAGTATATCCACTGATATTAAAAAAGATTCCATAAAAAAAAAAATAGTATGTGTATTTTAGCGCAACTATTGCTTTCCAGAGATTCACCCCTCACAAATCTCTCGTGTTTCCCTGAATCAAAACCAAGGGCTCTAGATGCCAATTATTAGCACATCTATTGCTTTCTTGCTTCGCAAGTAATCTTAATCTATGTATAAATATTGAGAGAAAGAGAAGAATAGAGAATGAGAGGTTGTTATGGAGAAAGAAGAAAGTGTTGGAAGTTTGTTATGGCTTTCATTTATTATGAAAAGAGATTTACAATTATTTATATACATGACTTGGAGAGTAAGTCATCATGTAACTAACTAACAAACTTATCACAAGTAAAGCTAATCAAAACTAACTCTACTAAACTTGATTATGGATTAATCACAACTAATAGACGAGGACGTGGTTTTTTCGTATCTTTAGAAGAGCCCGACTCGATCGAGGGTTTTGACATTTTCTTGGACACTTCTCCTTGATCGTATCCCAACTTGGGAAAATTTTGCAATGAGACGTGTATTGGATGTAGATTTGTCAAGAAGGTGTGGTTTTTGTGATTGTGAGGAGGAAACAACGGTTCATTTGTTTATGAGAAATAAAGAAAAAATAACAATACAAAAACGACCGTAGTAATAATAGTAATTCTTTAATTAATTAACGTAGATCATGGTATCACTTGGGAGAAATAACTTTTCTGTAGTACAACGCTTAGTGGCGTATCAAACACTATGTTCTTGTCATGATGAAAGCTCCCCCATTGGGTAAATTTAAACTCAATGTGGACGGAAGTTGTGACCAAAGTGGTGTAAATTGATTCGAGACGCTGCAGGAAATTGGGTGGCAGGATTCTCATCTAATGATGGTTGTGGTGATGTGCTTATTGCTGAGTTGTTTGGAATTTATAACGGTTTGGTCCTGTTGATAAACAATTCGGTGTTGCATGTTGAGTGTGAGACAGACTCCATTGAGATCATAAACCTACTTATGGACAGACAATCTCACTCCTTCCATGTTTATGCTTCTTTACTAGCTAAAATCACAAGTTTGTTGGATCATCTCCCAGGTTTGGTGTTCAAACATGTGCTCCGTGAAGGCAATGTATGTGCAGATTTTTTGGCTAGGTTGGGAAGAAACTCTACTCTTGGAGTAACAACTTGGGTGACACCTCCTGATAAGCTGCTGTCGTTGCTCAACTTTGATGCTTTCGATTTCTAGTTAGCTTTTTTTTTTTTGTTTTTTTTTTGTATGACCTTCACCAAAAAAAACACTATGTTCTTGTCATGATTGGAGAATTATGATCGTTTCCAACAATTTGCATTGGTTCAGAGAATAGGATTGATTGATTTCAACTAATTTGGATCTGTACTTAGTCATTTGAGCTGCTCAAGCTTGTGTAGGTCCTAATTGCTTCAGCTTGTATCTTTGAGAATTATAGTGCTGGTCTTCTTAATTCACATACCTCTTTCTTTTGGATTGTAATTTTATACACTCACAAAGTATTTCAATCCTCAATTGAGCATCCACCAAACTCTTGAGCATGGTAATTTATAGACCTGAATCGAAAAAACCTTTTTCAATCCTGTTGAATCTCAAGTATAATGTTGATTTAGATGAGTCATACTAAGACATCCTAACTATGTTGTCAGTTTTTGCCTATCGCATATAATTTCCGGTACTCTAAATATTATTACATAAAAAGAAAATAAAAAAACAAAAGTATTTGGGGACTAGACCAAAAGACAAGTCATAATAATCAAATGAACAATCTGCCTCGTTAAAGACCATTTCAGGAAAAAAGAGTACAGAGCAAACAACAAAGAAAAGAAAACTCTTTAACAAAGAGAACCCTTAATCAATCAGGCTCTTATGAGCAACTACAAAATAACATTAACAAAACAAGCTAAGGAAATTAACTAATAATCATTTAGAAATTCAAAACTTTAATATCTAAAGCAGCCATCTTCACAAATCTCCTCCAGTCCTCCATTTCTTTTATTGAGCAAAGCTAGCTTAACAAAAGCACGCATTTAATCAGTATGATAGTGCATGAATATTGGACCAGATCAAAAAAGTACAGAAACAAAAAATTAAAAAGTGTTTCAATAAAAAAGAATGGAATCCATTTAACTTTTAAATAAAAAACAGCAGAGACCAAAAATAATAGTAGTACCTTTCTAATCTCAAGGATGATATTTTAAGATTATGTTTGGGATGTGAGCAATTTTAGACCAAGTTGCACTTGTTTTTCTCTGACATTCCTCAATTAAAAATGGAGATTTAATGATTTTTAAGGTATGTAAGTTTGTAAGACGAGGCATTCCCGCAGGCAGCTCTGCCAACCTAATGCAACATCCCACCCTAATTTGCTCAAGTGATGAGATGTTGCATATCCAATCTGGCAATGCCTTTAGACCAAAACAATAAAAAAAATCGATTTTTTGGAGGGAAGGAAGACAGTTGAGGTCATCTTTAAACCATGTTTCAATTACTCCTTGAAATACTTCACTTGAAATTCTAAGAAACACAAGATTCTCGAGAGAAGAAAGATTTTTAAACCAATCCTTTGGGGCTTTTTCCATACCCACAATGGTAGGACTAATTAGCAACGTTTTGAGCATGGAAAGAGGAGGGAAGCCAATCGAATATTGTGACTCTGCTATATTTAGTGTTGCTTCCAATATCTCTACATTGCAATCCCTCAATTCTAATGATCTCTTAATGTTTGGAAAAGTAGGCATGAAAATCAACATCGGACATTTCGAAATCCTCAATTCAGAAAGACAAGGAAAGTGAGGCAACAAGAGATGATGTGAAGATTTAATATCGTTCAAATCATCTCTCTTCCCCCTCCATCCCTTCAGCTTCACACAACCACGAAAATGTAGGATCTCTAAAGATGGGAAGAATGATTTATAAAGAATAGGCTCTTCATAATATATGTACTCCAAATCACTAACCCATTCTAAAATAAGTGACTTTAGGAATGGAAAGCGTTCCAATGGTGGGAGATATCGAAAACCGTTGCAATGATCAAGAGATATTTTAATTAGATTTGTGAGTGGAGAAAGCCAATTGGACAAAATCAGACCCTTGTGTTGTTGTATGCTCAATTTTCTAGATTCAGACGATGTCTCGTCTTTGAAGGTCCCATCCCTTATCTCAAGGTGTCTCAAATTGATTAATTTTGAAAGAACTTTTGTAGAAACTACAACTCCTTTAAATAACAATTTTATTGTCTGTAAACAAACAAGATTGTAGATAGATTTGGGAAGACTTACAAGTCCATCACACCTTGACAAGTTGAGATGCCTTAAATGCTTCAACTTTTCAATGGAACCAGGTAGCTTGCTATGAGAACCCACCAACTTCAGGTAGCGTAAGTATTTGAATTTTGAAATAACTGATAGTTCCACTTCATCCACTAGTTCCTCTTCATCCACTGTATTCCAATTGGCATCTAACATAATCAAAGTCCGCAGCCTACTTGAATCCAACGATTCCAACATACAAAAGGCACCACATTTCACAGATACATGCAAAGGTCTTCCTAAACTTTTACATGTCTTACTATTCAAGTAAAAACAATCATTGCCAGCTACTTGTGTTGCAAGATCGTGCATTAAATCGTGCATTTTAAATTCATATACATCACCATCTTCGTTCAATTTTGCATCTTGGAAGAATGATTTCATAAAGAAAATATTTATGAATTGATCACCAACCTCTTCCAATGATTTCCCTTCAACTGACCAGTCTAGATAACCTTGTGCCATCCACATTTCAATTAACTCATCCTTTTCAAATTGCCAATCCTGAGGAAATAAAGAGCAATAAGCAAAACATTGCCTTTGTTGAGGTGACAAGATATGGTAACTCAATTTTAGGACCGGCATGATGCTATCTTCATCCTCACATAATTTCCAAAAGTCACCTTGTAAGACATTGATCCATTCAGCTTCTTTACTTTCACCTTGTAATATGCCTCCCAATGATTTAACTGCTAATGGAACTCCTTTGCACTTTTCTGCTATCTTCTTACCAATGGTTTCAAGATCTTGGTTCAGTCCAACGGTACCATACCCAAAGATAATCTTCTTTAACAAACCCCATGATTCTTCTGAATTCAAACCTTTCAAAGGATAGAGGTCATTTACACGCATTGTGTGTGCCACGGCTTTCTCACGAGTTGTCACTACAACTTTACTGCCTTGAGCACCACACATCAAATAAGTCCTCAATTGATCCCACTTTTCAAAACTCTTGTTCCAAACGTCATCCAAAAGTAACAAATATCTCTTACCAGTTAAATTGGCTCGAAGCATATTTTGCAACTCTTCTAAATTCTTATCTGTGACATTGTCTGTGGTTAATGACTGCAACATGTTCTTTAGAATAGTTTTGACATCAAAGTTATTAGAAACACATACCCACATACTCTCTTCAAACAAGTTTTGCACTTCTCTATCGTTGTATACCAATTGAGCAAGAGCCGTCTTTCCCAAACCACCAATACCAACAATAGCAACCAAGGAGACAGTCTGATTTTCATGTGATTGCCTCAACAAACTTATAATCTTCTTTTTATCATCTTCTCTTCCAATGATATCTGATTCTAACACAAAAGAACTAGTTTCCCTCCTTACATCGTTAGTTTTCTCGACCACCACAACATTGGAGTTGAGATTCAAACCAGACATATCTTTCACAACATCATTAAAACTTTTTTGTATTCTTTCAATCTCATGAGCCACTTTACGGCGAAAAGCAGCTCTACTTAGAGATAAGGAATGAAATACCTGTGTCACTTTGTTCTTATCAGCTTTATCCCTTTTGTGTATCATATCTTCAATAACAAATTCATCTATCAAATCATCAGCAGGAAGAAGCACTTCGTTGAGCCTTCTTACCCAGATTTGTACAGCATGACTTTTCTCTTGTTTGTCCTCCGCATCAAGGAGCACAGCTTTGATGGATTCAACTGTGTTCTTAAGCCTTTCCAGTTCATCCTTAACACCATAAATTCGTCCAAATTCTCGAAAGGCTGCAGAAGCCAACCTACGAAGAGAAAATATTCAGCAACAAAGCTTGTATTACATATATATATATATATATATATATATATATATATATATATATATATATATATATATACACACACACACTGAAAAAACAAAGTGTTGAAATGAAGTGTCACACCTGTTAAAGAGACTCGTAACAACACCGTATGGAATTTGTTCAGCCATCCTTAAAAAAAGATTGAAAAACTTGAAGAGTTTGAGTGTTGAATCTTAGTGGTATCCATACAACAAAATAAGGACCAAGGGAGGGACAAGAAGTAATTACCTCTCTGAAAAATCTAGTGAAAATCTAAGAAAAAACCAATATTATCATCAGCCAAAGTCATAAAAATCTTGACTTGAAAGACCTGAGGTCGTCGCTGTGACGTTGCTTTGCATTAATATCATCCACGTGACCATTATACAAAGTTAAAGAATGAGTAAACAGAAGAAAAAAAGTAGGAAATAATAATAATATTAAGTATACTTTTTTC
>Ga0228711_1007098_pt1 | contig 16371 bp, 11 predicted proteins | sample MedpolnodulmetaG_2_FD_177996 | JGI IMG/M metagenome (GOLD analysis project Ga0228711, IMG submission 177996) | Root nodule microbial communities from Medicago polymorpha collected in Santa Monica, California, United States - brown nodules | ecosystem: Host-associated > Plants > Roots > Nodule...
TTTTTTAATATGTATTTTTTTTTTTTTTCAATGATACCAAGAATAATCTTTATTATAGAAAAATTTATTTACGAGTATAATTGGAATAATGAAAAAGTAAGTATAAATATATTTATTTAGTTTGTTACACTTTTTCAATGATAAAGGAAAAAATCATACATATATATTTTTATCGTCTTTGTTACATGTTTTTTAATATTTAAATTTATTCCTATATATTTGATATGTGTTATTTGTATTGAAAATTGAGGGTATTTTTGGAAAGAGAAAAAGTCAGCTCAAAAGAGTTGAAAGAGATTATTTTCTTTAGATGTAGTATAGATAAAGAAAATAGACTATTTTGAGCTGACATATTTTCCATTTCAATTATACCTTTAAACAAATTTGATCATAAGAATGTTAGTTTGTTGATGTCATTCAAAGTGATAAGAATTTATATTATATTTGTTTGGAAGATATTATATTTGTTAAATTGTTCGTGTCATTGAAAAAAATAAGAATAATTTGTTACGGTAAAAAGGTGGAAAATATCTATTATCTATACCTATAATTTTAATCAAAATCAAATTAATTTTATTTTAATCAATATTTCATAAAAAATGGTAACAATTTATAAACGTTAGCGCAATAAGAAGAGTGGACAGACGGACACTCCGCACCCATACACTAATCTATACACCCATACCAAATTAATACCAAATATATTTTTCCTTGTTTCTTCATTCTTCATGTGCTTTTCATCCATGACATATGCTTGGGGTTTGGGACAAAATTCTCTCAAGTTGTAGGGTCTTCATAATCTTCATGTACTTGATCTTCTAGATTCTACAACTTCCATGAGATGTCTTGGTTGGCTTAATTCCATGATCTAGTGCTCGTTCATGAAATACAATAGTTTGAGTAACTTGTGGAGAAATGGAATTGATAAGCCATGAATGAATGAGATGGTTACAACATTCCCAAGCACTACAATTCAAATCATCAAAAGCAAGAATTGGAATTGATCCATAAATGAAGAGGAGTTTGTTCTTCACACCAAGAGCATGTTGCATGGATTTTTTTCAAGCAAGATAATTCAAACCAGTGAGAAGAGCAGGTACAGTCATGGAATTTGGACCTTCGCTTGGATGAACGTGTAACACCGAATCAGTGTTTGCTTGTGCTTGTTTCAAAGCTGCTGGAATTCGACGAGGAGGCATGATGGTGAATTCAAATCAAAGAGAACGATGAAGATGACAAACACAATTACCACAAACGAAGAGAAAATAGGATGAAAAGTTGAAGAACCTTGTGAAACAAGAAACTTCAATTGATGACGAAAAATGAAGAAATTCTTCAAATTGAAGAAGAATTACACAAGATTGTGATGAAAACACGATCAAATCACTAAGAAGGTGTGAGAAAATGGATGCAAATCCATGAAGAAGAGAGAAAAATGTGATGAACGCAGCGGAAAAGGTTAGATAGGATTGTAACAACCTCTTTTGAAAAGGGAAATGATACCATAATATGAAATGAGAGAAATGAGTTTAATTTGCATTGATTATGAATGAAGAGTACATTTGTACTACTAATATGTATTAAACTTCACTAAAATGTACTACACTATGATGATTTGTACTACTAGCTATACTAACTATATTGGACCTAGTCTATCAGAATTCCAGATTTACAATGTAATTATCATAGTTTAAACAGCTGCATATATTTGTACAAGTTTCTAAACCTTGTAAAAGTTAATGAGATAACACCATGTTATATACCTGTAAGCTTCAAAATAACATTCTTATTCTTTAACATAAATCAAGTGCTAGAATAGACAACAACCTTGTATGACATGTTCAATATTCATAACAATGACAAACTCATTAAATAAATTAAGATAATCTCCAATGCAGATCAGTGTAGCAAATGCCATCATAAAAAATAAAATAAAAAACACAATAAATGACATGAAGAGTTTAGCAACTTCTCATTTCTTGATAAAAAGAATTAAAGTGATCAAACTTATTCTTAAGTTAACAAGGAAAAATCCTTGATTCACCCTCTATACCATTATGACATAATTTGTTAAGCTACCGATGTGAACGACTTGGATCAAGCAGCATCTCTTGTGGTTTTCTTACTTCGCTGCAAGACCTTGTTCAGTTCTTCTTCACTTACCATTCATTTGAGACTTGAAATTTCAAGACAAATTTTCTGTAAGGTGTAAAACAAATGTTCAGTGATTATAATAATATGTGAATAGAAGGAGGGAAATATTCAACTCCAATACTTAATCTCTTTTTAACAAAACAAATATTGGATGACATCTATGTATGTAAGATCTAAAAAGAGTCATTATAGACTGCTATGACACAATAACCACTGGTGCAAAAAAACCACTGGTATCATGACACCTCAAAGGTATTGTAAATTTTAAATGTTTAAGGGGAAAACACTCATGCTAATGCATAAGATATTCTGAACTTTACTAATACATACACTGCTATGATACAATCCCAGGTTCAACAACTTTGATATCTCTATTCCCCACCAAAACCAACCTTCTGTCAATTATCATTACCACTTGTATCAATCACCTTACTCTTCAATTTCTTCTTGAATTTACGGTACAAATCTTCGAAAATATATGCTATGTCAGACTACGAGCTCCCAGTTCTTGTGCGAGTATATTAAATGAATTTAATTTTAGTCTAGTCTAAGTTGAAAACCATGATATACACAAATAAAATGAACAAATTCAATTATAACCTTGTTGATCAGATTTCAATAGCCATACATGAAAATGATAATAAAATTCCAAATTAATTAAATTCAACATTAGACTTGAAATTTTAATAATGATTGATGATCAAGAATTGTTAGAGAATCTACTGACATAAAAATTGTAAGAAGCAAATCATAAGAGGAACTTACTTTCAAAAAGTTGAAACTAAACTTTCAACATAGTGCTTGGCAAAAGACCAATAGAAGGCATTGGAACTTCTAGCATCTACTTTATTTTCTCTCCTATTATAGAGAGCAACGTGTTGGCTATTGCATGCCAATATCAGTGAATCACCAAAAAAGTGTAACGGTAACAAATGACAATATCCAAAGTTATCATTGATGTGATGATATAGATTTTGATAACTAAATTTAAACAATTTAGTCCAAGACGCTTCAACTCGAAATTCTCTCATTTGCCACATAATAAAATTATTTTCCTTGGAACAATGACTAAAACAAAGACAATTCATCAACACAGATACAACTGGCATAAAAACTGGAACTTGATCAAAATCTCGAGGGGGAAGCAATTGCGTGCAAGTCTCTGTTCCCAAATCAAGTGAGATAATCATACATTGATCAACGGTTGGATTAAAATTGTCCCATTGATCATAAGCATAATAGACGTTATCAGGAAGGGCAAACCAAACAAGACTATTACTCACATAGACACCACCATTAAGATCAATATTAAGATAAGGAATGACAGGAAAACTTGGATATTTCTCCAAACATTATCATATTTATCGCCCAAAGTGAAAACTCTCACGTCACTAGGACGGAAGGCAACCAACCACCTTATATTTGTTGGTTAAATTATCATAAGCAAATGAGAACCTGAAAGATTCATTGGAGTCGTTGTTGCATGAAATGCAGCAGCTTAGTTGATCCAACAATGATCTCATGGCTGGGTTCCAGAGAACTCTCGATACTCGTCAGTTTTGGAATCATGGAGCAAGCAAAGCAATCCATTGCAAGAACCAACAACTGTGTAATACTTGTTGTCCATCGTCATACAGTAATTAGTAATACTCGACTGATTTTCAAGTAAATGGTGTATGCTGAAGGCTTCTGGAAATTTTGAATAAGAATAAAATACTGCTAAGTGTGGCTTTTGTGAAGATTTATGGAGATGCAAGTTGACGAATAAAGGATCGGAGATGAGCGAGTACCATGAGTTGATTACTTCACTTGATATAACCCTAACCCTTCAGCAGCAAAGTCAATGTTATAATGATTTAGGGTTTATTTTGTTGCTACTTGAGAGGAGTAACTTAAATGAGAGATGAGAGGAGCTAATATCATCCGTTGGATCAAAATACACGGTCATGATCAAATTCCACTAAAAAAGGAATGGCACATCTGATCTCTTTTAATTGTCTTCTTCCTTTCTTCAATCTCCCTTCTCTTCCAATTACAAAATCCAAATCTCTCATCATGTGAAGCGGTGAGCATAACACTCAAGTCCAAATGCAGATTAAAAAAATTGTATGCTTGGGACTTGTGAGAGAGGAATAAAACCATGAAAAATAACGAAAAGGAAGCGGTGAGTTTCAAGAGAAGAGGAAACTTATTTTTGTTTATTCAAGTGTGCCGATACTTTTTTAGTGGAACTTAATCATGACCGTGTATTTTGATCCAACAGATGATATTAGCTCCTCTCATTTAAGTTACTCCTCTCACTTGACAACATAAAGTTACTCCTACAAAGTTTAAAACATTCATAATTCTTCAGGATTGACAAGTCATGAGTTAAAACTCAAGATTGGTGTTCCACTAATGTTGTTGAGATATATTGATCATGATTATGCAATGGCACTCAACTTATAGTTTCCAAAATGCCATGACATTGACATAGCCTTTCTTTTTTACCATCGAATTTAACAGATTAACGTAAATGTTGTTTCTATATGTGGAACAAAATAGTACTATATATTATAAACTTGATTGATAAAAAAATATACATGTTGTAAACTTATCAGTAGGCAGTAGCTGTTAAACAGATTGTCCATCCCAAAAGGGTCACAAAATGCAACCTAATTTAAAAAGGTGGATTAGATGCCAAAAACCTTAATCTCCTCAAAAGTGCACAAAAACCAGAACCATTGCACGATTCTACTCTAACATTACCAAAGGAGTAGTCCAGTGGTATAGGTTGAACACCAACCTACTACTAAAAAATCATTTTTCCTTTTTTTAATAAACTAGTAATTAACAATTTACAACTGAAAAAAACTACTTTTACCACAACCCATTTGACATGGTATTAGACATCAAGTAGTTCTTCAAAATTCACATGTCCTGCATGGGTACCCTACCAACAAACTCCTTTTTTCAACTAGAATTTTTGCAACCAATGACAGTGTTGTGCATCCTTCTCTAGATTATCTTTCAACTTCCTTACTTCTTGCCAAGCTTGTGTTTTGTCCATGGTTTCTAGTGGCAAAGCAACAAATGCTTCAAGAATTTGGCGAGCCTTTACGGCCCCTTTAGACATCTCATCAGTTTCAAACACTCTCTTACGTTTAGAACCCACCTGAAAATTATAAGCGCAAAACTTTAATGATTCCTTCCAATGGTGAAATTTTCATCAAAACATATTTATTAAAATTTTGCAGATACAAGCATAAATTTATCATAGATAATAGCTACTATTTCCAGTATTCTTGTATTATTCAAATTCAGACAAGTGATACAATTGTTACTCTTTGTTTTTAACGTGCTAACATTGAAATATTGAAACAATAAGGGGATTACTGGTGCAACTGTGCAAGTGACATATTACCTCAATAATAAGGTTACACTATTTCACTAATTGAAGTTTTCAAAATTAGATACGGTTGCTTCAACCACAAGAGTTGGAAGAAAAATCGGGCTGCGGGTACCTTATATGCCAAGAAATTGCTGAAACAAATATCTAATGGCTGAATGAAGACAAACAGATAGAAAGAAAATAACTCCCCGTCCAAAAATTAACAGGCTACTACCAAAATTGACGTATGTCCCTACCTATGTTTATTTTTAGAAATAAAACACTCATGTCATATGAACACACTGCAAAAAAAAATGCTGTACCTCTTCTGTAGATTCCATTAAGGATAGGGCAGAAGGAGAAAAATCTTCCAATTCTGCTGCCTTTTCTCTAGCTAAGGCGACAACACTTTCAGGGAAGTTTGCAAACTCAGCGACATGAATACCGAAACTCTGATCACAAGGTCCTGGTTCAACCTAGAAAGTAGAAACACATGAAAAACACTTGATGTAAATACATATCTTATTTGACCACAGCATTAAAGTTTCTGAACTTTATGTCCAGACTTCTTGAGAAGGTAAGTTTTCAAACTACATTTTTAAAAAAAGTGTCACGGAAAGGATGGTAATAGCTAGAAATGATTATTTTAGGGTGAAAAATCTGGGGGGAAAAAATAGCAGGTATGTCAAAGGTGGTTAGGAAGTAAAATTTGAAGCATGAACAACTACTTTAACTAAATTTCAGGTAGGAAATCTGGTAAAAATTAACCATTATATAGACGGTTCTTATCTATAAGTATTATAGAAATTAGTTCCTCATTAAAATCCAGCTGCCTCTGCAGCCCAACAAATCAGGACAAATCCATACAAAATGTACTACGGTGAGGGCTAATGAAGCTTTAAAGTGGTGTTCGTCTTAAGGTAAAACAACTCATTTCAATGCAAACATAAAATGCAAGGTAAACCCTATGAAGTTTGTTTAAGGCCTCAAAGGTCATGTTCTTCTTCTAACCTTCTGCTGACTTATAACCATAATAGTAGCTCCACCACTTCAAACAAACTTCAATTATTTCTTTTCAGGGAAATTGGAAAAGAGTCGAAAGATCCTCTAGGAACCCTTTTGGTGCTTTTTTAGATAAGTTTAAACTTTTCAGTATAAAAAGCATGTTCAAAAACATATAACTGGACTCCCTACTGTCACATGAAGCATGCAATCATGGAATCTCGGTCAATTGATGAAAGATCGGACAGCTTGTATTTTGAATTCACCAATCAACTTTAAAATACAACTCAAAATATGAGGGCCCGATCTTCTTCCAAGAGACAAGATTTAAAACCAGGTGCAGTGGCAGCAGAGAATCCAATTCCTGAGGTACACACAAGTACACTACAAACTTCACAAAGGCAATGGAGTAGAGGCAGCTTATTAGATGAAAAAAGAAAAGTTTGGAAAGCATTTACCTTGTATAGCATAGTTAGCTTGCGAGTTGATGCATCAATATGTGCACTAACATGATAATTTGCCACACCAACAATTTGCTTATGTGTATCATTGCTGCCATTTTCATCGGCTAATGCAGTCAGCTCATGAAAGTGGGTTGCAAATAAAGTAGGTGCTTTGATCACGTCAACAATGTGCTCACAAATGGCCCACGCGAGACCTTCATATCACAATATAACATACAAACTTATTTTAATGAGCTGAAATGTTTATTAAGGGATTTTTATGCTAAGCCAACTATATCAAAACATGAATTGATAAGTATATCTTGACACCGATGTATAACACCATACTATAACTCGTTTGATAATAATTTTGCAGAATGCAATTCTCATCAATCCGACTATCAAATTCCAAGCAGCCACCATATTATCACTGCGTGTCCAATTTAAAAAATATGAATATCAATAAACTTTTATCCATGTCATTTTTTTACCACTCACATTGAGAAGCATATATCAATGTATAAATTGGTTTAGTATGCATTAATATGAACATTTGAGGATATTTATGTGATAGGGGAGCTGTTGATCCAACAGTGGATTTTGTGAAAAAGAGATCTTGAATAAAAAGTTATGTAATTTTCCCTGTTTGTACCAAAGTAAGTCATGCAATGATGGAAGAACGCTTCTGTTTTATATCTGTGATTCAGTGCAGATGCTAACCAATGTATGCAAAGTCAGTAAATTCTATGACATGGAAATTTCAGTATCTGGATCAAATGCTTTTTCAGTTTCCTTTTTCATCTTAAAGACAGCAACTTAAACAACGCATGAGACCTTAGTTTAGCTTAAAGCCATTCTATTAGTCACTCAAGATGCACAGTGTGATAAACTTAGTGTTGTACACACACACACACAAATATATATATATATATATATATATATATATATATATATAGATTCTGACAATTTTGATGCAAATTTAAGAGATTGCAACAACACATTAAAGGGAACACTTGATAGTGAAACAAACCAAATCCGTCATAAGTTGATGTGCCACGTCCCAACTCATCAATGATTATCAAGGACTTGTCGGTAGCTCCTTTTAATATTGATGAAGTTTCAAGCATTTCTTGCATAAAGGTAGAAACTCCACGAAGCTGGGGGGAATAAAAAAAAAGATACAATTATATATTCAATAAGCAGCTTAAACAATTAGTTGCTTATAATTGCAGTTTTTGAAGACCATAATATTGTTGCAAACAGGGAAAACAAGAGAGCATATGAGTGAATGTGTTTGTTTGAATTGCACACAGAAAAATAGTATATATACCAAGGGTCATATATGCAAGGATTCACGGTTAATAATGCAACACAGAATTAAGTCATAATATACCTACTTCAATTATATCTAGCACCCCCCTTCTAACAAGAACATGTAAATCATATGAACCAGTCTTGTTACAACAATATAAACAATAATATAGACATACGCAACCAAGTAAATGCAATGTAAAATTGAATGACAATAGTAAACTGATAAGTCAACCTCCCTGAGTCATACTAAACTATTGAAGCATGCTGTTGAATCTTCCAAACCGTGCTAAAGGAAATTGTTTAAGACGATACAAGGATTTGCAAAAATGGAATACAGGTCTTGAAGATTCCCCTTAAGCAACAAACAAAGCAGGTTGCTCTCCATATAAACTTCTTTCATGTTATTACCGTCAGAATAATTTTTTTTATATTAGGCTAGTATTGTGGAATCAATAACGGTTGGCAACAAGTCTACGTCAAGAGATGATTTATCCAATACAAGCAATAAGGCAGACCATGCAGAGTTCAAAGTGGGTACAACCAGGAGAAATATTATGTAATCACAAACAAATGAATACTGTGCAGGTAAAAAAGATCTAGCATCGCTCAAGTTCCTTTGCAGGGTTGGCGGAAAGGGACAAGAGTTTACCGGGGTGATGTAGGATACGATGAAGTCTATCTGGATATTTTGGCAAACACATATAGGGGTTGAGTATCATTGGTATAAATGAACATTGCTTCCTCTCAAACTGCCTTACAAATGTTAAAAGTTCAAAAGATATACTTTAAGAAAAGATGAATTGTTGATTTGATGATGATACAAAGTTGTCCATCAATCTTTTTCCATCAACAAATGTCAGCTGCAGACACAAGATCAACTTTCTTGGTCAATTGGTTTTAATGTTCTTGATCTCTAAGCCAAAATTTCAAGTTAACGCAGACACAAAATCAACTTTCTTGGTCAATTGGTTTTCATGTTCTTGATCTCTAAGCCAAAATTTCAAGTTGAAAGCTAACATATCATTGTTGTTCTCGTCCAACTTGTTAGTTGAGAGTGGAGGACAACCTTAGCTGATGAAAATGGGAAGATTTGACACAAAAGAGAGAAATAGCACTGAACAGTAGCAAACACATGGAAATGTGAAGTACGAACTCTCAAAGCAAGGAACAAATAACAGGTCTAGGAGGGGGATGAAAGGGCGAGACTAGTGCAACTAAGAGCAACCAAAGACTCATCAAAACATGCCACCATGCGCAACGATTGATGGTAACTTTATCTGGTTACACATGAGAAAGAATACAGACATGTTGGCAAGTTTGGGCTCAGAATAGGTTGAAGCTTGAAACTCTGGGAAAGGTGTTTCTTAAGCTTGCTCTGTTTAACAACACATTATAAACATTAAATTTCACTAATGCAACCATTGATTACTGTTTTTTTTTTAAGAAGCTAAACTATCCCACCCAAATTGGCACCGGGGAGAATCGAACCTGGGACCTTGAGGAGGAGCACACTCCAATGTCCCAAGCCAACACCACCAGGCCAACCTAAGTGGGTTAACCATTGATTACTGTTATATCATCTTAATGATCAAATGCACAAATATTTATACATCTAAAATTTGTAGCTATGTAATCTGAAAGTCAAATTTTACTTGTATTTTAAAAAAACTTATTATACATTCATTTGAAGTTATTTAATGAAGTGTCAAATAATTTCTAACAAATATCATTCTATACGAGCATTAAAACTGATGATTTGATGGTTGGTAATATCAGTCACCATAGCAATTTAGACCAGTTTCAACTTTCAAGCAATTCCCACTATTCCAATCCCATTAACGTTATTATTTATTTTTATGAAGCATTAAAATTTTGTGATATGAGAAGAACAAAGTTCTTTATTGTGCATTTAGAATAAAGATAGCTAATCTAAATTTGATATAAAAATCAATAAATCATTCAACAAGTTGCTTTATGCCAAGTAAAAGTCACAAAGCAAAAATGCTACTGATAGGGGCCAAAAATATGGAATAGCACTCACTTGGCAATCACCTGCACCAACACGAGCAAAAATGCAATCACGAACAGATATGCTGGCTTTGTCACATGGAACAAAGCAACCAACTTGAGCCATCAAAATATTCACTCCCACCTACACAAAAACCATTATGCAAATCAAATCTCTAAGCCCAAATAGCAACAAGGATGCAAGTATCTGAATTGTATGTGTGAACTAAAATATCTATACAAAGAAAGGTGAGACACTCCAATTTGATGGTCATGTCATGCATAACATCAGCATAAAAGTAGAAAGACAATGTCCAAAAATTAATTACAAGACAAATAACAGTGATTAATTTTACAAATAAAGTAATACAAAAGATAAGTACCTGCCGGATGAATGTTGATTTCCCACCCATGTTAGGCCCTGTTATTATTTGAAACCAACTTTTTCCTCTGATCTGATAAGTTACAAAATGCAAAATACAAATTCACAAGTGCCCGTAAAATTTAAATGAATACATTCCGATGACCTTATGAATACTTACAAGCTTACAATCATTTGGTATGAAATTCAACCAGTCTTGAGCCTCCACACAAGGGTGTCTGCTACCTTCTAAAATAATATCTCCTTCGTCCTATTAAAGCCAAGACGATAATGTTCAATGCTAACTATCAAATATTTACCCGACCATATTAGGAGAAAAATATAAACGGAGGTTGAAATCAAGAAAACGGTGCAGTTATTGAGAGAATAGAAAGTAACTATTAAGGAGGTACCGATGAGGTGATGTCAGGTCTTGTATAGGGAGTAGGACAACTAGAAGCCAAATCAGCAAAGCTTAGTAACACGTCCAATTCAGAAATCAATTCAGCTAAAGATTCAAACACCTGCAGAACGAAAGTTCTTCCAGTTAAAGCAGATGAAACAAATAAATAGCCAAAACTAAGGTCATAACTAGTGTGTTCTGGAGGAGCGGGCAAGGGGGGTTAACCTAATAAACATGCATTAAATCTACCCACCTCAGAGAAAGATGCTGAAATATCTACTACTTTTATAACCATCTGTCTTTGACAACTTTTGTACTCTTCAAGAATTTGTTGATATTTGTCCCCTAATTTTTTTAGCTTAGTGTTGGTAAACTTCACTCCATCTTTACGGGTTTCCAGCACGATAAACTGGGTGTTGAGCTTTGTCCTTATTTTCGGCTCTTCCTTCTTTGTGATTCTAAAAACATGTCCAAATTGTGTTCCCTTGTCTAACTTTAATGCCTTATCTGCAGGAAGATCAAGATCAATGGCAGTTTGTTTATGCAAGTTATGTATTTCGCTCTCTAGTAATTCTTGCTGCTCCTTCAGTCCAGTTAGTGTAGTGTCATAAGTTGAAGAAATCATATATTCCCCGTTCTCTAGATGATCAAGGTCAACAGAATGTTCTACAAGCTCAATAAATTTGTTTAGGCGATCAGCACCAGTCCATAGCTCCAAATCTTTCAAATACCTGCTCTTCATCATTGAAGAAAACTGTCCATCATACCTGTCCAGAGCACTTTTAATGTAAGGCAGTCTTATACTTGACTGCACACAAAAGACAAAAACAGAGTTTAGAAGAGGCCATGTCATTAGCCATATATGTGCAGTACTATATAATCAATAATGTGATTAGAGTGGATGTTTAGCAAGCTCCTATATATATATCAGCAGAAAAAAGGAAGGTTGGAGGACCCTTCAAGACATTTTTGCTGAAATATTTTTTATTTTTTTTAAGGATGCTGAAATATTCAACAAAGTGAAAAATGTGTCTTAAATGGAATAACAATAATAAACTTGCCAAAAAGGAAAAGAATCAATATTCAAATGTCTTGAATGATTCTTTATCCCAACATATCATTTCTAAGTCAATAAAGAAAGCTATTAATTACAAAATCTTAATACCCGAAAGAGGAATTGCGAATAATATTACAGATTTTAGAGCTGGATCACAAAACAAATACAAATACAATGTAAGACAATCATAGCAAAGGTTAAATTCTACATTTTCTATAAGCTCCTGTATATATAAAATCAGGAAAAGAAGGGCTGAAAAGAAGGTCAAATATTCAACAAAGAAATGAAAAATATGTCTGATGTTGAATAACATTAACAATAATATACTTACCAAAAAGGAAAAGAATCAATATTTAAATGTCCTGAATGATTCTTTATCCCATACATCATTTCTATGTCAATAAATAAAAGCTATTGATTACAAAATCTGAACAGACGAAAAAAGGGGTTGGGACCAATATCACAGATTCCAGAGCTGGATCACAAAGCAACTATAACTACAATGTAAGACAGTTGTAGCAAAGGTAAAATTCTACATTTTCCATTAAAACCTAACAGTGAATACAGATAAAGTTCTACCTGATAAAGTTTAACAACATGTTGCAGACCAGCTTTTCGCTTCTGAAGATTGTGCACCAGTCGCTCAATGTCTGATATTCTTTTCAGATGCTGTCTCAGATCTTGGCGAAGCACGGTGTCCTCTACAAATGCTTGTACTACATCCAACCTGGAGTTAATATCGTTTACATTTAATAATGGCTGTTTTAGCCACATATGCAATAGTCGTTTTCCCATTCCAGCTGTACAGGTCCTATTCATGAGACCAAATAAACTAAAATTTTTGTTTGCATCAGTTTTGCTTTCTAAGATATTAAGTGCCCTCATGGCTGCAGAATCTAACCTCATGTAACAGTCAAGATTGTACCTACGCAGAGTATAATTTTCATAATTGCTTTCGTCTGCAAGTAACTCTGCATAAGAGAGCAGTGCCCCCAAAGCACCAGGTGCAAATTCAAATCCAGACACTAAATCTTGAACTGCTTCAATAGAACCTTTGACAAGCCTTCCAAGATCCTGTACCAGATCTCTAGTCTTAAACTCGGATTTCTTTCTCTCAGTCAGCATCACACCACATTTAGTTAACACATCACACAACATTTTGTATTCATTAGATTTTCCACGCTCAATTGGCACAAGGCATTCTTTGCAGCCAAGACCAACCAATGCTGACTCCACATTCGTGAAGTGACTGTCATCGAGGAATTCAGCTATCCCAAGTAGTCTCTTAGTTAGATCAACAAAGCCTAATCCAATGGTGCACCCATTTTCACGGAAGTTAAGTGACAGCGCAACAACAACTGGAGAATCTTGCATTTCACTGTTAGCAAACAGAACATCTTCAAAACTGCCAATATTACCAGGTGTGCCGCTTTTGGCCAGTTGCCAGTTAGAGCTGCTGCCCTCATAGACCTCAAGTGTATGGTCTGTTCTCTCCAAGAGTAGATCACGGGCTATTGTTTCGAACATGTTCCTACTGACACTCACACTGGAAAGAGCGTTTGATCCACTACCCAACTGTCGCAGAGCAGTAGTAGTGTGATAGTAGGTTTTGGCAATGAATGTTGCATTCTCACCGTGGGCGGTATAGTAATCCTGAATAATTGAAAAAAAGTATATTTAATCCAACTACTCGTCATAGTGCATAAAATGAAGAAGGGTATGAAGATAGAGGAATCCATTGACACAACATATAGAAAATTTTATACTATAAAAATTTGGAAACTCTTCAAATTATGAAAAGTAGCAACATAAAATTTATGGTTTGTAAACCATGAGTAGTAGCTTTTCTACATTAGTACTTTCAGGGTTACAATATTTGGTTATTATATTTAAACTACGAGAAATTAGTATCTAAACAGTATATCGTTTCATTGTGGCATGTGCTATATTGTAATTATCCTGACTAGAAGAGCATTGTTTAAATAATCTAAGCTGTGGTCTACTGGGAGGACATGCACAGCAAAAGAGGCGGAGGCAAGAAGAGAGAAGGGTCCCCTAGGCAGGTAATAATCAGCTGAGAGGCGAGTAGTGATCAGTCAAGAGGCAGTAGGACAATAGGTATTCAATAGGAAAGGGGGTGGATGGTTAGGGTGTTCTCTTTATAAAGTGCTCGTTCACTTTAGCTTTCTGAATTCTAGCAATAATACAGATTTTCTTTCTTCTCTTTTTCTACCTTTATGTTTTCTCACAAACTACTAGGATCCTAACATAGTTCAGGCCAAATTACTTCAGGATTACAAACTTGGAAAATATTTTGATTAATATTTCTCACATAAGAGTAAGTCTATATACATCTATTCTTCTTCAAAAAAATCCTTAGAAGAAAGTAAGTGAAGATGAAAAGAGGATGACATTTCAGACATAAGGAAAATGTGCCTGCATGAAAAATGCACTACTTTGCATTTACTAAACTGAATCATTAAGAAAACATAAAAAAATATATATATGAACATTAACAGTGATGAACTTACCCGACGGTCAAAGAACCTAATGGCCCTTGGATCCTGTAACACAAAAACGTGAATAAAAATATTAAACCAAAAACAAAAATATAATGCCAAGTCACATTCTACAACAAAAGCACTGCACTAATGTAAGTAAAACAACATAAAATAGATGGCATTGGTTTTTAAGCAACAAAGAGATGAAAAAAAAAGCAATTAAACAGCAATGCGTCAGATGCAAAATAATAAGTGTTGGAAACATGAACATGTAATAACAAATTTCGGACAGGACGGTACATAAGTTGGGGATGATTGACAATACCATAAAATTTCATATACTTACAAAATACAATAATTTCATGAGAAAATCATGCTTTCGATGGATCCAAAACAAACTATAACTAATTATCATGTATATAACCATTGCATGCCAAAAATTTAAAAAATCAAACAAGGAAAAAAGACATTTTTAGAGAATATTTGAACATATCTCGTAAAAAAAGAATTAACGTTAGACTAATGTGAACTTGTGTGATGAGCATATTGGTGTTATGAAATATTGATACATTTATAGCAATCAAAGATAAAATAAGAGTATTCATATAATGCTAATAACACCCCCCACACCACAAGAGAAAGGAGAAGACTTACATCAGGTAGGGTTTTGAAAAACGAAAGAAACCCTTGTGCTTGCTTGGAATCTACAAACAGTTAAGCAAACAAAAAACCCATTAAGAAAGCTGAATCAATCAATCACCAATAACAATGAAAAAACACAAAACCCATTAAAAATTGAGTTTTTTTTTATATAAATAATAAAAAAGGGGGGAAAATGCGAAACCTAGTTTGAGCTCAGGGAGTTTATCATTGAATCCGTCGAAGTTTTCATCCATTGAAGCTGTTAGATTAGGGTTTAACAGAGAAGAAGAAGAAGAAGAAGAAGAAGGTTTCTGTGAAGTGATTGGGAAATGAAACGAAAGTGTCTTTGTAGGTGGGTGGTGAATTGGTGGCGGGAAATATTCGCGGGCTATTCAGTTCTTTTGTTGACAAAAAGCCCACGGCTCTTGGTAAAGCCCAACCAATATAGTGTTCGTATTTCAACTGAAAAGTAACATAAAATTGTTTTTCTTACATTGATAACTTCACAATGACACATGTAATTTACTAAAAAGCCTCCAGCGGTAGTTAACGACCGTTGGGCATGCGGCGACAGTTAACTACCGCTGAATCCATTTATTCAATTCACACTACACAACACTTGTCCAGTTCTTCTTCCACTCCCTCTTTCACCCTCCCTTTTCTTCCTTATGGGTTCCAACATATGATTCTTCTTCTGTTGAATTAATTAAATGGTGTAACTTTTTTTCTAGTAAAACACCTCAATTCACCAACTCAAACTCAACACAATTTGCAATTTTTATAGAAAATATTGAAATCTACAATCATTTCTCCAACTGTAGATTGATTGAAAAGCAAATAATATTTGAAGGATTGCACTCTATTACAATCCTAGAAGTTGTTTTTTAGATTACGAAAAGAGATTTTAAATGATTTTCCATATTAATTTGGATTGAAAACATACGAATCAAGTTGGAGATAGGATATTAATTTGGATTGAAAACATTTTGCTTCTCTCACGTTGGTATGCTCTTCAAATGGCCATCACGTTGGATTGAAAAGCAAATAATATTTGAAGGATTGGACTCTGATACAATCCTAGAAGTTGTTTGTTAAATTCATGCAATAAATTGGACCA
>Ga0228711_1007100_pt1 | contig 16368 bp, 4 predicted proteins | sample MedpolnodulmetaG_2_FD_177996 | JGI IMG/M metagenome (GOLD analysis project Ga0228711, IMG submission 177996) | Root nodule microbial communities from Medicago polymorpha collected in Santa Monica, California, United States - brown nodules | ecosystem: Host-associated > Plants > Roots > Nodule...
AGACGCAGTTCTTCAGACTTATTCTTCCAGATGCTTTAAGCTTCAAATAAAATTCCCTTGCTCTTGAACTTGTTCAATCAGAATCTTTATGGATAGTACTATGATTATGGATCCTGTACACTTGAACAAATTGTTTAGCATATCCAATTGATTATTTTTAATACCTTGTTATTGTCAAAACTCAATAGGTGACTTGTGAAACACCCTTTGTTCCAACACAGACTTGGAATGGATTTGGAATTGATCCTTCTTAAGACATTAACCAAATAAGGCAAAAGATCATTGGTGATGTGATCAAGCTTCAAACGACTCTTTTTGATGTGCTGGCAATTCATAACGTCTCTTTCACACCTCTATATAAAGGAGGGAAAACTTAGAGAATAAAAAGACTCAACAACAACAATTTACATGCGCCAAAACTCTGTTGAAGTTGTTCTACATCAAAAGTTCACTTAGAATTTCTTATGAAAGTTCATATCTTAGAAATTCTACAGTCTTAAGAGTCTGTATCTAATTTGCATTGTGAACACCACTGATTGTATATCAAGTGTTCAACCTCAAACAAATTTCTTTGTAATTCTGTTTGAATAGAAGTCTCTTGCTTGTGTTCTTGAGCATAAGAAGTCTCTTGATTTAGTTTAGGAGCATAGGAAATCTCTTGTAGTTGTGCTTGAGTAATTTGAAGTCTCTTGCTAGTTGTAGCAGTGAGTATTTGTAGTCAGATATTACACTTATTAGTGAACTCTCCTTGGAAGTGCAAGGGGGACAAGACTACTTTCGGTTTGTGGAAGGAACCTGTATAATTGCTGTGTCTTTTCTCTCTCTCTCTCTCTCTCTCTCTCTCTCTCTCTCTCTCTGTTTTTATCCGATGCATTTAGATTCTGATTATCACTTCAGAAGTTGAACTCTATCTGCTTCTGATCAGTGACTTCAGTAGGAGAAAATGAAGAAAAAGAAAACACAATTCAACCCCCGCCCCCTTCTTGTGTTTTTCTCACCTTCGTAGTGGAAGCCTGTAGAATAGGCGTTTCTTTTATGAAGAGTGAATGTACCCTTAGCGAGGACGAAAAAGAAGAACCATATAAATCTTAGTGTTTTTCTTTCCATTACTCTTTCAATTTCTGCAAATCAATTTGTGATATATGATTATGGTGAACTAAGTTAATTGCTACATGCTTTGTGATTGTTTAAATTTTAAAACCTACTTTCAACATCTTATTGATTCAATCACATTATAGTAGAGAATAACTTGATGCTTAATTCATCACATATATCAAAGTTGTATAATCACTTGTATTAGTGATTTCTTGCTTAAGAGAAGGTTTGGTTTGAAATAGTCATAGGTTTTTGTGGATTATTATGTGTATTGATTAATTTATTGTTAAGTAATAATTTAAGGTTGAACATCTCGTTCGTAATTGAATTATCTTTGTTCATTTCATATTCTATTATCATTGAAGCTTTAGCATAATCCAATGTCGTAATAAGTTTTCAAACAAGTTTTTCTGGCCACACTTCTGCAAACGTTTTTATTCGGAAAATATTTTCGTCCTCCATGCTAGCTTCCTCTTGTGTTCGTCATATCGGCTAACAAAAGATAATCTTTCCTACAATTAATCATTCATGTAACCTTAAATAATTCTATGCATATTAGTCGATTACTTTGTATTTATTTGGTAATTCTGTTCTTAATGCTTTTTATGTAAATCGAATAATAACTCACCAATGATTACTAACCCTAACTTTGCTGGATTTACCTTATTTAACGAATCAGTTATTGATCATATTTAGACATAAACTAATAATAATGGTTACATCACTGTTAATTAGGATTGGAATAATTCCTAATAATAGTTGCAGTTGATTCTTTGGCATTCTTAACCCTTCGAATCATGTTAGATTTCTTGAAGTAGGGAGTGTGACCTAGACAATGATCTGGCTATTTTAATCAATGATAATCAAAACAAGTATTTAGGAGCATTGTATTCATAGTTTGTAGTTACTCAATTAATTTAAGGAAGAAAATCTGCAATAACCTAATCGTTTTCTCTCTTTCACTCTTAATGTCATTAAAAGCAATCATTTTCCAGTGACCAAGACATTGGCCTGACTATTTTAATCAAAGGTAATCAAAATAAGTAATCGGTAGCACTGTATTCATAGTTTGTAATTACTCAATTAATTAAGGGAAGAAAATTTGCAATAACCTAATTGATTTCTCTCTGTCTCTTAAGGTCATAAAAACCAATCATTTGCCACATGCAACCCCCCTCTCTTTTTACTATTAACCTATTTTAATTTTCAATAGTTACGTTGAAGATAGGAAATCCTCGTGGGTATGAACTCTTTCACAAGAAACATTACTAAGTGACCTACATGGAATATTTACCTCCTACATAACGGGAGAAATATATGTGGGCCCAAAATTAAATTGAACAAGTATGACACTGCCTATGCCTTATGTTCAACATAAATATAAGGGCGAAAAGGTATTTATACACATGATTATTATCACAAAAAGGTTTTGTCAGATCACCACACATTCTCGTCACTTGGATAGCAGGATGCATTGCTAGATACATATCACTTTTGATAATATTAAACATGTGATTTAATATTATTGCCAACGTTATGAGAACCTGCAATGTCACACATATAACGTTATGAGTGCTGAGCCTGACGACCTTCACATTGGGAAAGAGGTCAAAGAGGTTGTTATTGGGTAGTTTGTGCCTATCAATCCTCCTTTTTCTTTCGGATATTGTAGCATTGTCGTTGGTGGTAGACAACAAGTTTCTTATGGTTGACCATGAATTGCTATAATTTGTACTATTCTGATTATTGTATCGTAGGCAACTATATTCTTACTGTCGACGGTAAATTTCATTCTTGACGACGTCATATTTAACACCCTGTTTTCCCAACAATGTAAATAATACATATAAATCAGAGTATTCGACGTAAAACGGAATGCCACACTACATTGAAGTATAAATAGAGTAAAGTTACTATTTATTAAAATAACTTTCTCAAAATTCAGTTACATCGCAGCGGAAAATTAATTCTTTGTTCAACAACATTGACACTACGACCTCAACATAAACAACTTAAATGAAAATCTTAATTCAAATAGTTTGACAACATAGTTCATAAATAATACGCAACAGTGGAAAACAAAGCAAATATCCCCATCCTGTTACGTATCAGAGCGACCCTAAGACGACGCACGAGAGAGTCAACTCACATCAGCAGCTAATCCTGGTTATCTGCACGTTACCCACGTAGAGGCAACATTCAAACAGAAGGGGTGAGATTCACATTCAATAATAATAAGCATATAATTCATCAACGGAATTTAACAACATAAACAACAACAACTAAACAACAATAATATTTCACATATGCTTCAATTATTTCTGCTTGACATTAAAACAACGAAAACAACTCGACGACGACGACTACGCGACAATGCAATGACACAGCAACAACATGACTATGCAGTATGCATGTGGTACCAATCAACGTGTTAGAGCATAGGCTCTTAATTCAACGTGTAGAGCATCGGCTCTCAAATCAACGTGTAGAGCATCAGCTCTTAAATCAACGTGTAGAGCATAGACTCTCAAATCAACGTGGTATGAATGATTAAACATTCAACAGGGCATGAGCCCCCAACTTTATATGAGTATGCATGGACTCAACAACTTATTCAACAACAACGTACAACATCAACGACATTGACGACATCAACGACAACGTCAACAACAACAACAACAACGTCTCCATATTATAATTCCATAATATTCATCATTTATGAGCAACATCATATAACATCATATTAATCAACATATGCATTCATATAGTAATTCATCAATGTGTACATTCATATAACAATTCATAAAATCAAATTATTCATGACAAACAAAGCCATTGAAACTGACAATATTACTTAGGACTTTCATGTACACACCAAAGACTAATCCAAAACAGAAACGTGTAAAAACGACGCAAGAACGTGAAAACGTGCACTGCTACTGAACAATTCGCCTCGGGGGCTGACTTACTCGCCGTGGCGAGCTAGTGGCGAGCAAACACTGCTCTCTGTCACGTTACAGCTCGTCGTGGCGAGCAGATTACTCGCCATGGCGAGTCGTGACAGACTTCTGTCGGGAAGAACGATTTTTCACCCCCAAAAACCCAAATTTGATAGGGAACTCAACCTATGATGATTCTACAACCTGAATATCAATTATACACGAATTCAATGGATTTTCTACGCTATTAACAACCAATTTCTACCCCATGACCTAATTCCCAAATCCACAAAGCAACAACAACAACTACATGTTAAATTCAATTTCATAATTGTATAACCTAAGATTAGAGAATGTTAGTCTCACCCTTACGTTAGATTAGATGATTACAAGATTACAAGCTCTTCCTTCTCTTGGTTCTCCTCTTTTCTCCCAAAAACTTAGTAAAACCTAATTTTGTTTTGCTCTTGTTTTCTTATATCTCTACAGATTTCTAATTAACTCCACTTATTTCTAATTAATTCTAATTCAGCCCCCTTCAGGTCTAATTATTCTAATTTCCAACCTATCTTACTAAATAATAAAATAAAGCTACTTAATAAAATATTAATACACAACAACATGTCTCTTATCAACATAAATCATATAAATCATATAAAAGACTCTAAACTCAACCAAAATAATCAAATAAATAAATAGGGCGTTACATCATACCATTTTGGAGCATATTTTTCCAACTACCTCACACCGACTACATTCTAAGGAGTCTTTGCGTGTTCTTTTGAGATATGTGTTGTGTGCCTGTAGGTTTTTGGAACCATTTTCATTGTCAAATGTTTGGGTTATTGGAGCTTTTCATTGGGACAATTTGAATTTCCCTTTAGCGATTTGTCGCTTGGTGGAATCATTTTTGTAACAGCCCGATTTTTGTTAGATTTATTTTAATTAATTTTTATATGTGTTTATATGTGGTTGTATGTGATTAATTGCCTCTGTGTGTATTTTGGTTGGGATTATTAGAATTCGGTGTTAGAAGGGTATTTTAGTCATTTTGGACTCAGGGGCATTTTCGTCATTGTGTGAGCAAGGGTAAATTAGTAATTTCATTGTGAGGATTACTTTTAGTGTTTCAAGTGGGAACCATTATTTTTACCAATTTACTAGTGGGTTGTGGTAATTAGTTAAGAGTCGGTAGCTATTCGTTATTTTTAACCGTAAGTGAGTAGAAATTTTGTGAGTTAGTTAATGAGAGTCTTAAGCCCATTATGATATTTTAAGGGTTGAGCCCAATAGTGAGGAGCCTATTTAAACTCTAGTCTTTGAGAAAATTAAGTCACATAGAATCATTTGTTTATTTTCACATAACTTTTGAGACAGGTAGAGAGAAAGAGCTAGAGGAAGAGAAAAAGGGTTGGAAGATCTAGAGAGAGAAAGCTTGGATTGGAGCTTTGGAGCAAAAGTGAGGCTAGGATTCTAATTCTTGAAGGTTTGAAGTAAGGGGGATAGTGTTCTATCATAATCTTTTAGTATAATCTCTTTTCTACTTAAAACCGATAAGTGCTTAATTGTGAAAAGTGATTATTGTGAATTTAATTGTTGAATTTCATGCTCATGTTTTGATTCAATGTTTGGGTATGTGAATTTGATGATAATTAAGTTGTTGATGTTGAAATTACATGCTTAAGATGTATATCTGTGAATACTTTGTATTTTGACAAAATTGGTGAAGTATGATATTGTTGTTGTTGGATTGTTGATGAATTCATGGTAAGTTGTTGTTGTTGTTATGAGATGTTTGTTGTTGATGATTGATGCTATGGGTATTCATAATCATAAAGTTGTGGTGTGAATTTGAATTGTTTAGTGAAATGGTGATTTGTGATGGAATGATTTTTTGATTCAAGTTTTATATGAATTTCAGTGCCTTTTTATGTTCATAAACATTTAGACAAACTTTGAGAACGAATTTCGATAGTGGGGAATCAAAATTGGGGTTTTGGAGTGAAAATAGAGTTTTTCCCGAGAGCTGACTGTCCAAGCTCGCCATGGCGAGTAAACTGGTGGCCATGGCGAGTGGAATAGTCTGTCCAGCTCGCCATGACGAGTGAATGGTGGCCATGGTGAGTTGCTCAGTACATCAACTCATGTTTTTGTCGTTTTAGGGTTTTGGGGTCAATCTGGACCATTCCAAACTGATTCTTTTGATGTAATTAAATATAATTAAGCTTTTTAAACCTTTGTAAACATCAATTGAATTGATTTAAACTTGGTTGATAAATCATACCTCAAACTTTTGAAAACATCAAGAACATCAATTTTTTCGAAACTTGTTTTTTTTAAGGAAAAAGGGTGGGGTTAAGGTTGCACACTGATCTTATGATTTCTAAATATGGTTGTGATTGACTTCATTGAGTTTTTAACTTGTTTTGTTTTGAAAATGGAATTCTTTTGAAAAACAATAAAGAGAGGCGAATTTGGTGATTTTTATGATTTCGTCGTATTTGACCGGTGAAACGCGCTTGTATACTCAACTGCACTCATATGTGATCTAAGTGTATACATAGTTGAGGCACTAGAACTTGTTTGCTTAGTTTTGATTCAATTGTCCCAATTATTTCAAAGTTGTAAAATGATAGACGAACTTTGTCGAAAATGATCTTTAAGACCGAATGCTTTGCAAATCTTTTGTGACTAGTTTGATATGATTACATGAAGATGTGTGAATGATTGATAGATGTTGAATACAATGTTTATCATAGTATGGTGGATTTTCTCCTTTACTTGAATTGTGAGAAATTGTATAGAGTTGTTGATTTGTAATGATGTTGATATTGTTGGTGAATGCATGTATGTTGATGATGTTGGGAGTTGTTGTTGAACATGTGCATAGTGTGTCATATGTTCATGCATTCATAGTTGTGGGATATTTATATCCGGTTGAGGTGATTATGATGTGTTGGTGGCATCATGGGGTGACGGCCTAGACGTTATTGGTGACGGTACCGCATGCATGTAGGAGTCGTGTCTATGAGCATTGTACGTCGTGGCATGATCCTAGTCGTTTTGGTGCTTGGTGTTTGATGTGATTGGTAGTTTGCATAATTGTGATGTTGTGAATTCGTTGGTGTTGATGAATAATGTTGAAGTGAATTATCTCTTAATCTGAATTATTTGAAGTTTAATTTGTTAAATCCATTTTCAATTAATTATGTTGATTATGATGATGTGAAGCTAACCCCCAGTGGTCTTTGACCGCCTACCTGTTTGTATGAATGGGTAGACGGCGTGCATGAGTGATCTTTAGCTTGATTGGTGAGTTGCTCGAGGATAGCGGGAGCTACCTCTGTTTACCTGTTTAGAGTCTTAGCATAGGCTCTGATGTAGGATTGTCGGTTTATACTTTATTTTGGATTGATCTATGTTGCTGAGATTTTACCCACTTGTCTGGATTTGGAAATTTTATATGGTGATGTATGTTTGAGTTTATGACATGTATATTTCAGAGATGTATGTTATATATCCGCTGCGATTTTTGAGAATTTTTTATATGCATGTTTTTGAGGTTTATTGTAGACCTAACGTCTATTTCTTAAATATTTGTATTGTTTGCGTGTTTTATCGCTTTAATAGAAATATGACGTTACAATTTCTGTCTTTTTATATGTAAATCCTCCCTTTGGTTGGTGTTTTGAGACGTTTGTGATCCTTTATTGTAATCTTTGATGTGATGTATTATGGCTTTGATCTTTCAATGAAAATCTGTTTTCTATCAATGTGAGATGATGACCAAATTGCGATAATGGTCTACTTCTTCATATCCGCCGTGCAATGCATGCATATATATATCAATAATCAGAAAAATCATGGTGGTTTGAATTTCATAAAGACATATCGTAAAAAGTGAATCAAACCAAATCATTTTTTACTTTCCTAAAAGTTAAATCAAACTCACTATTTTACACCCTATTCCAATATTTTCTTGCTAGTTCGAAGAGAAATCAACCTAACACGGCCCTGCCAAATTTTATTCTCTGCTCAACTTCTCTCTTCCATATTTCACCTAAAACAAAAGCACCACTAATCTTTAAATAGCGACTAAAAACACCATTTTTTTTTTCAAAAAAAGAAGAGTATAAGTAGTTTTTTTAGAAGGGATCAAACTAAAACAATATAGTTAAACAATTTTTTTTTAAGAAGTTAAACTGATACGTTCAAATTAACACCGAAGATAATCAAATCTAAAACTATAAAGAGGAATATCTCAAATCAATATCATCAAATCAATTCAAATGAATTTTTAGTAAAACAATATCTAAAAGGGAATGTCTACGGTACACTCACTAATTGAGGTGTACCGGTACTCTTACTTCATAATTTTATAAACTAACGATTATTTTTTATGAAATAAATAGCTATAAGTCAATATTTATAATATATAAAACATCATTTATAAGAAAAAACATCATTTCATTGTTTGTAAGAATCATAGTAATTTTTTTTATATATTATCGTAAAAATTAATCAATATTGTCAATTATCGGTGATAAAAATTTTAAAAAATTATTATTATTATTTCGTTGACACTTTTGATGAATAAGATTTAGTTATTATAATTACAAATGATAAAAAATAACATTTTTCTTCGAAAAAATAACTCATTTAACTATTAATTTAAAGAGTTGGTGTACCGGTACACTCAAATATTTTAGGTGTAATGTAGAATTTACCTATCTAAAAACATAGTAGTCTTGTTTACAATTATTTTCTTGTGTGTAGTCCGAAAACAATATCCACAAATCATAATATTTATTTTTTAAAGGAAATAAAAATCTTGGAATAATGCGAAGACTATAGAGCCTCACCATTGACCCAGCATCGTGCCTGTTGATATCCAAACAGAAAACAACATTATACAATTGCTTAGTTTCAGCTGAGAGAGACAAAATTATAAACTGGACTATAAGACAAAACTGAATTATAAGCATCACAGCCTTATTACAACATAGGACAAAAGAAGAACAATAATCCAAATTGATGCAATATTTGATTAAAATTGATGCCACTTTTGATAACCGGGAAAGTCGTTTGTAGCATGAATTGTAATACTAATACAAAAGAATACGTTAAATAAAAGGTTTGAGGATGTTATGTCAATTTTACTTTTAGGTTTATTATATGAAAATGTTATGATATCCAAAAGGATATGATATATGAAGAGTCACCCTTTTACCCAGAAGTTGAAAACGACAAGTATCTGAGGCTTTTGGTCAGGTAAATGGTGGGTCAAATGGACTCCACTTGCCAACCAATAATTAAGAGATTTTCGTGGCATATTCTATTACTTACTTGTAGGAGTAGAACTTGTTTAGAGTAGATAGGAGGATAGAAAGGTAAAAACATGTTAAAGCTAACTTGAACTACCAATGAGTGTTATACCAGAGTCTATCATCTAACATCAATTAATTCTTCAATAATTTTTGGGTCTTGTCAACGAGTGTTTACGAGATTTTTTGAAGGATTCAAAAGATGTGATTTTTCTTTAAAATAAAATATTTTAAATTTCAATGTATTGATTATACTAGTCTTTATAAAAAAGTGATCATTTAAAGGTTTTAAAAAATATCCTAGAAACATTCGTTGACATTTTCTATAATTTTTATCCATGACAACTTCAATTATGAGTTACACTAATTTAATTTAAAACGTGCTTAATTGAGTATTAAAAGCATATCATCCTACTTTCTTTTATTTTCTTTCATCTTGTAAAGTCGCATAAAACAATGGCAGTTTAAACTTCCATAGAGTTATCAAGAATGAATTGGTTTGGTGGTAAGAAATTTAGACCGTTAAAACAAATTGTGATAGGTTACATTTCTAATTCTTGTGTTTAAAGAAACTTCGATCGAGAGAGGGAATCAATCTTGTTTGCATCAAGGATTGATTTTCTAACGAAGATTAATCAGTGCTAAACTGCGATATAAACTTTGTGCCTATAATATGGTAAGAAAAGATGTCCATAGAATTAAAATTTTCATGAAAACAATCATCAATCAAATTTTATTTATCTTTCAAACGAATTTAAGATTATAGAAGTCTATTTTCTCTAAGAAAATCATAAAGTTAAGAAAAACAACTTTCAAATTATTTGCAAAGTATTTTGAAAAAAAAAATCCTAAATTATGTACAAGTCATTGTATCTTTTTTTAGTTAGTAACCAACGGACCCTTCATCTATTGAAAACAACCACAGCAGGAAAAATGTATTTCCTCCGTTTCAAAATGAGTCTCGCTTTAGACAATTGCACACAAATTAAAGAATGAAATGAAATAATCATCAGACATAACACTTTTACTAAACTATCCTTACTTTATAAGAAAAAGACAAACTTAAAGTTGTATTGAAAATTGTGTGAGAGAAAAGTTGGAGTATTTATTGAAGGTAAAGTTGGAAGAAAAAAATTAAATTTGTATTGGAAATGTAAAATGACATTCATTTTAAAACAATTTTTTTTTCTCTAAAGTGACACTGATTTTAAATTAAATTGTTTCATATGCCCTTCAAAACAATTGATTCATTTGTGTAGTATGTATAACTTGGATGATAACAAGTTCTATGAATATTTGATATTATGATGTGCATTTTGAAATTGGAACTCACAAGTCACAATTCTCATTCTTCATCACTTAGTGTGCGAGTTTTATTGTTAAATTTTTAGAAAAAAACAAGACAATATATTATAAAAGATAATTTTTTTTTTGAAAGAATATTATAAAAGATAATTGTTTTTTTTTGACGGAATAAAAGATAATTGTTATACAAGAATTATGATAAATACAAAAATATATATACTCTTGAAGAATTAAGGATATTTATAACACATGCATAAAAATAGAAACAAAATCCATTATTTATTATACAAAGATTTAGATGGTTAGAAGTTGAACAAAAGTTACTAGTTTCTCATTGAACACCTAAAAAAAACACATTGAGGTTGGGATAAACACAAGTAGCAATAAATTAAAGACAAAAAATTGTCTCTGAATTTTGTCACTATGTTGCACATTACCATGAAGGTGTAACGAGAGAAAATAAGACAAAGTAGTGCAGTGCTATTCCAACATTTGCTATTCTAGGATTATCACAAGATTATTGGGACATGGACAGACATAGCCACTCCTTAAAAATGTAGCTTTCTGCTTTTTTCCTCAACCATGTAAGCCAAATAAATTAGCTCAATCTGGCTCTTCTGACCCTTCCATTTTAAGCTTTGTAATTCAAATATTTTCCAGGTTAATCATAAAAATGTTATTGACATGGTATTTTTCAGGCTAATCATCCAAAATTTATACAATTGAATGGTCTTTTTCCCATTTTTGTGTATGTCCAACATTATAGCCTAGGTGACACATTGTTTCATAGTTCAAACCCAGCCATAAAAAGTAGCAGATCAAAACGTGTAGCCTTGAAAATTCATTTCTCTCTTCCTCTCAAACGTTCATGTAAATATCATATTAAAAACAAAACTCTTAAATTCATTTTCAATCATGTTAAAGATAAAAAATTATTCATTGTTTTTTTTTAATAATCTTGGTTGAAAAATCTTTCAGAGATTCATAAAAAAATAAACTTAATAGACATGGTGTAGATTCTCCTTTTCAAAGTTAGGTTTTCGTGTCCCCGTGAACTTGACTCAGTTAATAAAGTAAGGACAATATATAATATATGTACGATTTGAGGTTCAAACCCGAACTGTCACAAAATAAAGACTAAGTTTTCGTCTTACGCAAAGATTATGATTGAAGCCCATGATTATTTGCTAAAAGTGATCAAATGCTTAACTACTTTAGTCTCAAATTACTAAATAAAGACTTTTTTTATACTTCATTCGGTCTTATAAGTAAAATGTTATCAACAATTCTAATCAACCAGTTACTCCCTCTAGTCTTGGCATAAAAAACAATAAATTACTTAGCAATGCAATTATTTAATGCTATAAATTCGATAAGTTTATTCCAATAACTTATAACCGTACTTTTAATGATTTTGGGAAATAGTAAGCACATTTTAATACCCCTCGGTTTTATTTACAAGAAACAATTGACTTTTTAAATTCGTTGAATAATTAATGTATTTGGTCTAGAATATTATATCAGATACATCAATTAATTAATTAATTAATTAATCTAAAAAGTCAAATATTTCTTGTAAATAGGACCGGAGGGGAGTAAGCATTAAAAACTTGTTTTTACAAAAGTACTCCTATGTAATACAAACTTCTTTTTTTTATAAAATTACCCCTATAAATTGCACAAATTGAGAAATACAATTTTTTTTTGTCAAATAGCCTAGTGGCTAGAGCTCACACAATTTAATTGTGGAGAAGTGAGGTGTCCTGAGTTCGAACCCCATCCCTTTCATATAATATGTAATATCCCTACCAACTGAGCTAAACTCATGAGGATAAATACAATTTTGCTTTATCTCCATAAAATTACAAATCCTTCTTGAAGAAATTGTTTTCCCTAAATAAACTCATACTCCCTCTAGTCTTTATTTTATGATTTTCAACAACAAACTAATCTTATTTATACTCTTTTCGTCCCTTTTTATAAGATTGATTTACAAAAATCGGATATATTAAAAAAATTGTTGAAGTAATAAATTTGTCACAAATATAATATATATATATATATATATATATATATATATATATATATATATATATATATATTTTTTTTTTTTAAATACATGTCGCAATCAATCAATTGATATAATCACAGAGACAATTAAGATTACACTTTAATATATGAAGATTATTTTAAGAAGATTAACACACAATCTTCCTTCAAAATAAATATAAAATAAACACATTAAATTCACTAAAAATATTTTTAAAAAAGTCAAGGCAGTGGATAGGAGGAGGGAGGTAGTAACTAACACAATTTAACAAAATCTCACTTGTGTGACATTTTGACGAGAAGGTAATATTGCGTTTAGCCAATGTCAAAGAACATTTCCACCACAATATCATACAACAATATCATACAAGTGAAATTCAATTATACAAATTAAAGCCTAGCACATTATGTAGCATTATGCTTTTATACTCTCCATTTTTTTTGTCACTTTAGTAAGAAAAAGAATTATTATTACAAATCTTATAAATCATTTTATAAGATTAATTCTTTTTCCGTATCAGTATATTTAAAAAATCACTCATTTTTCTTAGAGATTAGATTAATTCATCTATAGTCTAGGCTAGACCAAACTCATCAAATTGAAAGCTAAAACCTATACGGAACAATTATTAGGACTGAACTGAGTTCAATCTAATGATAATAAACCTCGGGAAGGAACAGTGAAAACGTAACAAAAGGTGAAAAATCAAAAGAAGCTTCATTACACAGTACAATATAACATCCTATCATATAATCATAGCACAGGTTTAATATCTCTACAAAACTATGAGGCTATATAGGGTTTTCTTCCCCATACTCTTAAAATAAAATACAAATGGATGATTTGATATCACAATGAGTTCGACAAAATTACATTAACGTCATGATTTATTAAAAATATAAAATCGAAAAAATCTTAGACTCTACGTAATTTTGTAAAACTCACCAGTATAATCAAACAAACATTTATTGACAACCTAAGATTTCAAAAGACCGATAATTAGTAGTAGTAGTAATAATAATAATAATACTAAAATTTAATTATATTTATTATAAAATACCAAAAGTTTCTTTTTTCATTTAAGCCTAATTTTGTTCTCCACTCCCTCATAATCACAGCTTCTGTTTTTCAATATAACGGGGCTCTATGTGGCGTTCCTTTCCTCTTATTCATCAGACTCCCCGAGATTTCCGACACCGGCGAGCATGCAGGCCGACACGGTGGTCGGAAAGTGATGACACCGGTTCTCTTCTTTCGGACAACCTCAGTAGTAGCAGTGCAAGCAAGGGCGGTTTTGCAATCAATGCCGACATATCCACCCGAACCAGATGAAGTTCGGTTCGAACCAGACGGTTCGAGAACCGAGTCAGGTGTCATTAGACCATCATCTAGTCCAGAATCAGATAATGGTGGCATGGTGTTGCACTCGAGTAAGTAACCAGATAGTGAACCAAATGTTTTCACCAAGTGACTCACCTGTGGAAAACACAACCATAAAATAACAAAAAATGAGAATAATAATAAAAATAAAAAGAATTAAATAAATAAATAAATTAATTCTTTGTTTGATTTATGGTTGATGAAAATGGATTTAGAGAAATAAAATGATTACTACGTAAGTTTTTTTTTTAATAAACCAAATTATTTACTACATATATTAATAAACCAAATTATTTATTTTTTGAAATGATTACATAAAATTGATTCCAACTAAAACTAAATTGAACATAAAATAAAATAATTTATTTTTTTGAAGGAATAATTTATGTTTGGATATATTCAACTAATGTAAAATTGGTTGAAAATAAATGCAGGACAATTAACTGCACAAGCAAAAAACTACAATATTCCAGCTTAAGTTAAAATCAACTTCAAAGAGAAAATCAATTCTACTTAAAAATACCAAACATGATCAAATCATTGTGACTTCTTTAAATATGTAACCAAAGAAGATTAAATGAGAATGTGAGTGGAAAACTGAACCTTGCAAGAGAGAGAGCAGAATTTGTAAGGGTCTTGCAGACTTCTGGCACAGGTTCTGCAGATATTGCTTGAGGAGCATTTCTTTGGAATTGGTCTTTGATTTATGAAAATCACTTTTGCACCGTTTGTTCTGTAGAACTATATACACAAACACTAATTAGTCTGTGGTAATTTCAAACACATAAACTAAAAAAAAAAAACCTAAATTCTTGTAAAAATTAATTAACTTCAGAAACTAAAATCAAAATTGACAACAAAATTACACCAATATACATAGTTTAATATATAATTTAATAAAAAATGATAAACTCAAAAACCAAAATCTTATAAACTGAAAAAACCAAAATCACTTACTTGAATAGAAGAACAGTCAATTAACTTTGCAGCATCATCCATCCTTATAATATCATGATACACATATCTTCTTATCTGAAAAAAAAATTACATTTTTTTTCTTAAAATTAATTCAATTAATTAATTAAAAACAAGAAAGAGAAAAGAAGGGTTAAGGTTTATTAGTTGAGAGAGAAAGAAGAAGAAGAAGGAACCTGCAAGAGTCTGTGAGAGGCATGAGGAGAAACACAGTGAGGACAGAGACTGATGCAACAATCCAAACAATAAACATTTTTTTCATTCTTTTTATCTTCTTGATGAATTAAACAAGCGTTGTAGAATTTCTCAGTCAGCATAACTTGAAGCCAACGTGGAACAACATTTGGTGATGAACACATAAACTGCACACAAAACATGAATTTTTTAAGTATATTAACAAATGGGTTCTTGAATTTTTACAAAAATAAAAAAAGGGTTGATGAATTTTTACAACACCAACAAAATACTAAAATAGAAAGAAAAAAAAAGAACAAAGTTTTAAGATGTTAAGTAAAACATAGAAGCACCTTGGTTTAGTTGAATTTTGATGTGTAAGGAGAAAAGAAAAATGATACATAGAAAGAACAAATCTATAGTACTCACCATGATGATTATTTTTGTTTGATTTTTGATGAAGTATGAGTAATATTGTATTTGAGTGTTATTGCTAGTATGGTATAGTTATGGAGGAATGATCAAGAATGAGAGTAAAAAATGGATTTTTGTAGAAGGAAGAGAGAGAAAAAGTAGAGAGAGAGTGATGAAGTAAAAGGGAACGGCGCTTAAGAGGTGAAAATACAAAAAATGTTTGTAACTATTACCAATGAAATGAAAAGAGAGAATGGAGAAGGAAAGAGGATTTGTGTGTGTCGTACACTGCACACTAACACTACACTCTTAATTGTCACAAAACCACTACCTTCATTTATGCTATTTGATTGACAAACTTTTTTTTATTGTATTCAAGTTTTTGATTCGATGTGGTGGAACCATTAACTTTTTTTTTTTTTTTTTAAAAAATAAAACTATATTCATTCATTTAAATCGATAGATTACATCAGATACAAACATCGCTAAAAACGTAAAGGGTGAACCTGCGAACAAACTCACAGCACCCAAGTTAATAGCACAAAAAGGCAAAATGCCTACAAATATTATGATAAAACCTAAGTCACCGAAATTCACATGCTTCCGGATCATCAACGTTGACGCCCAAATCATTGGTTGAATTTGTAATTGACTGATGCCGATCTTTCAATAGAAAATAAACGAACACCGCGATAAGACGCGAAATCAAACG
>Ga0228711_1007102_pt1 | contig 16368 bp, 10 predicted proteins | sample MedpolnodulmetaG_2_FD_177996 | JGI IMG/M metagenome (GOLD analysis project Ga0228711, IMG submission 177996) | Root nodule microbial communities from Medicago polymorpha collected in Santa Monica, California, United States - brown nodules | ecosystem: Host-associated > Plants > Roots > Nodule...
CATCTCTTCTTTTCTCCTTGTAAGGTTACCATGACAATGAGTAACTAAACTCTTTTTGTTGGGATTAAATGTAGTTAACTCTATTAGTATGTATTCCCTTTGATTGGGATGTTGTGTGATTCTAATTCATCTTATGATATTGATGTTATTCTTGTTTTCCATGTTTTGATCTTATGGATTTGAATTGTGATTGAAAAATACCTTTTGAATCTAGGTTAGAATAATCTTCTATCAATACTTTTGTTGTAGACATGGAACTTAGGTTGGTAATCACTTTGGATGTTGGAACTTAAAGCTTTTGTATCATTGTATAGTGTGAGACATCGACGATACAATGATACAATCGACTATTGGACCGTTTAATAGTGTGAGACATCGACAATTAAACGATCCAATAGAAATCACGATATCATTTGGACACGAATGATGTTGTTGAGCAATACGTGATAATATCGATTGATAATTAGAATCCGCAACCCAAACCCGAGAATACGTACAAGTAGGTTGATGAAGTTTAATCCCAACATACTTATTTCCCTGTTAACTCTCAGACCTTTTACAATTTCGTAGTTTAATAGTTTATGAAACAATACCATCGGAAAACCCTAGCTCAAAACGGCACCGATTGTTGAACGGCTTAGAATATCGCACCAGTCCCTGTGGAGACGATAACATAAATACTTACTTTTGATACTACATCATACATTACGTTACGTCCCTGTTGTTCCCCCACCAACATCTGCCACCATTAATGCTACTGCAACACAAGTTGATTTTCCCCCACCAATAGATGTCACCGCTGATGCTACTGCGACACAAGTTGCTGTTCCACCACCAGCAGCTGCCACTACTGATGAAAATGCGACTCAATTTGTTGTCCCAACAGCTGCCACCACTAACGAGAATGTGACACAGTCTGTTCCCCAAAGAGATGTTGCAGCAGGTTCTTTCTGTCATATCTTGCAAGATGTTTCAAATGCAATTCCTCAAGGTACTTTACCTCGGCCCGATATACCTGTTTTGGAATTGGCAGCAACTGTAGAGCACGATGACGTGCAAAAATCTTTAGAAGCAGCAACTCTCACGGTAACTAGTAATGAGAAAGTTCATTCAGTTTCGACAGTTTCTGTTCCTCCTTTTGTTACTATTGAGCACGTTGACGTGCATGATGATGTGGATGATAATGTGTCTCAAAATAGAGAAGGGAGCCCAATCTCGGCGTCCAAGGGTGCTAATGATTCCATTCCTCTTGATTTGGCAGCGGTGCATATGCCTAGTCAAGACATGCGGCCTCCTTTGCCTGTAATTGATCCAATTGCGAATGCTTCGACGGATGAATCCCAAGACATCACTACATCAGATCACGCAATTACTATTACTTCTCTAGAGAAACATAGTGTTGAGCACGTTGACGTGCATTCTGGGTCAGGCCATTCCTTGGTGTCACCCGTGATTGTAGAGCGGTCCCTTGCTGTAAGTCCTAGCATGCCCATGAAAATTCAAGAGGAGCAAGTGGTTGCCGAGTTACAACAACAAGAAGTACATCCCAACAAGAATATTCAACGCGGTCTAGATTTGTGGGACAGAGTTTGTGAATATGATAAAAGATCAGCTACTGAAGACTTCACAACAGTCCTAACAAGGAAACAGAAACAGAAAATTAAATTACAACAGGTCTTAGCAAAGCAGCCTACTAAAACCCGTTCTCGGGTTGGTAATCATCCAACTGCTCCATGAATTTTCTCTATTGGAATGTTAGAGGTATCAGTAATTCTGATACTCGGATTGCTTTAAAGAATTTATATATGTCTCATAAACCTCTTCTTTCAGGATAGATGTGGTTTACCTAACTACAGATTTCCTTAATATGTTTTTTTGTGGTTTTTGTTTTCAGCTTTTTATTTCCTTTATGTTTTCTTTTGAGGGTTTTGGCCTAGTTCCCTCTCCTTTGTAATTATTTTTCCCCTTTTTTTAAATAAAATCTCTAGAGTTTGGGGCATAGGATGGAGGTTTCTTGGGGCGCCAACCTAGTTGGTATGTCAATGTTGCCTCTTGATGCCTGTCCTCTCTCCTTGCTTATCAAAAAAAAAAAAATCTACCTAAAAAATTAGGATTTTAGTTGTTGGATTAAAGAGGGATTCTTTAATGATTTTATGTATGTTGAATTTTTGAAAGATTTTGATGATGAGATTAGGTGTTGTTGTGGATGGTGGTGGTGTAGTGATTAAACAATGATGATGATAATGATTTTGTTGATGATTATTTATGGTTAATAGGCCTTTACCCCCTTGTAATATAGGTCACTTTTGATTTTTTCCCTTATAAAAAGTTTTTGTCAGATTTCGTCCTTGTAAATTTTTTTTGTTTTAGAATACCCCCTAGGCCTGCTGACTGTGCATTTTTGTTGATGTGGCATGTTGTGTCACCTTTTTCTGATGACGTGGCGTTTGTGTTTTTTTAAATAAAAATAATTTTTTTAAAAAAAAAACTTAAAAAATTCTAAAAAAATTAATAAAATTGAAAAAAATACCAAAATATTTAAAAAGAATAAAAAAAATCTGATAAAATGAAAAATAATGAAAAAAATCTAGAAATATTTAAAAAAATTGTGGAAAAGATTAATATATATTGAAATTTACGAAATTTTTATTCCATAATATCATATTTAAAAAAACAAAATTTTCGAAAAAAGATTAATCATATTTAGAAAACCAAATTTTTGAAAAAAATTATGGAAAAGATTAAAATAAAACTTCTTACTTTTGATTTTTTTTCCATTTTTCCAGAATTTTTTAATTTTTCCGGTATTGAAAAAAATTTGGAAATATGATTTTTTTTTCTAAATATATTAATTTTTAGAAAATTTCGATATATATTAATCTTTCCATAATTTTTTCATTATTTTTTTTACCAGATTTTATAAATTTTTTCGGTATTTTTTGAAAATATTTCCAGATTTTTTTTTTATTTTTAAGATATTTTTTCGTTTTAAATTTTTTTAAAAAAAATTTATTCAAAAAAACACAAAAGCCATGTGTACCTAATGAAAAAATAAAATAAATTATACTGTCACCGCGCCACGTCATCAGAAAAAGGTGACGCAACATGCCACATGAGCAAAAATGCACAGTCAGCAGGCTTAGGGGGGTATTCTAAAACAATTGTTTTTTACAAGGACGAAATCTGACAAATTTTTTACAGGGGGTAAAGGCCTATTAACCCTTGTTTTTTGATTTTTTTTTCTTCTGGATTTTTATGAATGTTGATGAAGGTTGTGTTAAAGATGACGAATAAGAAACATAAGGAAAAATATGAAGAATTTTTCGGATATTTTTTTTTGGGATTTTTTGCCTTTTCGTTTGTTAGTTTTGGTCCCTCTATGAATTTTGTTTTTTGGTTTTTGTCCCTCTAACTTTCTGACTTAGCATCTGAAACGACACATCAATGTCGTCTGTCATATCACACGCTGCCACATCATCCTTTTTTTGCCACATACCCATTTTTGTAATAAATATGACGACAAAGACCAAAACCAAAACTTTTATAATTTACAGGATTTGTTTTAGAACAAAAAAAGATACATGGACGAAAACGAAAAACACACAAACTTACAAGGACGATCTACCTATTTAAACATAAAATTAAACATGACTCATAAAATAACTGAATAAAAAGACTTAAATTAAATAGATCCAACAAATAAAATAGAGTTTCATCATAGAACCATACCCTAATAGGGTTTAGTTACCCCTGGTAACTAAAGACAAATTACAAAGGAATAAAACATACCCTAGATACTTTCAGTGAGGATATATACCTATGTCTTAAAGCTCTTATTGCTTACTTTCCTCTTTGACTGTTTCGTTTTGAATGAAAATTATGAATGAGAGGAGTTATTTATAGGCAAAATTTCCACATGAGTTTAGGCCTTAAAACTGAATTTTTTCCACCAAAAAGTAGCAAAAAGCAGTTATCTCCCAAAATATCAAATCGGACGTACTCGGGGGGGTGGGGGACAAGTCCTTTTTGGTGCACCTATGGGCGCAGAAGTGTATTTTTTGTGCACCTGGGGGCGCATGAGTGCGTTTTCTCGTGCATAATTGTCTGTTTCTTTCTCCTTTGGATATTTTCTTCCATATAACGTGTCTTAGGACTTGGAACAAAATTTCTCCTTCTTGTAATGTATCGAGATGCCTCTTGAATCTTCATTCATTATCTTCTCAATTCTTCACAAGATGCTTTGCTTTGCCGATTTGCATGATATTTCCTTAAATTACATCAAAAACACCCTAGAATTGGTTGGTTTCGGGAAAACTGGAACTACATGACTTGAAATAAAAACATTACAAAATATCTCGAAAACCATAGGCATTTGTTCAAAAACTCCTCTATCTTGGATCCAAACTGAATAAAAATAACTGAAAAATATGCTAAGAATAGCGCAAGAAGACCTTTCATCATATGGACAATCATGTAAAAAGTGATAAATACCCCATATGGACGCAAAGCAACAAGTGAAACTTGGAGAAGCTAAAACTCTAGAATATGAGCAATTACGTAAATAGTGAAAATATCCTATTAAAGATAAAGAGAAAAAGGTGCTGCTGGGAAAAGTTACAATCTTGCAATGATGTCGTCGAGCTATAATAAGAATGACATAGTGAAACAAAACCAAAGAAAGTGTTGGAGTTTTAATGGTACTTCAAGATATCAAAGCCAATTTACATTAAGCTAATATTCCAAATTCTATTTTTTTCAATAAGCCAATAATATTCACTCAAGCAACTCTAAGCATCTATCTTTGCATGCTTCTGATTCCACGCATCTTGAAGTCGTAAATTCAAGTTATTAGGTGCTAGAAGTTATATCGACAATATCAGGGGGTATCGTAGTGGCACGATAAACAAAACCAAGTATCATATATAATAGTATACACATTTAAGCTTAAATATTGGCATGTGTACTGTGTATGAGACATAGCTTTGGGGTGTGTTTGAAGGTTTTGTGTATGCGAGAAGGTTGGATCTTAGAGCTGTAGAGTTGCATATAGGACATTTAATAGTTTACTTTGTAAAAAATTTGGTATGTGTAATGCATATGAGACATAGTTTGAGAAATGTTTGAAGGTTTGGTGTAAGCGAAAAGGTTGAATTTTAGAGTTACATAATTGTATACAGACTCCTTGGTGGTTGCTAATGCCCTCACTATTAATAATAATGAAAGCCTCATTGATAGATCCTTGTGGTTGCTAATGCCCTCACTATTAATAATAATGAAAGCCTCATTGATAGATCCTTGGTGGTGAAGATTTCTCGCATGCTTGAGTTTGAGTGGGAGGTAGTGGTAGTGGTTCATCACTCATATCTTGAAGCTAATCAATATATTGATGCGTTAAGCTAATTTTGGTCGCTCTGAGGTATACTATAGTTTTCTATGACATTTGTCCGACTCAATTTGGTCATTTGGTAGCGGCTGATGTAATGCGAGTTTCTATCCCTTATGTTATTTTTGTTTAGTCTTTTCTTTTTCTAGGCTTAGGTCCCCTTTGTAATAATAATAAAAAGAACTGAATAATTAATTCGTTATCTAATATAACACATTTAATTTGATACGAAAGTGAAATTATTTTCAAAATACCAAATTTTATTTACATAAATTGTAATTTTCTTACATTTTTTATTTAATTTTATATTTGCAACTCTAAAGTTATCATGTTTTTGTCATGTGTTAATTATTGATTGGGGGATTAGATTTTAGATCATATTCAATGCACATTGATGTTCTCCACCTTTAATGGTGCAAATAACGTATCCCAAAAAAATGTCATGTAAGTTGTTATTATTATTAATACTAGGTATTCAACCCGTGCGTTGCACGGGTTTCATTAAAATACTGTTAAATATATTTATTTTTTATTACAATATTTTTATTGTTTGAATTTGTCACAGAAACAATGATAAATCTCAAATATTATTTCTTTATGAAATTGAAGAAAATTAACCTTTACATGCATCAACTTCTCACTTTTAATCTCTTATGTCTTACTTAAGTTCTCTCATATTCATTCAAAATTTAATTTGTGTGGCGATAAATTTTCTTTTATGTTCCCTAATTATGTCCCTAAATAGTTGATGCCATTTTCTTAATGAATTATATTTAGAGCCGATTGGTATAATTAAACATACTATTATTATATTTTGGTTAATTTAAAAAATATCGTTGAAGTTATTTTCTTAATAAATTATTGTGACATTGTAATATAATATAAAGTTAGTTTTAGAATTTGATTAGTGGCTTTACATAAGGTACTTAACAAAATTTCAGTTAAAATCCTTAGGTTTAATTGTAGTTTTAGTCCCTTATTTGTACTTAGTTTTAGTCCCTTCATTTTAAAATCATTCAATTTGGTCTCACCTTAAGATTATTGGATTTAAGTTCGCGATATAGAACTGTTACCTTCAGATTATTGGATTTAAATCCACGGTATAAAATTGTTAAAAGATGTGACATGTGATCTAATAATGTCATAAAATTTCAAGAATGTCCTCAAAAAAGTCAGACAATTTTCAACGATCATTGATAAATTATATTAGAAAATATAAATCATACATTCAACGTAGATAGTTTAACATAAACTTCAATTCATTATTTCAAGTATTAACTCAATTTAACATAAAATCAATACGGGTTTGACTAAATACTTGCAATATTTTTAAAAATGAAGAAATAAAAAGTGTGATAAGTATTATCATATACAATTCAATGATTTATAATATTATTTTTGAAACGTAGTGTTATGATTATGATTAGTATTAATTTATATTAAAATATGAGCGTTATTTAAAAATATGAGAATTTGCATTGATGTGTATTGTAGGTTTATGTAAATATTCTAAGGACAATGAGTAAAAATATCACAACAAACATAAAAAGTTATTTTTTCCTTATAAATGTGATTGAAAGGAGTTGTTTTTGGTGTGTCCTATGATATTTTATAAGTTTAAAGACATGTTGTATTTTATCCTAAGATCATTTATTTTATTAGCTTTCATCTAGTTTGTCATAAGCATTTCTAGCTAATGCTCTTGAAGTGTCCTTTGTAAAGATGTAATTCCCTTTTCATTTTCTTATTTGTTTTCTTTTCCTTTTCTGATATAACCAAAGGAAATAGTGAGAATATATATTATCTTATGATTAGATTTCTTTTAGTATTATTCAATCATATATAAATATTAATAGAATAAAAAAGACGTTTACATGATTGTAAGGAACCATTATATGTCTATATAGGAGTATAAATGAATCATCGTATGTTTAACTAAGACCAAGAAAAGGAAAAGAGTGCAGCAAATAGTGCCAATGAATTAGAAAAAAGAACAAATTATAAACGATACATTTATACTTGGAAAAAAAATATACATTTATGGTTCCGAAATCCAAACAGGTATAATTAAATCTTATTTTAAAAGTTATTTGTGAAGTATAAACCGATGAGTTAAAATTCAATCTTGTATACAAACAAATTGCAACGAAGTTATAATTTACTCAAAAAACTTACTCAATAAAAATGAATTTTGTGGAGTATGATTTTATGTTTTTTTAAGAGATGGTATTATATTTAAAAGAATTGGAAAATAAAAGTAATTTTATGTATACGGTTATCAACTATATATAAAGAAACAATTTTCACAATTATTTATTCGTTAAAATATTAATGCCATTATTAAGATGAAATAAAATAATAATTTTCACAATGATAATTTTATCAAATAATGTAATTGTTAAGATAAATTAAGTACATAATATAGAAGACACACACACTATGTTTGATTGACAATTTAAATTGCAACAGTGAGATAATTTTAAGAATAAGATGACATGTTGAATCTTAACTTCTTTTAAAAGTAAAATCCTTTTATCTAGGCCAAATAGTTAAAATGTAAAAGTAAATATATGACATAACATCCAAGCTTTTACAAAAACCAAAATAAACTAAATATTCAAAGTTCTTTTCGAATCAACTTTGTCATTTGTAAGTAGTATTTTTTTATTAGATTAAATAGTTCGTAAGTCATTTAAAATTCATATATAAACTTTATTCAACCAACCATGTTTAGGCAAATTGTACATGAGATAATCTACATGGACAAATTCTAAGTTGAGTTACGTCAATATTCTTCTTGTATGAGAACATCAAAGTCTTTTATGTTTGATTTTGATTTTGTTTCTATCGTTGCAATAAGAATGAAACACATTTATATTCGTAAATTCATAGGATTGCTCTCCTTTGATGGAAGGCTTCCAACATGGACTTCCTCTCAATTCATAATGAAACATTAAGGTATAGTACCTATAACTTGAAATCAACAAAATCATTAATTGAATAAATAAATTTAAATCATAGAAAGAAAATATTAGAATTAAAGATATATACTTACACAAGTTGTCATTTCATAGACTCCCTGAGCAGCAATGATGAAACGAAAGAAAAACTATATTGTGCTTTGTCTTTTTCTCCCCATCGACATGAAAAATAGGCATATTCATATTAAATGATAAAAACAATTATGAAAGAAAGATATAAAAAAAATAGACTAATAAACATTATATCAATAAAAAAATGAAAGGTGAAATATTTTGACAAATCTATATAATGGAGTAACTTGAGTCTCTAAGGATTGTCACAAAAACCAATAAATAGTTAAGACATATGTAAATAGTAGAAAAAAACAACAAAAACTATCATACAAAATTGAAGAGTATTACCCAAAAATTGTTTGGAAAAGATGACAATGATCTAAAACTTCATAATTCAGCCCTTTCTTTCCACTCCATTTTTCCTAATCTCGTATGACACTTCTTTTGCTGGGATAGAGGGTAAGATAAAAAGACCCCAAAACCTCACCACATATTTATACACACAATGATCATGAAAAAAAATTATGACTAACTAATAATACAATGAATGAATGATGAATGTTCATATTTAGGTAATAGAAGTTAAGGAATGGGAATCAAATTGTAGTTTAAAGGTTGAAGTGATAACTCTTGAAGGTTACGTAATTAAAACTATTAGAGAAAATTACTATAACTTTCAAAATATAAAAATTATTTAATTTGATAAACATATATCAAATTTTAGTACTTCCATAAATTAAAGTACAACAACTCTTGGTTTTCAACTCTACATTTATGATAGAAATTCATTAGAGAAGGTGTTCCTTTGAAAGGTTATTAGTTATTACGGAAGAAAAAAAAGTAACTTTCACCACTATCCTTTCATATGTAAGATGCTACAAAATTAGTGTTATTAATTAAAAAAAAATCATTAACATAAATTATGGGAAAACATCTACTAAAGCATGCAATTTATTTATTTTTTTAGAGATGAGAAACATCTCATCATTAACACCACACATTAAATTGATATAGTGGAGATAAATAATGAATTTTAGAATAAGAGAGTGAAGAATAAGAGAGTGAGAATAAGCTCTTTTAGAAGTGCCACATAGACATAATGCTTGCATATGGTTAACTCAAGTTTCCTTTACAAAGATATATAGATAGATAGATAGATAGATAGATAGATTATATGGACAGAATGCTAAGAGTTTTAAGTAGCTCTGCAATTGTTATAATAAATGTGTGCATAAAACGAAGAGTCGTTATTGTATTTAGATACACAAAGCACATATATATCAGCAAGCATGCACTGTTTTTACATCTATAATTGTGCAGTACTTATGATATGAGCCGCATGTGTTATGGGGAGGACTTCACACGCGCGTGTGTGTCTCTCTCTCTCTCTATATATATATATACACACACACACACACACCTAACTGATGGACAACTAACCGACATTGCAAAAAATGAACCATTGACTTTGTTATCTAAAGCATATAAGGAAAAAAAAAACAAACTGATCACGAAATGGGCAACAAGTTTCACAAGAATCCTCTAAAGAGAATCATTATATTCATATGAGGCAAAAAAGCCGTAGTATAAGTTTTCGCACTACTTTTGTCGATATCACTAATAGAAAGCAATAATAATACTATAAGTTATAATGAGCACAAATAATTCTATTGCGACTATTGTCGAGACCACCTATCCAAATATATTAGATAGCATGACTGATATACTCCCTCCGTCCCAAATTGTATGACGTTTTGGATATTTCACACGTTTTAAGAAATGCAATTAATTTTGTGTGGGAAAGAGATATTATGAGTTGTTTTACAAAATTGTCCTTGATAAATAATATGGGAAAGATAAATGAATAACTTGGAAGAAGAGAAAGTAATAAATAGTTAAGGATATAATAGGAAAAGTAACATTAATGATTCATTGGTATTGTAAAGCGACATACAATTTGGGACAAAAAGAAATTCAAAACGGCATACAATTTGGGACGGAGGGAGTAGCTTATTTTAAGGACAAGGTCATATTAACTCCAAAGAATTCAAGTTATGATTCGCCGTTATCAACAAACCCGAATGGCGATGCAATTGATTCAGTCATAACCAATTGACTTATTAATATAGGAAGGGACTAATAATCGTAACTTTAAATGTACATGTGTAAGCTGGTAGGACCCGTGCGGAGCACGGATCGATGGTCTAGTTTATTAGAGACCGAACTCGGCCAATATAATAAGATAACATGACTTAATTAATATAACAAACAAAAGTAGGAAGAAAAATGATATTGAAATTTTTTTATAACATCTTTTTTTTTCTTGAATTTTAATAAACCAAATTCAATTAAAATTTATTTCTAAAATTTTAAAATATATTGATTCAATATAAATTCAACATTACATTTTCATTTCAATTTTAAATTAAAATTTTTATATTGAATTAAAGTGCCTAATTATTTTTTTAACTTGATATAAAATGAGTTAATAAAATAGATTACACTTAATGGAAGATATACTATGATTTATTTTTTTACAAACTGTAAGATAATATGATATACACAAATAAATATATATACATTAATTACAGAAATATAAAATAGATAAGAGTGACTTAAGAAATAGTAGATTGACAAAAATGCATGAATTATAGTTATAGCTTTTTACATGACTAATTTTTTTTTCTTGTTACACGACCAATTTTGCATTTCTGTCTCACCTAACACGTAATTGGTGTTCACATCATATACTTTTCTCACTCTCTTCTTCGACCAACACTCAAGCTTTTACTCTTAAAGTGTTTAGATAACTTTTTTTTGAAATTGGTGAAAAATATTTTTTTTGAAATATTTTTCATTTATATATATTTTCCATTTTCTAAATTTCATTTTTCATTTATAAAATGAAATTTAATTTTTCTATGTCCAATTGCAGGTACATTTCACTTTTGGTCCATGTGCTAAAACAAATTGGTGAAGTGAAGCTGATTTTTTTTTTCTGTAGATTTTCTCTACCGAACGTAATTCAATTTGACATTGTCGGATATTATATATAAACGCATAATCAATCATGATTTTTTTAACTGCTTCAATTAGACCTAATCCTGTTAGGGGAGCCAAGCTATTTTTAATTTTGTCAAAACATGGCAATGCGTGATTGCATAATTAATTTGGGGTTGGCAATAACAAAACGCAAGAACTAGTGTTATTAACACATGAAATGGAATGAACGTGAAATATGTAAGCTTATGCTCTTGCAAAGAACATTATAATGGAAGATAAAATAATTCTCTTTTCTAAAAGGTAAATAAAAAAAATGTGAAGGGCCTCTGGCCCTCTTTTGCACCAAAAATTAATTAAATAAAAAAAGGTGAATTCATAGGTACTTTGGAATTTAGTTAGGTACCGGTATCACGTAGCAAAATTATCCTCTCTTTTTTTTCAACATTTAAATTTATTTTAAAATAAATTAAAATTAAAATATGACATGACATTGATCTATTGGCTAAGGGATAATAGGTTCTCGTGAGTTTAACTCAATTGATAGAAACAATGTATAATATATGCAAAGTCTGGGGTTCAAACCCCGACCACTACAAAAAAATTGGATAAAGGATAATATACCCAACCAAACTCAACGTGCATAGTTGTGTTAAAAAAATTACCTATTGATTCATCATCATCATCAACATCATTTCCTTCTTAATTATCTTAGAGCTTCTTTAGTGGAGGTATCTTAGAGGTTTTTAAAAACATAGAACCATAACTTAGCATAATTGGTAGGGACAATGTATACCATATGCAATGTTTAGGGTTCGAGCCCCGAACACAAAAAAAAAAGTGTTGGGCCCTTGAAGGTTGCATAAATTTTTAGCATTGAACTAAAATATGTTTGAATTCTTTAAGGGTAACATGACATTGTAGGAGCCATCTATAAAACCAATTTTGAGTTATTTTTTCTCTCCATTGAAGATGATTTTAGTGTAGTCAACGAGATATAGTATTGGCTGAGAAGTTAAGCATTAACAGATGACTCATCAACATCAACAATGATATGAGGATCAAGATTTATATTATCAGTTAATTTTATATTGTTAGGAATGAGTAGCATGGCTACTAAACTAATTAAGCTATAATAACAATGAAATAAATTATAAATTGAAGGACATGACCGTCTTCCCTTTTTCTCGTCTAAATGTCAACATTGCTTTTGCCTTTAGCCACTTTATCTTTAGTTTAGTCAAAAAATTAATGTCGTGTTAGGTGGTAATCCAAAACCCAGGAATCTTCACGGCAACTTGCTATCAATAAAAATAAAAAATCAACGCGCTAATTAATCCAAAATTTCTAAATTAAATAATCATATTTTAGATATCCATATTCAACTTTTGGACCCTTAAAAAAATTCAACCTCTTGAGCATTTCTCACACATGTTTACAGAGAATACCAATCCAGAACTCAGGATGAAATATACACATAAATTTGAGTATATTTTTGCTAACAATCCTAAAAATTAAAAAGAAAATAATAACAAAGGAATTCATACAAAAATAGAGTAAAATTAATACCTGCATATTAATTTTTGGTATATATTGAATATTTTCATGCACAACCAAACTGATTTGAGACTAATTCCTCGAACCAGAAGATAAACGTGTAATATAATGATATATTATGTAATTGTACACCAAGAAAGCACTCATGAATTTTTATCATGAATCTTGAATTTGATCTTTAGAAGAAATAGATGTTCTTTTGATGAACTCCAAGCAATCTTCAATGGCTTCAGCATAAAAAGAATTGGAACTTCCATAAGATGATCTCATCTTCCAATAATCATCTTGACCTTTAACTTCTTCATCCCTAACCAAACTTCTCCTACCACTATTGTTTCTTTTGAAACCACTTTTTCTATAAAATACTTTCTTTAACATTTGAAGGGCATCACCATATGATAGTTTCAAATTATTAAAGAGCCTAAGAAAGAAATTAAACCGCTTGCGTAGCCTCAGAACATAAAATCTTCTTGGATTTAATCTAAAACCTTTGTTGCTTCCATTGCTAACTGTGTTGTAGCTCATATGACCCATGATTTGTTTAGGGTCCTTAGTTTCTAAGAAAATATGAGTTTGGAATTTTTAAGGGTATTTTTTTATTATATGAAATTGGTGAGGAAATGATGGTTGTGATGTGAAGAGAAGAGGGAAGCAAGGTGTGTAGGAATTTGAGGGTTTTTGGTCTTGTGATGCAAGACAAAGGGGTTTTTAAGAGTGTGAATCGTTGATATGTATGACTTGGGATTGGAGTTAGACTTGAGAGAAGTTGTGAATGTTCAAATAGATAGATATAGCCTATATAGATTGTTCAAATATATAGATAGATATAGCCTATATTGTTATAGATAGGTTGAGGGGACCATATACATCAAGGTGTTGAATCATTGGTAGGGTCATATGGGACAATTGGGAACCGTAAAAATGTAGAAAATGCCAATATTTCTTTTTCAAAGTAGGTGATTACAGCGGAACAAGAATATGATTGTCATTTTCAAATTAGTGAAATTCCCATTTTGGGTTGCTAGAGCACATACTATTCATTTGCTCCATAATAGTAAATTGATCTATTTTGGGGAGATATAAGGGGATTGAGGTGGTTGGGGGTGGGGGAGTCAAGTAGCGGAAGTATAAGGAGGTTGGGTTTGATCCATCGTAATTAATAATACGTGAAACACGTTTGATTTAATATATTTTATTTTACATTCATGATATGATATACATCAATACTTGATAAATATAATATTGTAAAAAATATTATTATCACTCTTTTGTTTATACACTAATATTTTTTTGGTAGGATACTATTTTTAATTTATGTTACTTAGTCGGATAGATAGATTATTTTCTTAGTGGAGGGAGTAGGATTTTGATATATGATTGTCAAAAAGATTTTAGTATAGCAAAGTTAGCAACGTTTGACTTATTAATTGGCTTTAATGACTTAGTGGTTTGCTTTTTCTCACAAAAGGGTGTGAAACCCACGAAAACATTGATGCTTTCCTCTGTATTCCAAAAAGAATACTAGGGTTTTATGGTGTGAGTGTTGTACAATCGGGCCCGTTCGAAGTCCGAATTCAGAAATCTATTTCTTTTGATGGATGTTATACAAACGTCGAAATAGTTCAACCTATCTAAACGTAACTTTCGATAACAAATTTTGTGTTTACAACCTAATTGAATTCTAACTTCCGATAGATGTTTAGTTGAATTTCAAGTATCACATGAGATCTCTTCAACAATTATCATTCCCTTTACATGCTAAACTAGTTGCAAGAATGCAAGCTACACATTTTCTCTAGTCTAATACTTATTTCACTATTGGCTTATCATTGAGCTCATTCTATTTTTTATAACAGAGAAAAGAAATAGAAAAACTACAATTAAACGAACAAGACAACTTTTACGGTGTCTGCAAACATATGACATTGAGCTCATTCTATTTTTGATAACGGAGAAAAGAAATAGAAAAACTACAATTAAACGAATACGACAACTTTTACAGTGTCTGCAAACATATGAAAACTAGGTAAAGGAGAATGAATATATAAAATATTCTAAACAATGGATTAAGAATAACTCATACACAATGATTCAATTCATGATAAACATGCATGACAAAAGTCTTCCAATGTGAAAGCTTTATCGAGGAGAAAGTTGTCCTTTGCCTAGTTTTTTTTAAAATAAATAAATTAAAAAGTGATAAATTTTTATTAATTAAATTGACACCGATAATCATTTTATAACCGTCTTTAAAGGAATCTGAGCTTTGTACATTAAAATTATAACACTAAGCTCTGACAACTAAGATATCACCTCAAAAACACCTAATACATGTAAAACCAAACACAACAATATGCACTGGTTCATTAGGGATCCATTTCAAAAATAACCAAAGGGAGATTAGTGCTTCTTGGAAGCTAAATACATTAACAAAAAGTATGTAATTCATCGGTCTAAATGTTGGGGTGAGATCGTTGCTATATTATTGTAAAATTGTTTTAGTAATCTCCATGCATTTTTTTAAAGAAATAAACAAAAATGGTATATTAATAAACTATTTTAGCATAAGATGTGCAAATAATAGGATAAAACAGTGGCAATACACAATAATAAAAGACCAACAACAACGAGATGCAACAATACAGCCACTAACACTAACGCAACCAAGACACCAAAGTGGATTAAACCACCAATGACTCAAATTATACTTGAAGCCTTTATTCTTTCGTTTAAGAATTCTGCTCTTCTCCCAACAAAAATTGCTCGCTCCCAACCAAACTTCCGAAAATACTTATGCGTGAGTTAACTCACGCTGCGTAAGTTAACTCACGCTGGGTATAACACCCGCTTGAGTTAACTCACGCAGAAGTTAAACATGAAAATACGCCTGCGTGAGTTAACTTATGCAAGTGTTAAACATGAAAAAACACCTCGCTTAAGTTAACTCATGTTGCGTGAGTTAAAGCACACAGAATTAACACTAGCGTGAGTTAACTCACGCATGAGCATTTTCAAAAGTTAGGTTGGGAATGAGCAAAACGTGTTAGAAGAAGAGCATAATTCTTCGTTTAAACCACCATGAAACTTGAACTTTTCTGAAATACCATATTAACCAACAAAGAATAACAATCTTACAACTATTCCTCCTCCTAAGATACTAACCCACCTCCTCGTCTTAATCTAAACATATCAACGACTGACATCTATGTGTGAACAGATAAGCCAAAAAGCATACTATACATTTGCCACAAGAAACCTCCCTCAAACTAGATGATACAAAAAAGACGTTCTTTCGCCATTACGCCAAACTCACCATCCTCAAAAAATAATCATCAAACTAAATCCTCTTCAAACCAAAATTTTCTTTAGTGACATGCAAAACAATTTGAAAAA
>Ga0228711_1007103_pt1 | contig 16366 bp, 5 predicted proteins | sample MedpolnodulmetaG_2_FD_177996 | JGI IMG/M metagenome (GOLD analysis project Ga0228711, IMG submission 177996) | Root nodule microbial communities from Medicago polymorpha collected in Santa Monica, California, United States - brown nodules | ecosystem: Host-associated > Plants > Roots > Nodule...
CCCTTCTTGTGGTTTTTCTCACCTTCACATAAGTACCGAATATATATATAACACAACTCTCTTTTTCTTTTTTTTTTGAGAGAAACACAACTCTCTTCTTGTTTTCTTCAAAAACTAACCCTTTTCACTCCAAACCATTTCTTCACACAATACAAAGTTATCACACATACATCATATGTTTCTCTCATCTTTTATACAGGTTATATTTCACACTGCATTCTTGAATGTCGTGAGCAAATTGTCTGAATCACTTGTTATCTGGGAGGAGATAAAAAAAGTGTACATAATTTGAAACCAATTTTATAAATTTCAAGAGATGATGTTGTTGTTTGTTCTGTCATCTTAACATGTCAAGAAACATAACAATTTTAAGCTTATATCTGTCTACTCTAATGCTTGAGTAGACATGTAAGATTATTAAGAGGTCAATTTGGTGATAATTATCTAGAGTAGATAATGTGGCAACACTAATGCTTCTTGTTCACCACCTGTGTTCTTGTTGCCTTGGATTATGAACAAGAGCTTGAGACTGCAAAGAGAAGTTCTTCAATTGAGAAAAACTATGAACTTCCTGATGGACAAGTTATCATAATTGGGGCTGAGAGGTTCTGTTGCCTAGAAGTCCCTTTCCAGCCATCTATGATTGGAATGGAAGTTGCTGGAATTCATGAGACCACCTACAAATCTATAATGAAGTGTGACATGAATATCAGAAAGGATCTGTACATTATTTTGCTTCACCTACAACTCTATGGATATCAGGGTTTGGAGAGAAAAGGATTGTTTTTGAAGAAAACAAGAAGAGAGTTGTGTTATACATATGTCCGGTACTTATGTAGAGGAGGTGAAAATAAAATAAAATTATGGGCATTTTTGTAACTTTAGCGGGCCTAAAGAGATATTAAGAGGGCCTAAAAAGCAATACTCTATATAATAGGGAAGCAAATCCCTAGTTGCAGTACTGTGTGTGCAGCGTGAAAACAAAACAAGAGGTTGTGGCACAGTGCATTAAGAACAGAGAGCTACGAGAGGAAAAGAGGAAGACTTTGTGGGTTCCGATGACAAAAGTGTATTCGGCAAACGATCTCCGTTTCTGCTGAAATTTGAGTATGTTATTTTTGTTACTTAGTTTGATACTTAGATAATTTTTCTTAGTAGTTTTGTCTTCTCTTTGTGTCTGTTTTGGATACCTATTTAGGGTTTACTCTCTGGTTGTTAGAATCACCATAGTTGGGTGATCATTTGATGATTGTCGGTTCCTAGGGATTTAGGAAGACATTGATTGTAACCATTATTGTGATAGTGGAAGTTTTTGGCTGGACTAGGTCCCATGGTTTTCATTCTCTCACATTGGGAGGAGTTTTCCATATTAAAATTCTCTCAAGGATGTGAAGCATGTTCTGATAAAGAAAATGTTAGGTTTAAAGCTTAAAGAAGGAACTTCGTGTGCAGATCATTTGAATACTTTTCAAGGAATTATGAATCAGTTATCTGCTGTGGGTATTAAGTTTGATGATGAAATTCAAGGGTTGTTTCTTCTCGGTTCTTTGCCCGACTCGTGGGAAACTTTTAGAATGTCTTTGTCTAATTCTGCTTCTGATGGTGTGTTGTCAATGGACCTTGTCAAAAGTAGTGTTTTGAATGAGGAAATGAGAAGAAAGTCTCAGGACTCATCTTTGGAGTCGGGGGTATTGGTTACTGAATCAAGGGGGAGAAACATGAACCGATATTCAGGTAATAGAGACAAAAGCAGAAGTAATTCCAAGAAAGATATTGAGTGTTACAACTGTGGTAAAAAGGGACATAAATAGAGATTTTGTTGGGATTTGAAAAAGGAGAATGAGGACAAAGGTAAAGGTAAAAAGAAAGAAGAAGATTCAGTTGGTGGCTCGACTAATCTTACATATGATGATGAATTGCTTCTTGTTGAAGAGCATGATATTGTTGATAGTGCATCCGGTTGGGGGATTGATAGTGGTACTTCAGCACATGTCACTTCCAGGAGAGATGTTTTTTGCTCATATACTTCAGGTGAATTTGGTGATGTGAAGTTGGCTCATGAAGGTGTGTTCAAACAAATATTTGAGAAAGTTCAAACAGGGAGTCCATCCAATATTAAAGTTTATGAAAAAAGGATCATGTAGAAAAGTGGAGTGATGACGGAAAATGGAAATCATATACCAATAGAAAATTTATGAAAGTAACAAGAAAAACAAGCATGAGATTGTTTTCTACCTCAATATATTTAGTTGTCAGCACATACTTTTGAACAATCTTTTCCTTTCTTTGCAGCAGATAGCAGCTAGAATCTAGAGAATTAAGAGTAATATTCAGTGCAATTCATGTTCTGCAGGAAAAGGAAGGTGAAATGGCAATAACAATTATAGATTCAACTCATGCATTTGCCACCTTTTAAACTGTTAATGTATATAACATAATTGTTTAAATTGAAGTAGAAAATTGTTGGAGTTTTGCATGATATAGTTTTTCCGTATTATGTTCATAGTTAAAATATTTTGCCATATTGTTGTCAGCACATGCGTTTGAACAATCTTTTCCTTTCTCAGCAGCAGGCAGCAGGCATTGAATCTAGGATATCAACTTATTAAGTATTCCTTTCATATAATTTTCAAAATGGTAAGGCTCTCCTATCAATGTTTCATAGTGGATATCAAATTCTCTTATTTAATCAATGTGGTATGTTTCTAAAATATTGATGTTTTTGTAACTTAAGTCAGAGTCAGGTATCCTTATCAACTCGGGTTGGTTTCTCTAAAAATTAATACAAAGGCATAAAACAAGATATAATTGTTCTATATTTGAAGTAACTACTTAAAGCATTAAAGAGAATAAGAAAAAGCTACACAATGTTATGATTACATGGAAGGCAAGTACTAAATATAATTTGTATAAGGTGATATTGATTTCGGGTTGTATGAGCGATCACAATATTTTTATAAAAAAGACGATCATATCATTGTTTGTTACCTTATTCTCCAATATGCAGTAGCTAGCATCATCAAGATCATTCTCCAATAAGGTAGTGTTGACTGCAACAACTCTTCTGTAGAAATATACTTTAGAGGCTTAATTTTGGTTCAACAATGAATGATCAAACAAAGTGAGATTGTTAGTTATTTACCTGGTTTTTCAATCTGCAGTTTTCAAGTTCTGCTATTCAAATTAACAGCTGTTCCTGCAATCTGCAGTAGCCAGCATTAAGTGAATAAGGCAGTGGTATTCAATTTCTGCAGCAACATCAGACAAACTTATGGTCCAAAAGAAAAGAAGAAGGGATAGGGTCCGTATAAATTAAATTATTGACAAACTTCACAGCTACCTAGCTAGTCAAGTCTTGTCATTGATTTAAAGCTTCATTGGTCTAACTCATTTAATAAAACAATTGCTAAACCAACCAACCGTCACGATTTGGTTTGATTTTTTTTTCTCTGTGTTTATGTCTCTTCAAATAAAAGAAACGAAGAAGAGTTTACATGGAGATGATTCTAATTCGTGGACAATATTTGCCTGACATTATGGTGTTAATGTCATGTGATATTGACCAACCATAATGTGAAAATGCTTTTCTTCTCTCTTTCATAAAGATTTATTGTTTTTTGATATTTTTTTAAAATAAAAGATAACAAATGACACACTGTGGTGGTTCAGGTGACATTGACACCACAGTATCAAAGTGTTGTCCCTAAATTGTGGTGGGGCAAGAAAATACTTGATTGGTGGCTTTATGTTTCTGCAATATGCATTAAATTAAACTAGTCGACCAACCCGTGCTCTCGCACGGGTCAATAGTGAGCACATAAGAACGCTAATCCCAAAAGAATACATCAGATGAGAAACATAAAAACAGCAATCGGTATCAAAGGTACAAAGTTAAAACATAGCCAAAGATGACATAGTTAAATGACCAATACGGCGTCAAACACACATGCAGTGCTTCTGAAGTAGTGCTTCTGAAGGAGTGCTTCTGAAGTAGTGCTTCTGAAGTGAAGCTTCTGAAGGTGCTCCTGAAGGAGTGCTTCTGAAGTGAAGCTTCTGAAGAGTGCTCCTGAAGTGGAGCTTCTGAAGGAGTGCTTCTGAAGTGAAGCTTCTGAAGCGTGCTCCTGAAGTTGCGCTTCTGATCTCAGCTTGAACATTCTGATCTTCGAGCAACATTCTGATCTAACTTTCTGACCTCAGTGTTAGATCATGAATTCAAATGTCCTTTGATTTCTTGATTCTTGGTATGATTTAAACCTTGTTCCTGTCTTAGTAAAACACTCAAGAGCACAAGTTAAATACCAAGGAATTAATCAAAGTCCATTAATTCTTTAATCGTATTGGTTTATTATCTTTAAAATTAATTAGGGATTTTGCCTCAACAGAAATATCAACTGCGATTCCAAAAAAGCAGCTGTTTATTTTGGGAAAAATAAATCTAGAATGACTTTCGTCAAAAAGCATAAATGGCTGAAGTCGAAATATAAATGATGTGCTCGTATCCGTATAAACATACATTATTATGGAGTATATATCTAATACAAAATCTGGTTGGTTTATTCTTGTGCGATATGAATACGGATCAAAATATAATCAATGCGACGATTGCGTGATGTTCAAGAGTATGGAGAAAGTATCCATGATCTTGGAAAAATAACTCCAATATTGAAATGAATAGACTTCTGATCAATAGCAAAGGAAGTGCAGATTGACAGAATCCTAGCCAACCCAGCTTCTGAAAACACAAAGGAAAATACACCTCAAGTAAAAAATCCAAACAGGTTTTATACAAAAGCAATGTCATAGGGAAAAAATCTCCACTCACCAAGACTCCAGAGGTAACATCATCAGAAGTTAACTGCTTGACCATTGTGTGACAGAACACAGTTGGAAGGAAAAGAACATTGGAACCATATCCCACAAAGGACTTTCGATAATCCTTGGCACCCTGGGTCTCCAGCATCATCCTGAGAGGAGGATCAAGGCGAGGATATTCCAATTCACCTCCATAGAGGTTCCTGACCTCAACCAGAAAAAGATGTCGGTTGGCAAATATGAATGTGACCCAAGCACCAGCCAGTATGCCGTAAAAGGTCTTCAAGAAAGCCCACCCATCAGCAAAATAAACCTTCCCACCCTTCTTCTCAATTGCAACCTCAATCTCATTCTGATTATGATCGCGCAACATGACATATGGCCCAACCTGTAAACCAAATGCTCTTGCAAAGCAAGCAGGCAGCCTTCCCTTACGCTGCATAAATGATTGATAATCATGGATTACTTCAAGTTAGAATCAGAACGAATGACAAAAAACAACGACTCATCGTCCAACCATGCAAATCAATTACATCTTAGTAGTACATTTTGATTAATAGAATCAGGTGAAACACTTAAAACCAACCATATGCACATACAACATACTCAATGATAAATTAATTAGCAGCAAGCAAACCAACTCACAGAGCATATGTTGTACTCCATGTGAAATGTCCGAAGACTAACCAAATCCTTCATAACATGTTTGTCAATCTCCCCACCAGCATTGCCTTGAACTGCCATAACACATAACAAAACAGATACACAAAGCTTAGAGAAGAACAAAAACACGGTTCCAGCTTAAGGAATAAACAAAACAACTATGGAAAACAACGCGCACGCACCACTCAGTGCCTGATCTTTTTGATCCAAACATTCCATGGATTAATAACTCACAATTCATGACATAAACCATGCCATCATAAACACAGATAAGAACTCCAACAAAACAAATTAACACTGGTCCACAACAAAGCACTAAACAGACAAATGCTTTTAAAAACATACCCTTGATCAAGCACGCAACACCAACAGCTTCACGGTCCTTTGCATACATTGTGAAGTTTCCAAAATTCTCCATTGCTTACTTTTGCTCCAAGATATGAAGTGTGGTTGATGTGTTGTGGTTTGGGAAGGCAGGAGTTTCCCTTATATAGAGAAAAGAACATGCCTTCATCATGAATTCATCTCAAATGCAAACCAAACATTCTGCCAAGTGTATGCCTAAATCCTTAGTAGTAAATTAAGGCAACATCAGGCGTCCATTTCAAAATGTCAATGCAATTGTTCAGCCAAGTGTACGGTTTAATACCACATCCATCATTGCAAAAGCTTGGTTAGCGTGTGCCCATTTACCAATACAGATTTCCTTCATACACCAAGCAACATGTTTCCCAAGGCACTTGCACATGGCCTGAAGGGCAGCAAAGTAAATCTCCCCATTTAAACCCTAGGGTTTTCCCTCCACATGAGCTGCTAGTTAAATTGGGAAGGAATTTGCTTAGGGTTTTTGCTAGAGTTTGCCTGCAGGACTGCTCTTCTTTTATATTTTTAAGATGAACATGGTAGTTGTCCTTGCAAATGCAAATAAAAGCTAGCTAGATAGCTACTCATTATTGGTCTCACTTTCACGTTTGGTCCAAACCAAAAAGAAGGGACGGTACTTACTAAAACTCAGAGAGTGGAAAGAAAGGCGCTTTCATGATCTGTGACTGTTCATCAGTAATGATAATGCTTCATTGCTTATGTTCAATAATAATGATAATGTATCATCAGTAATTTTTGTCGAGTAATTATTGATAAAATAATATTTTTTATTGATATATTATATAATATTCAATGTAAAGTATCTTCTTTCACTAATATATAAAAAAACACGATATCACTATAACAATGTTTCTATTATTTATACTATAACTTTTTTTATACAACAATATTAAACTATCTTTATAATTTATGCATGAAAAAAGTGATAAGTTGTCAAAGTTAAATTTTATACAGAAGACAAATTTTTTTGAGGAGCAAATACGCTAATTTTTTTTTTCAATTATAATATAAATAACTCAAATGCACGGGATAAGTTGTTAGAAATGAAATTAACTATGATAAAAGAGACAAGCTATCACTGATAAAACAGTTTTTGTTGAGTGATCATTGATAAAATAATATTTTTCATCAATATATTATATAATTTCAACGTATAGTATCTTCTTTTATTGATATATAAAAAAATATGATATCACTATAACGAAGTTCTTATTATTTACACCATAACTTTTATTATACAACGAAACTAAACCCTATTTAACTAAAATGCATTAAAAAAGTGATAAGTTGTCACTAATAATGTTAAATTTCATACAGTAGACAAGTTTTTTTAGGAGCAACTAACAGTCATGACTCATGATTTAGTTTGAAGAACCAGGTTACTATTGTTACTGGTGGGTCAAGAATTTTTTTATAAAAATGATGCAATTATTATAAATATAGCGAATTTCGTTTGTATTTCTTATAAAAAAAATGAAAGATTTTGATCCTTACAAATTTTCAGCATTTAGTTTTAGTTTCTCTTAAATTAAAATTTGCTTAAATATGTTAAAATTTTTACATTTTTGAATGATTATAGAAAACTCTTTTATAAAAAATAATTTTTTTAAAACATTTAATGAATTATATATGATTTTTTTAAATGCTAAAATTTCAACAACTTTGGTCTCTCCATCATATTTTTTTAACTAAATAAAGACGACGTGATAAGTTTCAAATGTACTTGTATATGATACGAAGATGAGAAAATATCAACATTAATGAAAAAGAAATAATAGGAGCACTCTCTTTCTAACACTTTTTAACCTTCACTCTTCTATTGGGTGAAATCCTTGTAAGTCTCACCATTTTGTTGGAGATCCATTTCCAACATGTGGTACCCACATGAATTTCATCTAAAATTCTAGCGTACTTGTTTTAAGATGTTCTATGCGATGTTTCAACGTTTGATGCACAAACAATAGATCGATGTTCCGTTTAATGTTCCAACATCATGCAGTGAAATAATAAAAAGCAAGGAATAAATGACAATAAAGTAAAAAAGGCACAGTGAGTTTGTTGACCCAGTTCGGTGATAAACACACCTACTCTGGGGGCTACCAAGGCAGGAAGGAAATCCATTAGTGTAGTCCTTATTCTAAAGTTCTCAGCAAACTCCTCGTTTATAACTTAAGACCTAGGAACTCCTAGATCTGAGATCCTATCTCACTATCCTACAGTCAATCACAGCTCCTGTGATCAGTAGCGGAGCCAGAAATTATGAATAGTGGGGACATCATATATAATTCGTAGCAATAAATATATATTACATTTCATTTTTTAAAGCAGAAATATACATCACAATTGTTATTTACGATTTGTCATATATAACTTCCCACTTCTTCTTCATCTGCTTCCATGAATTTCAATTTCTTATCATGCTTTCTAATTTGTAGTTCATTCAATACGGTTGCCTCCTACCACCGTATACACAATTTATTGCAACAACAAATAAAACTTCTCCATGAAAATTGAAAGGGTCCGCAACATCCATAATATTTTTAAGCTCTTGCAATGTCTTCAACTCATGCACCTTTATATAGGAGCTTAAATCAGTTGCATATATACAAAGAAATGATACTCATTTTTTAGGTCGATGATAAGCCATCATTAACATCTGTCATAATTTTTTATTAGATTAAATCTATTACAACATCTATCATCATTTTTTATTAGATTAAAACTATCAATAGTATTAAAAAAAATTGAAAATTTAGTGCAGGCAGGAGCCCACACAACCTTGTGTGTGGCTCCGCCCCTGCTTGTGATTATCAGACTCAAAATACATAAATGGTGAAGTTACTTTCAAACAAACAACTACAACCTTGCTTCAAAGCTTTAGTGTAGCACATAGAGTTTACAACTCAATAAACAGTCCTTTGCATGTATCAAAATGATACAAGAAAGTCTCACAATAAATAGTACTAAACTTGCATCAACACGATACAAGAGTAGACACACAAAGACTCAAAACCCTAAAATTAGACTTTTAGAAATGACGGCTTGAATACCTAATTAGGTCTTGAAGTCTTCCTTATATACTAAAGCAGCATGGGCCATTTAACCTGTATGGGCTTCAGAACAAAGTAGATCGTCCAGCTGATCTACGAAATACGAATCAATAACAAATAAGGAAATTAAGTCCTAAGAAGTAGGACCATCTTTCGGAACTTCTAAGCATATCCAATTATTCCCTAAAATATTATTGCTCCTTTGGGAATAAAAGTACACCTGATTCTGTGCAGATATGCGCGTTGCTTGGTTAGCAAGATATGGGAAAAAGGTTTCCTTAATAAGATAGCGCGCGCGCACAAACAGGCATGAAACAAGGCTCTCTGAATCGTGCCAGGATGTTGGAACATCATATCCAACATCTTACAGAGATGCCTGAAACATGTTGGAACATAATATTCAACATCACAATCATGGATATTTGTTTTTATCAATAATGCAACCAATACAAATACCCAACATCATCCAATAAGATAATGTTGTTAGAATGTTAGAAAGAGTGTTCATGACACTCCTCTTAGTGAAATCCTAAGAAAATTCTCTTCAAAACTTCATTTAAAACATGTTATATCATCATATTTTAAACAAAATATTTAGATAGAGGGACCAAAACTATCAAATTTTAAAATAGGATGACCAATTTTTCAAAATGGTGAAAACAAGAGGGGCCAAAATTGCAATTAAGACATAAAACTAATAGAAATTTTGAACTAAAAATCAAATTTTGAGCGAATTTTATATGGAGGAGCTCTTTATAATGTTTTAAACAAGTTTGTAAAAAACATTCAAAATTTTAGACGTAATTAAACAAATTTTAATTTATCAGGGACTAAAACTACTTGCTAAAAATTTGTATAAGACCAAAACATGTTACTTCTTTTTATGAGGATTAAAAACGAAATTAACTATATTTATAAGGACAAAAAACTTATTTAACCCAAAATTAAATGCCGAGCTTTAGGTGTCTTTGTGGGTTGAAGAATTTTGGAAAGTTTTGGAGCAAAATTCGGAGAGAAAAATCAATATTTTGATATTTAAAAAAATATTAAAGAACAACCTGATATTATAAAACATTTTAGGAAGCATAATATCAAATTTATTGGACTTCGGATGGCTTATACAATTACAACTTGATATCATGTTTATCTTGTAATCTTTTTTAAAATATCAAATACAATATCAAAATATAGATTTAGTCCTCTCCCTGTGAGCTTAGCTCAGTTGGTAAGGACAATACATAATATATACAAAATTCGGGGTTCGAACCCTGAACACCACAAAAAAAAATCATTTAATTATGTATTGTTACCAATTGCTAGATGGAAAGAGAAAACCCATTATTGTGCGTTACTCCATACATCCCATATTATAAGATGTTTTGACAATTTTAAACCAATTAAACATAATTAATTTTGTATGTCAAAGAGAAATTATGAGTTATGCTATAAAGATACCCTTGAATAATGATATTGGAAAGATAATTTAACAAATTTTAAAAGTACTTATAATTAATTAAGAGTATAATAAGAAAATATATTAATGTTTCATTGATATTGTAAAGTGACTTATAATTGTAATTTATGACAATTTTTTTCTTTATCAAAACGACTTATAATTCTTTTTCAAAGCCTCCTTCCCCTTTGAACTCACAAATAAAATCTAAGGCTATGTTTTAATTGATGAAAAATGGTGGAGTGGAGCGGGATAAAACCATATTCAATTGGTTGGTTTTGTAAACATAAATTAATGAAATAGAATGGAGTAGAACAAAACCCCATTCCATCCAATACCATTTTTTTTTCATTCCCCCAATTTTAGGTGTATCCAATTCCATTGAACTCGCTAGTTTTTTGTAATTACTCAATATGATGTGTTGATGAATGATCTTTCTTACAAGTTTTGGTAGGGGTATTCTGACGAGGGATATTATGGTCAGAACTGAGAAAGCTACCTCTTGTTACTCAAAATATGATGTGTTGATGAATAATTCTTTTCAAATCGTTTAATAGCACAATTTTAGTGGCAAGGAATAAATCTATTTTGTTAATGTGTGAGTGGATTACAAGTTGTTGAATGAAGCTGAAATTAACCGAGGTCAACTGAGTTTCCTTAACTATGATGTGTCCGGTTTTGATTTACTGTAGTGAAAGCCTGAATTGATCTGATAGATTGCATTGAGTCTAATTGAGTTGCAAGATTCAACTTGCTTACTTAGAAGTATAACTTGAAGGTGAGAAAAACACAATAAGAGTTTTGAATTGTGTTGCCTTTTTCTGAAAATCTTTGTATAAGTTAAAACTGATCAGATTGTCCTAAAGATAAACAAAGAAAGGGAGAAGAGAATGACACAATTATTTATCCTGGTTCACCCCACAAAATCCGGGATTACGTCCAGTCCCTTCACACTTGAGATATTTTTCCACTATATATCACACAAGATTACAATTTACTTATACACACAAGTATACGATTTCCTGCCTCTCCTTGAGGACTTCTACAATCAGAGTTTACAAATAAATTGATTGGTATTTATGCTTTTAGAACTCAAAGAGTGGTAAAAATAAGTTAAGCACAATTGATTTATAAACATTTCAGAAATTCTAAGATTGAAAGTTTGTAAGAGTTTTCCGAACTGTTTTGTGTTTGAAATTTTACCATAGTTGAAATCGTGTAGTTGTATATCTTTTTCAAATGCTCATAGTCCTGTTTATAAGAGAAATAATAGAGACATTGTTTGAAGAAGTGTCAACGCGTTAATCATTCTTGAGAAGTGATGGACGAAATTGGTAAGTGCACCAAATTGTAACAAGTAATAAAGTAGTAAGTTTATCGTTCTTCACAAGGGTTGTCGTTCAACTTAAAGAGAATTGAATAGAGTTGCAGAGTTTAATTGCCCCAATACGAGATTAGGTTTGAAAAAGACCCCCACTCAGTACATACAATACTTGTATCAATAGTATAATTAACCTATTAGGTAGGAAATTACAAGAATCATACATATCACCAATACTGCATTTGTTTATTTAAAAGTTAAAACTGTATGAAAGTATTTGAGCCTATGATAGTATAAGTCACATTAATTACAACGACATACCATAACAGTAACTCACATATCGTCCAATTAAACTTTACAGCTTTATTTTACAAGAGAAAGAAACTAAATGTAAAGGCATCATTAAAACTCTTTACAATTGATGGCCAAATAATTGATTACCATCAAATGCTAGCAATATGTGATGCTGAAAGAATCTAAATCCTCCCAATTAAAACCTATATGTAGGAGAAATTATGACTAGCCAGAAGTAAATGACTTTCTTTCAAAAAAAAAAAAAAGAAGTAAATGACTTACTAAGTCATGACTATATAGTCCCATTCAATCTAAGCTCCTATACTATATGTGCGAATTCGAACCTAAGCTCCTATACTATATGTGCGAATTCTCAAATATTTATTGTCATTTCGTCTATCTATCAAAAAAATAAAATTAATTTTTGTTACTATATTTAATTTTTTGTTGTTATAACAGAATAAATAAATAATGTTTTAAGGAAAAAACATTATTGTCATTTCCCCTTTTCCAAGAATAGCTCAAACCTATCACATATTGCAACACACAGCTTTATTCTTAACCCTCTCAATAGTTCTTGGATGAAAAATTTCAACAGTCTGTCTGACCTTTAATTAGAGGCTACACTACATACTAGATATTTCTAAGAATGGATACATTAACTTCAGGTAATAATGCTTTGAACATTAATACATTAACCATAACCCCAATTTAAGCAAAAAAATAGCCACTAAGCATAGAAAAGACAAGTTGTTTAAAAAATCACTATGTATTTGGTTACCCCTATAATTTTAGAATCGTTTCTTTCTTCCAACTAGCTTGGATTTCACTATATCTTATAACACAATATCACATGGCTCATCCACCTTACAAGCTATGTGACGCAGTCGGAAGCGTATGATAGCAAGCGCTAAAACTTGATTGAAAAAAAAAAAGTTTGCAAGCGATAAACTTGTGAAAATAGGGTTTCAAAATCCACCAGAAATTGAGAAACTCTCTAAAATATTATTGAATGAATAAAAGTTTCCCTTAGACTACAACTGTAAGCTTAAATAGGGAAATAACAAAATCCTAATGAGCCGAAAATAACAAAATGAAAAAAAAAAAACTCTGTCAGACCATGATAATGTATAAAAGATGATTACTGCTTTTCCACTGCACTTTTCGCTCGCACCCAGCATAACTGACTAAAATAATCATGCGCTAGTTAACTAACGTATGTGTAAAATTAACATGACTTAAAATTTCGTTTTTTTACACACGCGTGACTTAAGTCACGCTAACACCTGCGTGAGTTACAATTTCTTTTAATATGATATGTAACTAAGAAAGAAAAGAAGAGGTAGCAGTAAGCTAAAAACCAATGGGTAATTAACGTTAACGTTAATGTTGCTGCTTCCACAAAGAATTACCCTCAAAACCAGAACCAGAAAGAATCATAATATTTTCAGAGTTGTTGTTGTCTTGTTGCATTGATATCTGATCCTCCATAAAATAATCCCTTTCATCGTAAATGCTGTCAACATTATACCAAGAGTGTGAATAAAGCCATGGGTCTGTAACACCTCATATTAAACGAAATTGTACCGGTGTGAGTTAACTCACGCAGATTTTAATGCCTATGTGAGTTAACTCATGCAGCGTGACTTAAGTCATGTTAATTTTACACATGCGTTCGTTAACTAGTGCAGGAGTATTTTGGTTAGTTATGTTGGACGCGAGCAAAAAGTGCAAGAGGAAGAGTAGTAATCATAAAAGATTGGCAAACCCATACCAGGCCACCCCATTTGTGCAATCTCATTTATTCCTTCATGCACTTCATAATTTAGCTTCTTTTCCTTTTCATTCCTAATCTGACAAGTCAATTGGTCATTGACAGATTCAACTAAATTCAATTCAACATTTGACTTTACAAATAACTCTTTGAGATCAGAATTTTCTACTTTTGCTTCAACTGAAATTAGAGAATGCAATAATTCCTTTGTGTCAGTTACATCATCTTCAGATACTATAACAATATTATCACCAGAATTTGATGCATCTGATTCGCGTATAATTTCAGATTCTAAAATCATAATGGTATTGGGACAAGAAGAAGAAGATGGTTTAGGTCCTTCTTTCGATGGTTCTTTAATGTATTCCTCCATTGTGGCAACAAAACTATCAACAACATTCATGTTAGGTAATTGACCCTTAGTTACATTCATACCAAGCGACTTTGAATTAGCGATACTCAAATTAACTGACTTACCACTAGCAATACCGACACCGAGTGGCTTATCACTAGCAATATTAACATCAGATGGCTTATTTTCATCGACTTTACCATTAAGATACCTTTGAATATTCATTATCGAAACAGACTGTTTAACAATATCTTTAATCATCTTAAGCGAGTTACCTGCCATTCTGGAAGCATGTCTCAAAAAGTCGGTCAAGGAGTAATCTTTCTTTTAACAAAACGGACAACGATATATCGAATCGGAGATTTTAAACTTGTAGTAATCATCCTTCAACTTGTCAAAATACCTACGCTCATAGTACTCCAAATCAGATTCAGGAATATTTTGATTTTCGTTACGTAACAATAGTATGGTTGTTATTATGAATCCTAATAACCAGAATTGATCCTCCTCCCCTGCTCGAATTGTTTATGTTGTTGCCGTTGGCATTGTTGTTGTTGGTGTTGTTACCGTTGTTGTTGTTGATGTCGTCAACCTTAGCTGTCAACGCCGCCATATGATCTAACAGAGCTTTGGTGGCCGTGGTTTTCGTCACCGGTTGATCTCCCATGGCTAATCACGTAAGGAAAAGAATAGGAGAAACCTGATCTGATACCAATTGACGCAGTCGGAAGCGTAGGCTAGCAAGCTCTAAACGTAGATAGAAAAGAAACAAGTTTACAAGCGACAAACTTGTGAAAATAGGGTTCCGTAATCCACCAGAAATTGAGAAAAACTCTAAAATATTATGGCTACAACTATTAAGGTTAAATAGGGAAATAACAAAATCCTAATGGGCCGAAAATAACAAATTGGAACAAAAAAAAACAAATAATAAAATTAGGCTGAAATAATAAATTATTGATGAAATTCCTCCTACATCACTATGCAGCACTAAATTGAAAGTGTTCTAATATCCAACAATATTTGGTGTCAGCCGACAAAAACACTAACACATTTGATTGCATTCAATCACTTCTATTTTCTCTCAAATTAATATCGGTGTTTACCTGTTAGTGTCGGTGCTTCATAGGTCACAAGCCTCAAAAAAACTGTTTCCCATTCTGACACAAAATTCCCAAGACAACTTGAACTCATTTAAGAAATACACAAAAATCAAATGACATTGTATTTGATATCAAAGCAACCATTTGTGGTTACGCTGTGAAGTTTCTTCTTGCGATAAAATGCATAAAAATACCACTAATACGTCCATATATTGTCGTTGTAATATCATTGAGGAGACTTCAAAATCCATTGTATTGCAGCTGCAACTGCACAGCCGACTGTAATTAACAACCATGCTATTAGATCTACAAAACTGAATTCATTTATCATATTGTCACTGTATCCCGGCTTTTCTCTTAGTCACGTTTTGTTTGTAGCATATACTAGTTTGAATAATCTTCTAAATATTAAAATCTATCTGATATTTTCCAATATTTAGGAGAGGTGTATAGCATAACAAAATGTGTTCAACATATTTTCTTATTTGAAATAAGGAATATATCAATACTTCATGACCAACATTTTTAACATACAATGATACAACAATCAATAATAATTTTCAAAATACACAAATTCAGTAAGATTGTTTAATTCATTTGAGATGAGAAACAGAAAAACTACCCAAGCAATAAATAATATTCAAGGATAAAGAAAATCAGGGAACAGCTTGAACAAATACAAAGAAAAAAAATAGTCTAATAGCCAATAGGATCACTTAAAGAAGCCCGAGTTTGTAAAATTTGTGCCTCCTGTTGAGTGATGTTCTGCAAAACAGCTTCAGAGGAAGCCAATTGATGCTTAAGATCCTCCACATGTTGTGTCAAAATGTGTTTTGAGTCCAACAATTTTTGCAATGCTTGTTGAGAGACTTGTAAACCAGGAAACAAAGCGCGCTTTTCAACATCATCCAACCATTTCTTATCGAAACCACATTTGCGCACGTCTTGTAATAACTCAACAAATTCAGAGTGGCTTGAACCTAACACATCAAACACATTATGCGTTCGGAGGAATTTCAATAGCTCAGCTAGACAGTTGTAGGCATAACCCTTGTATCTGCTACTCAATGAAGTGTCCCTTATAAGAACTGAAGGATGCTTAACAAGGAAGTCAGTCAATAAAGACAAGTTCTCAGTAGTCAAATGCTTCTTGGAGACTA
>Ga0228711_1007104_pt1 | contig 16366 bp, 7 predicted proteins | sample MedpolnodulmetaG_2_FD_177996 | JGI IMG/M metagenome (GOLD analysis project Ga0228711, IMG submission 177996) | Root nodule microbial communities from Medicago polymorpha collected in Santa Monica, California, United States - brown nodules | ecosystem: Host-associated > Plants > Roots > Nodule...
TCACATGACATTCTCGTCACTTGGGTAGCAGTGATGTGTTGCTAGATACCGCTCACTGTTTATAATATTAAATATGTGATTTAATATTATTGCCAACGTTACGGGAACCTATAGGGTCACACACAAATGATAGATAGATGAGAGAAATAAATAAGTAAGACTAAAATAAATAAGTGAGACTTATTTATGAAATAAATATTTCAACAAAAGAGTCATCATCATAATCATTATCAACCATTATCACCACAAGGAAACAACATGATTTGACAAAGCACATTTCACATAATAGACGGACAATCAACCACATCATGATAACCAACATATTAAACACCCAAAAATCATTGACTCATTCTTATTTCATCATATTAACATGAATGCAAAGTCATTTGCTAGTTACTCGATCATAAGCCTTCATTTTGACAAAGTTCGTCTATTTTCACAAAATTGCCTATTTTCAGTTTTTCTAAACAAAAGTAGGATTCCATGTTCTTACACGGTCCATACACTTTTGGCCATGCAAAACACATGGCCAAGGGAGTTGTGCAAAGTCTGTGCACTCCCTGAAGGAAGACCGTGCTTTTTGCCTTGACAACAAAACAACACCTTTTCATGTTTTCGTGCGCGGGAAGAGTCCACTTTTTTTTATCCATTTTCGATTCTGCTTTCACCGAATTCGTTTCAAACACTTAAACAGTTAATCCCAACCCCCCTCCAAAATATAGTTTTCCAACCCAAAACAACTTAATTCAAACCATCCAAAATGACTTATTTCTCAAAAGTGCTTAAAACGGTTTTTAGCTCAAAAACCTAATTTTCTTCCAAACGATTTCTCACCAAAACATATCAATTAAAAACAAAAACTCTACTCAATCCAATTCATCATAACAACTCCATGAATCCATTCAAAATCATCAAAATTAAAGTTATCCTCTTTTGACCCATTTTCACAAAAATCACTAAAACACAACTACTTAGCCAAACTTCCTATTTCTCACAAGAGTAGTGATATATGTACATCCATTTTAAGACAACTTTGATGACAACCTTATTTTTCTCTCTTCTTATTGGTCAAAAACAATTGATAGAGAAAAAGGAAGAGAGAGGAAAAGAATATCATGTGAGTATGAGAGAAAAAGTTGTCTAAAAGTTGTCATAAAATGGTTGTACAAATATCATTTCTCTTCTCACAATCATTTTCATGGATTCTCATCACAAACATGTACCCAACAACATTCATAGCACATAAATCATGAATTCAACATTAATCAACAACAACATCATTATTTTCACCAATTTAAGCTAAATCTTTAAAGTAAACAACTTAACACATGTTAGCAATGAAATTTATGCATCAACAACAAGTTTTCAACAACTTTCACATACCCAAATTCACCACTTAAATTCAAGCATGAAAATTACACATATAATCATCAATTTTCACAAATCAACCAAAATAAATATGACCCTTAAGCTAAAAACAAAATAAATATCCCCCTTACCTTGTTCCCTCCTTAAGCTTAGCTAATCCACCAAAATATTTACTCCCTTAGTGATTCCTAGCTCTCCTCTTCTCTTCTCTTCTCTTTTTCTCTCAACTCTCTCTATTTTCCTCTAGCCACTTTGTGTGAATGCGTGAAATGAAGGTTACCCTAATTCTTCTCATAAGTTATCCTTATATACTCAAATAAATGGGCTAGGTCATCTCAATTCATATTGGGCCTAGTGACTCTTACCACTTAATGAAAAGAATTATGCTCTTTACCCAACAGAAATTGCTCGCTCTCAACTGAAAAGTCTAAAATACCCATGTGTGAGTTAACTCACGCTGCGTGAGTTAAGTCACGCTGACTACTGTTTTTGTTTCAAACCCAGCAGTCAATATTCCAACCTTCATTTTCTTTCCCTCCACCTCCAAAAACCCAAAAAGTGTGATTTATTGGGTCAAAATCTTCATTCCAAATCATTGCAAATCGTAGGGAAACAAGTTTCTACGCTCATCAAGCATCAAATATCAGGTAATTTATCACAGATTCTCATTTGTTTTTGCTGGTTTTGTTGATTGGTTCGTCATTTTTTTTAAGAAGACGATAGGGCTAGCGTGAGTTAACTCACGCAGTTGTCAAGACTGCATGGCTTAACTCACGCAGGAAATTAACACTAGCGTGGCTTAAGTCACGCAAAAGTGATGCCCAATTTTTGAATTTTTGCGCCACTTTTTTTTTTTCCTTTCTTAGCGATATGGTTGAGAATGTGGCGGATGATGGCGTTGAACCGAAACCGGTCAAGGTTACGGGTCATTAATGACTTGGTTGTATTGTATTAAATGTTGTCTGTTGCTATATCAGTAGTTTGCGTGAGTTAACTCACACAGACCTATATCCAACGTGAGTTAACTCACGTAGAGATTTACATTAGCGTGAGTTAAGTCACGTAGAATTAACACTAGTGTGAGTTAACTCACGCAGGGATATTTTAGTCTTTTCAGTTGGGAGAGAGCAATTTATGTTGGGTAAAGAGCAGAATTCTAATAAAAAAGTTACTACACACTTAACTCGCTAAAACCTCTCGTTAATCACCCTCTCAAAATAATTAATTACCTCAAGTTACTAAAAATACTCTTCGATCTAAAATTATTAATTTATCCTTGCTTTTCAAATGACCAAAATACCCTTAGTCCTAAATATGACTAAAATACCATTCTCACCCTAAAATCTACTAATCCAAATCAAACACACAAACAAGCAAATAAACACATATAAACACATAATAAATAAATAAAATAATCCTAGTAAAAAACGGGTTGTTACAATCAGCACAATCATTGTCTATGTTCTTAATCAACACCATAATAAATGCCCCCATTTGGTATGTTCACAATTTCATGATTGTTATCATCCACTTGTTTTCGAACACTCTCCAACAATTCTTTGTGAAGCCAATAGAGTTCTGAGGTGTGTTTTGTGGAATATTTGTTTGGGAAATTTGTGCATAAGTACTTCTGGACAAATGAATTTTGGTTATATGGCATGCATGTCAACATGCTAACAAAACTCGGAGGCTTTTTTAGGGTAGGTCAAATTGCACGTTAGCAACTATTGGACGTGAGCAAAGGGATGTTATGTTTCTACCGCAACACTCTTGCGCCATGGCCTGATGGTAGTCGGCCACAAGTTGTTAAGGAGAGGATTGAAATGACTTCTCATATGTGTTGGACAAATCTAATGTGTAAGATGAAGGTGGTAGAGTTACGTTGGTTGAGCGGGCGACATGGTTACTTCTTGTCAATCATATGGTTGTTGAAATAATAAACTCAAAACATAATTTACACATAACTTATCGGCTATTCTAAACTTGTCCCACTACGGTGTTAATAGTTTTTTTTCTTTTTGGTCTAGAGAAAACAACCAAAAACAAAATTGAGAGAGACCAAACATTCTTGTAAATCGATTACGTGTGTGGGGTAGTTTTGAAAATATCTCTATTCTCTAAATGAATTCGAGTTTTATTTAGTAGTAAATGAAGTTAGTTGAAAAAATGTTTGTAAGAATAGAAAAAGACAATTCCAAAAATAAATAAATAAAGGGAAATGTTAACCGGTGCCTTCGGACAGTGGTTAAAGATACTAAAACAGAGAAATTATATTGTAATTATTGCATTGAAAACTATGTAATTAATCCATAAATAAGTCAATGACATGAAATTTGCGAAGATAGAGTGTAAAAATATTTAGTGAAAGTAAAATTGGAATGTCAAGTGAATGAGTGTAAAAAGAAACAAAACAATGTGGTGTATATTGAATTGAATTGAATTGATACACGCAGGCGTACGTTTAAGATTAGCTTTGGATGATGGGTTCAATTTCAAGCTTCACGTTTCCGGTTCTTTGTCGTTCAACTTCTTTTCGAACAAAACCCCTTATGGCAGTAGCTTCTTCTTCTTCTGAGGATGTTGCTGCAACTAAATTACTCACTTTTCTCGGCAAAGGTGGCTCTGGCAAAACCACCGCCGCTATCTTCGCCGCCCAGGTACAACTTTACATGTTTAATAGATTAGTCTTTGGACCTCCAATTTCTGGATAATGTATCAGACATTGGTCCCCGTGAGTTTAGCTTAACTTATTGGTAGGGACATAGCATAATATATTCAGGATGGGTTTCGAACCTGTTCACTTTATTTATTTATTTATCTTACGAAGGTGAATTTCTAGACACTAGATTACTTGACGAATAATAATAATTTCTGTTTTAATTTCAGCATTTTGCAATGGCTGGACTGAACACATGTTTAGTGATACATAGCCAAGACATCACTGCTGACTATCTACTCAACTGTAAGATTGGAACTTCCCATGTCGAATGCAGCAAGAACCTTTCAGCCGTTAGGTTGGAAACAACCAAAGTATGTGTTGCTTTTCCTTGTGTACATTTTGATTTCGGTGTGAAAAGATATTTTATGAGTTTCTTTGTAAGTGCAGATGCTTCTTGAACCCCTAAAACTTCTGAAGCAAGCAGATGCCCAGCTTAATATGACTCAAGGCACACTTGGAGGGGTGGGTACGTACTATGTTTTCTGTGATATTTTTCTATCTATATTTACGATGGGAATTTATTCTTTTCATCAAATTTTTATCAAGGTTTCAAATTGTGGTTGCGGTTTTGGATGTGACTATGTCTTCCTCTTTTGTGCCATATAATAGATTGTTGGAGAGGAGCTTGGCATCCTTCCTGGAATGGACTCGATCTTTTCAGTACTTGCACTTGAGAGGCTTGTAGGGTTTTTGGGGATGGAATCTTCAAAGAGTCAACAAGATAAATTTGACGTAATAATATATGATGGTGTCAGCAGCGAGGAAACCTTGAGAATCATGGGTGGAAGCAGTAAAGCAAGGTTTTGGAATTGCTACTTTTTATCTCACAGACAAACATATCCTTGACATTTTCTTTCGTTTGATACTTCGATTTTGTAGGTTGTATTTAAAATATATCCGCACATTGGCTGAGAAAACTGAAATCGGTAGATTGGCTGCTCCTTCACTCCTGAGACTTGTGGATGAAGCCATGAAAATAAATAGCAGCAAATCTTATTTCAATGGGAGGATGAGTTCAGAAACATGGGACACTTTGGATCAAATTCTGGAGGTAAAATCAAACATTATTTAATACTTATATTTAATGATAGAACATTACGCCGTCATTTGATCTATGTAGCCAACCCTACACAGTGGATAATGATTGGTTGATATTGTTATTAGCAAAAAAAACATAAAGTTCTTTTTTGATTATGTGTTGTCCAGAAAGGATCTTCTGCCTTCTCAAATTCACAGAAATTTGGTTGCCTCCTTGCGATGGATCCTAACAATCCAACCTCTGTCAATTCTGCATTACGTTATTGGGGGTGTGCAATTCAGGCTGGTGCTCAAGTTTCAGGCACTTTTGGAATTTCCTCTCAGCAACCAAAACCAGAATCATACGAAAGAGCAAAGAAAGATCTTTCTCCCTTGCCTTCTGCTTTCATCTCAAGTCCGTTAGTAAATAGCCCAATAGATTGGAACAGAGTTTTACTGGACACTGTGAATAAAGATGCTAGGCAATTTCTTACTTCACTGTCAAGCCAATCCAGTAACATGACATCATCAGTTAAATTTGATGTCATAAGAAAATCGGTTACTCTCTTCATGCCAGGTTTTGACAAATCAGAGATTAAGCTATATCAAGTATGTAATATCCTCCTTTCTCATGCATTTTATATTTTGTAAATTCCTTTTTACCATATTCTTCATGGCACACATTTTGACATATTTTATGAGAAATAAGATGGTTATTATCTTTGGTTCAAATAAAAAAGATGATTATTATCTTCTTTCCCATAAAAAAAATAAATAAATATTATTAAAGTCTCAATACATCATTATGAGCACAGGTTTTATTTATAAAATTAAAATGGACATTGTAGATGATGAGAAGGGTATGTTGTTTCCATAGATGTTTTTGTCAAATTCCTTGTAGCTAAATATTTTAACTTGCAAATAGATGTTGGAATTATTTATTGAACCGTTCACATCTCCGATAGACCCTTAGTTGCCCTGTGAGTGGATAGGGTGAATTTTGTAACAAACTAGCCACCTAGCAGGTTAGTTAGAAGAAGATTATGTGACTGTTATAAATAGTAGGAGGGAGGAGAGGATGCTTGGTGTTCTTGTCTGCGAAACAAGTCTAGGTTGCCATCAAGGGCCAATGGTTGGTCAAATTGGGAGATAACGTAGTATTTTGAGAATTGTGTGAAGTCTGCATTCTCTCTCCATCCTTTTTCCATTTATAGGCGTCCTGATTCTAGGGTCTGGGCCCCTTCTCTCGTCAGGCTCAACCCTAATTTAGGTATACAGTCCCCACCAAATATTCTCTCATGATTAGCGATGATTAGGTCAGGTACAGAAGATGTCCTTGTGGCTTGTTGCATTTGGAAGAAACCTTTTTACCGTTGGAGCTTCCCTTGAACTGGCTGAGCACTGAACAATATGGGGAGGATTGTGACTGTAGGTTGTCCCACCCATTTAAGTCACCACTCCTCTTTGTGTAAAGCTTGGCCAACATTTGTCATGGTCAGTCTCTAGTCTAGTGATTCTGGTCAGTCATCATCTGGGGGTATGTTCAAGAGATCAGTATCTTTTGGTCCAAACCTTCAGTAACAAACATAACCCCCGAGTATCAAGCCTAAAAGGAAAAGGTGCTCTAACTGGCCGTCCAAACCTTTGGTACCCAATAGCAGGGTAGGTGTGGTAAAGTTTGGGAGCCATTTGACTAGGGAGGTTGCAGACCCTTTAAGTCCGTAGGTCTTTTTTTTTTTTTTTTTTTGTAGTTTGGACCTTAATATTCTACTGTATGGAGTTGCACTCCATATTTTTATTTTGGGAATCTTTAATTTAGAGTGGGAGAGAATGGTGACCCGGTCCAAGGTTGAGAAGACCTTAAGGCTCAAAGAGCACTTACGAAGGTATTTACATTTATCTCCCACCAAGGGCCTTAGCGGGGCTCAAACCTGGAACCTCCTGGTCTAGGGCCTGTTTTTTACCACTAGGCCAAACAATTGGAGTTGAGTTGCACTGCATATTTATTGAGTAGAAATTTTGGTAACTATCAATTTCATTAAAGATCAAATAGCTTGGTTTTTATTTGATTTTACATATTATTGTTCAACTGGATAGCTCGAATTCTATGTTAAATTATGTGTTTGTGTTTGACACTTGTCATGTGAGTTATATTGTGATTCTCTATCACAATTTCTGCACTTCTCACATGGTACAAGTTTTTGCATTATGCTCTGGAGAATATTTGAGAATTAACAATGCGTTTTTTTTCTTGTTTAAAATAAATGCAGTATAGGGGAGGATCTGAGCTTTTGGTAGAAGCCGGAGATCAAAGGCGTGTCATCCCTTTGCCTCAAGAAATTCAAGGAAAGGTTGGCGGAGCCAAATTCCAAGACAGAAGTCTTGTAATTACATTAAAATAATTCTAATCATCTTTTTATTTTCCCTTCTCATCTAGTCATCTTTTATGCTGAGGATTATTAATGTTACAGCAGTGGTGGTTTTCCTCACTGCACATTTGTGCATGAATTGGACAAAAAGTAAATTATGCAAAGGAAATGTGTCACTTTTCATTATCTCCTTTAAATTTCACATCTATATTTATAGGCCTCCATGATCTATCTTTCTGATAAAAATGATCTCATATAGATTTCATTGAAATACTTTTAAGATGCTAAACGATTGAAGATAATTGAATATTATTCAGTTGAATTTCATGCTCTAAGAAAACATAATCAAGTAGGTAGTGATGATGATCTTGGACTTCAAAGTAGCATTCACAATATAATCGGTGTATCACTGTATAATATCGAGTATGTATAGACTATGCAAATTGCAGCAGAATGAATTATACAGCTGAAAGGGCAACATATACAGAAGCAAATACTGAGGAAAAAGAAAAGAAAAAAAAATTGTGATGAGTATTCTATGTTTCTGGTTGTTTACTATCTTCGTCACCAACTTGAGGGGCTTGAGGGGTTTGGATTCGACTCCTTAAATCTTCAAAAGCCTTCATGCTCTCTGCATCAAAGCCTCCTGCAAACTGAAACCAAAAGAGTTTTGCACCAGTATTAGAGTGTTGTATTTGGTATGTATTATATTTTTTTTTAACATTGATCTGTGTATTAAGTACATTCGTGTTTGTGAGAACACTTGGTTGCTATTGTTCAAATGTACATTTGCGGAGGTGAGTGTTTACTTTTTCTTTTTTTTTACTCAGGGGATGTGAGTTAGTAATGGAAAGGCAGACAAGCTTGAAATAGCTTGGTTTTTTTAATTACCTTCTATTTTCTAAATACATGTCTCAATCAACCCCTTTTTCATACTTCATTGAACTTTGTATTAAATTTATATATGTCATAAAAGAAATAACAAAAGTGGCCTGAATTACGAACCTGATGAACACGGAAAGCAAAACGAACGCCTTGCAGAATCAAGAACTCTCTAGCTGGTTCCTTCTCAGGTCCAGATAATGCATCAAGTTCAGATGCAACACGTTTCATATACTTCCTTGCTAGTTGTACAGAAGAAAGCTTTATCTACAATAAGATATGAGAGAACCAGCATGTGATTAATAATAAGCTACTTCATCCATGCAAATGTATGCAGTGTTTTAACTCAAGGATTTGTGGAGGTATCAAATATACAACATATTGTATATACTGGAGCAAATGTACAACAATATTATTTATTTAGAGCTATTTTTAGATGAGATACCAAAGTTTTGTTTTGTGTATATATTTTTCCTCCAATTCTATTGTTTATTTAAAAGTGTATCCTTCTTTTTGTCCCTAGATTTGTATTCAATGTACACTTATTAAGTTTTTTCCTCTCTTATGGTCATAGCATACTGATATTTCTGTTGGTTAAGAAGCATATATTACCTTGCCTACAACTCCTGAATCTTGTAGCCAGTTTATTGGGATTCCAAATTCCTTGTACCGTGAAATAGCCATATCTCTTGTTCTTAACAATGCATATACGCTTTGCTCCACTCTGCAAATGTTTCAAAACTCTTAAACTTGATATCACTTATCAGAAAGTGATTTAAATAGCTGTGTAAAGTTTTCAAGGACAATTTTATTAACCTATCAACATTAACAAACCATCCTTTTTCTTGGTAAGTAAAATGATAAATACTATGGTAGGAAGGGAAAGAGGCGTGCATACTTTTCAAGCAATGAATACATTTTCTTGAGAGCAGCTTCACATGAGAGTTTGGGATCATCGACGAAGGTAGAGACTCGATTCTCCAATTTCATCAGATCTTGATATTCAAAAGCTGCCTCCCTTAGTGCATCTGCTTTCCCTTCAGGCCAATCAAAGTGCTTCAAGACAGCTCGTTCATCAACCTTATATTTCATAGGAAATCAAATGAGATGGACGACATATCAGTAAATGTATCTATACCATAATATAAAGGGAACTCCAAGTTTGAAATTTTAATGAGAAGAACGAAGGTACCAAGTTTCATGCCTTCTCATATAATCTACACTAAGCATGAAATAATTTAGAGGATTGAATTATATGTGATGATGAGAAATGACACCTAAAGGCATGCATACCAGGAAGGAAAGTTCTTCATCTAGCCAGTTCACAAAGGCAACCAGGTCTTCAATATCTGAGAAGGAGGATGCTCTAACTTCAGTTGCCAATGATGTGACAAAATCACCTTGTGTTTCTACATCAGCTTTCACCTATATACATGTTTCACAAATGAGAATAAATAATTAAATACTTTTCCAAAATGCGTCATGACTTAAGAAGTACCAAAATGAGAAAATAATAAAATAGATGAAAAGTTTAACATACAGCTAAGAGGAATGTTGATCTATTCTCAATTTCCCCAATCATGTTGTTCCTAGCATCAGATGTGTTGCCCGTTGAAGAAACTAACAAGGAAGAAGTATCCTTCTTTGCTTCCCGTTTCATCAATGATTGATAAAATTCAACTAACTGTGGAGCACGGTGAACTTTGTCGTCATCCGCTGCTCCTTTTGATAGGCCTCTTGGAGGAGGCGGTGGAGGAGGCGGTCCACCTGGTGGAGGAGGTCCGCCTGGTGGACGAGGAGGAGGAGGAGGAATGGATGGAGCAGATGGTATTCCATTCGCAGGATTTGAGTTTGTGCTAACAGAACCACCACCTGATGGTTTAGGAGGTGGCCTTGGAACCCGAGTAGGCCTTTTCTCAATGTCGGCAAACTTTATCTTGCTAATGGTTTGATTTTCAACATTCTTTCCATCCTCAGATTGATCATTTGAACTAGCATGAACAATTGGCTTCTCCTTTATTTTAGAAAGTTTAGGTGGCAAAGATATATTAGGTCGCTCTCTTTCGATCTTGGTCATATTCAAACTTGAACTGTTCCCAAACTTCTGAACCCTTGCTTTCTCCGCCTTTTCTTTTAGATCGCTCTCCCTAGCCATGGCCAATTTATGGCGATCTTTATACGCAGGGTACTTTTCGTCTACAGACGCGTCAACTGATGACTTGGACATCAAATGGAATGAAGAAGCAACCGAATTTAGTGAGTCACTTGATGTAACTCTTCTTAGACCAGCACTGGCAGTATTAGGAGTTTCAGGAGAATAAATAGATTCTTGATCCCCTTGACCAAAGGTGGTGATTGCTACACTATCACTGGCATTCCTTATCATCAAGCTTTCAAGCGGACCCCTGGATTTAACACTCATACTCATCCTTTTTGGAGAACTGCCTGAAAAAGATCTTGATGGTGATGAAAGAACACTAGAATCATCTTTGGTTTTACCCCATTTCTTTAATTTCTGGATTAAGCTAGTTTTCTTACTAACACTACTATATTTGCTAGAAAAGCTGTCAATAGAAGCATTGTCAAAATCTTCACTTCCTGGTGAAGAAGGATGGGAGAAGTTGCTTTCAAGATCTGTGTCCCCTTGACCTCGTTCCGATCCGGCATATTCTAACATCAGCTGCTTTGCCTTCGCTTGTGATTTCGGGCTAAGGTTCTTGCTGAGGTCACGCGCTGATAGTCTTCCTGAGGGTGCCTGGTGATTCTTTAGCTCATACCTCAAACATGCATTGACCCAACGAAGGTATACGAGCTCTTCAACTTCACTAAACCGATTCATTTGAAGTCCTTCCACTTGCTTCGACAGGTCTTCATTTGCGTGTCTCAGGTTACTGACCTCCTCTTTTGCCTTGGCAACCATTTCACTCTGCAGTCCAAGACAAAGCTTCTTTAAAATATATACATATCTATAACATAAATAAATTTCGTACAAATACAAATCTAAAACATAACTTTTGACCACTTCTCTGAACAAAGTATACAAACTTTATAAAATTTTGTCAAACAGAATTTCTACTAATTCAAATAGATTTACTAAAGGAAGTCTCTAAATTGTCGTATGCTCAGTTAACAACATTGATCAGCACAGTATACCAGCATTACAAAATGGTGATGCAAGCAATAACCTGAAACACTAAAGACACCTTGTAGGTTAATGCTTAATTTTTACATTGATATTGTATATTCAACGAAGTTGTTTGGTGCTTTAAACTATCATTTCTTAGTTACTGAGTTGTTAAATAATCAGTCGATTGTCTAAACCAAGGGTGACAAAAGAGTGATGCCAAAATATTGATATAAATATTTATAATTCTTCGAAGTGATGCAAAACTTAGAAAGACTATTATGCTGTTTGACTTATGAGAAATTCTTGGTTCAAACTCAATAATGAAGAAAAGAAGTCTATTTTAAGAGTCTTACCTCTGTCATATTGGAGAGCTCCGCAACTCTAGATTCAGCAGCGTTGAGTTTAACAGTTAGCTCTCGCTTCTCATATTGAAGTTCTTTATTTTTCCTCTTAAGCTCCACAACAGCAACCTCTAAGTCATTGACAGCTTTCAATTTCTTGCCAATCTCGGCATCTTTTATGGCACCCGCCTCTTCTTTCACTTGTAGACCAGAAACTTGTTGTTTAAGCAACAAAAGTTGGCCTTTTGTTTGGTTAGCCTCAAGCTGCATCTGTCTTTGTAGCTCCTTTATCTTGTTTCTAGCCAACTCAAGATCTCTCTTCGCAGAAGATCCATTTGTGAGTTCTTCTTGAAGCTTCTTTCGCTCCGCTTGCAGAGAATTAATGGTAATATTAAGCATGTCAATTTCTACTGTCTTAATTTTCAGCTGCCTTTGTAACTCCACAATGTCTGATTCCTGCTCCTTCAAACCATAGTACTCAAGCAATTCTCCTTCAAGTTTCACTTCTCTTTCCTCCAATTCCTTCACTAGCTGACGCAATCGTTCTAATTCACTATCATTGTATGCCATCTCAATTTCATAAACTTTGTCCTTCTCATCGTTATTTTCTTCACCAGGAAATGATAACTCAATCTCTCCAGATAAAAGGTCTTCAAATTCTGGTAGAATATCATCTTCAAAATCATTCGCTCGATTGATTATGCTGTTAATTAATTTAACCTCCTCTTTCTCCTCTTCTTCCTCCCCCTGCAAAAATTAAACAACTTTCCTTTACCTAATTTATTTCTAACATAAAAAATGATAAAAATTTGATAAAATTCAGCTAAATGAACTCACATCATCATTCCGTTCGAAAGAATCATCTGTAATACTAGTGACCTTCTCTTGTTCTGTGGCCTCATCTTGATGATCTTTAGACCTTTCTTCACCATGTTCTGAGCCAAAATGTAGACAAAGTTGCTTAGTTCGTAGGATTAACCACCAATATAAATAAAAAAAAAATTCTAGCAAAATGAAATGAATAAATAAAAACACACAGAACAAGTACCTGGTTTTGAATTTCCAACATTGAGCTGCTTAACCGTAAAAGCTGCTAATGAAGCAGCAACAATGAGTCCTAACCTTACTATCATGAAGCTTCTTTAGGCAATAGAAATGTCCAAATTATGCATTCCTTCAAATATCATTTAAAGAACTAACCTCAACCCATTTCCCAAAACTGATTATTCCTTCAACAGTGATGAAAGCAGGGTGATGAAACAGAATCCATTTAGGACAGAAAAGAGAAACACATGCACACACAAAAAAAAAAGGTAAACTAAGTAAAAGCTATGTAAGGAAACTTCGTATATATGCATAAAAATATTCAGTGGTATTTTCCACACAATTGGCTTTATCATCATCTTATCAGAATATGAAACATTACGTGAGAAACAGCAGCCACCAATAACTAGAGGCCAAAAATGAACAAAAAGGATTGACAAACTCTCACATACAACATAACTTCTTTGCTCAACTACTAGCTATATCTATCTATTTATCTATATTTACAGTTAAAACTAACCAGCTAGGGGAACAAGGTTCATAAGGACAACAAGGGACACAGTAAAATTACAACTAAACAAAGACGTGTTCCCTCTGATGCTTTGTTTTTTGGTCCAAAAATTGTTTTTACTGCTGTCTGGTCCTTTAGTTTAGTTTATGTGAAATAAAAAAAGAAAAGGGAAACTTATGAGATAACGATTCGTCTCTAATTTCTCTCATTTAATGTGCCAGCAGTTTGTTGGCTTTCCTTTTCCTCCTAATTAATTGTTGATTTTTTTTTGGAATGAAATGGTAATCCACTAAAATTAAACTCAAACACAACTATGACGTCTCGCGTTCGAACCCAGTTCACAACGTTCGACCTTGCAATTTCGGCATTTGTCAGTTGAACTAAGACTCTTTAGTTGTCATTTTTTGACATTTTACACAAACCAAGATAATCAATAAATACAATAATTTATAATTTTTTGTCAAGATAATTTATATTTTTACTATAATAACTTTATGGGTAGTGTTAACTTGTGCCAAGGGCACATGTTAAGAAACCCAAAAAAAGAAACATTCTCTAAAATTTTGTGTTTTTAATTGATTAAAAAGTTAAAGATTAAATGCAATGCACGCATTCCAATAAATTATTTCTATATTTGAATCATTAACTTGTGCCTTGAGGGCACAAGTTAACATTTCCCTAACTTTATTCATTTAAAATCTCATATCATATATTTCTCTCTCCACAATAAATAATTAATGGTAATATTGGTAAAACAACATTTAATGATCCATTAAACTTTTGAAAATGACAGTTAAACTGAAACAAAAAAATTTCTCCATAAAAGGCATTTAAAAAGGAAGGGAGAGAGTATCTTTTTTGGTGTAAGTCATACTATTATGTGTCTGCAATTACATACACTAATTCTTTGAATCAGGTAAAATTGTAATAGATGACAAAATCGTCTCTTAAAAGATTTAACATTAATGTATTTTTAAGGTCGGATTCAATTCAAGACATCCGGTTAAGCCATGTTTTTTTTTATCATTTTATTCAAGTGTTTTTGGGTGATTGTTGGTATTTCTATAAGATAATTATCTGAGATCATTAGATTTGGTTGGGTATTGGCACCATATAATTAAAATTAAGGGTTAATTAAGTAAATGGTTCATATAAATATTTAAAATTTTATTTTTAATCTCTATAAAAAAAAATCATACTTTTTAGTCTCCGTAACACTTTCCTTTAGCATTTTTTATAATTTCTAAAATAAATTTAAATCTATAATTTATGTTAAGGTTAATTAAGCAAATAGTCCTTATAAATATCAAGAATTTTTCTTTAATCCCTACAAAAAAAAACCCACTTTTTAGTTAATGTAAAAATTTCCATCAATATTTTTACTCTTTGCATAAAATTTCTTCAACATTTTTAGTCCATGTAAAAATTTCTATCAACATTTTTTGTTATAAAAAATGCTAAAGGAAAGTGTTACAGAGACTAAAAAGTATGATTTTTATAGAGATTAAAAATAAAATTCTAAAGGACAAAACTTAGGTACAATTCTCTAGATGTTTTTCGAATGGTTCTTAACTAAAAATACATCTTCTTCTTTTTTATATAACAAACTTTGAGAAAATTATGGATTTAAGAAAATCATGGTGAATTTAGTTAAGAACCATACGAAAAGCATGTAAGAAATTGTACTTAAATTTTTTCCTAATTAAATATAAATAATGGTATGTCATTAAATGATTAGATGACATGTAGGGGTGAAAATAAGTTGGGTCGAGCAAGGCTTTATAACGTCTAAGTCTAATCTATATTAATGCATATTATTTCAAGCATTTGATATGTATAAAGTTTTATTATAAAAAATTTATTAAAGTATCTTATAAAAAAATTATTATCTTATCTCAAATTTTAAAATTTTGCATATACACATACTCGATTCATATATACCTACATCTGTATCCGGACTTCATAATTTATGACGATTTCTTTTTAGCTAAAGTAGATTGTTAAAAAGTTTTAGTTTTCCCTAACTATAAACAAACAAAAAAATGGTCTGACCCCGATTTAAGTTAGGTCTTAGGGTCCTAACCTAACTTGTTTTCACACCTAATGTCCAACCATTGACCAACAAAACTAAAAAATACCGAAATGCTCACCTTATATTTATATATGCAAACAAAATCTCCCCACATATTTTTTGTCAATAAGAAAAAATCTCCCTACGTCCTATTTGAACCAACCATACCGCAATAAAAGTATCAATGGTGGCTGTGGTCCACCCATGATAAATGTGAGTAGATTATAAGTATTTTTTATATGGGTAAAATCACATCATTTCATTAATGTTAATTTGTTGAATAGAATTAGAACTCTTGATTGGTGAGAGTTCGAACACTGAACACTATATTGGTTCAATTTTAAAAGGAAAATATTTAGCCATTAGATGGGTGGGTGCGTGCAGGCTTGTACTCAATGCGCGTTGCCATGTGTCAAACATATTATGACATAGGCAAAATGTTTACGTGACGATGACATGTACGGAAACAAAAAAATTCAAAGAATAATTAATTAAATGTATGATTACGTGTCTTTAAAAAATAATACATTATACAACTCAAGCTCATATCCGATATGACCTGACATCGCGTGTGTGGTGGTCATGTTGAGTGTGTCACACCTGTTTACAAAATTATGTACCTCAAAGACATCTCTTATTTATTAAAGTTAACCTGGAAGCAAATGTTTGCCTTAATTTTAACCTAACCCTAATGGTTAATTTTACTCTAATACCCATGTTTAATTATTAACCATATTTTTTCCTTCTCAACAAAATCACATCTAATCTCCTATTTTTTTGAACAAAACATATCTGCCTTATCTCTTATTTATTAAAGTTAACCCGGAAGCAAATGTTTGCCCTAATTTTAACCTAACCCTAATGGTTAATTTTACTCTAATACCCCTGTTTAATTATTAACCCAGTTTCAGAATATG
>Ga0228711_1007107_pt1 | contig 16363 bp, 4 predicted proteins | sample MedpolnodulmetaG_2_FD_177996 | JGI IMG/M metagenome (GOLD analysis project Ga0228711, IMG submission 177996) | Root nodule microbial communities from Medicago polymorpha collected in Santa Monica, California, United States - brown nodules | ecosystem: Host-associated > Plants > Roots > Nodule...
AATGGGCTGATATATTTACTAAGCCTTTAACTGTGGAAAGATTTGATTTTATAAAGAAAAATTTGAACATGCACTTTGTGTCTGATTAAATCTGCTTGCTCCTGAATTGGAATTTAGGTCCTGAAGCCGTTCAGAAGCTCTTTACTGAGGTTATTAGGAAAATGTGCTTCTGAAGATGAAATCAGCATCTGAACTCCAGAAGCTGGAATTTGTGCTCTTGAACAGCAGAGTTAGTGGAAACGTTGGAAGTTACTTTCTGTAGAATATCGATAGAGTTAACGATTAGAGTTTCATAGAATATCGATAGCTTAACATTACAAAAGATTATAAGAGAATATATAATAAAACTTAATGTACTCTAACTTATAAATATAAATGTTCGATAGCTTAAGCTCAATACTTTATTATCTAACACCTATTCTCAAACTCATATGTATCAAGAAGAAACATTGTGAGTTTGTCAAACAAAATACGAAAAACATACTAAATAATATAAAGTTCCAACATAGCTAGCTTTTTGGATGAGATCCAAGCTCGTTTAACATGGTATCAGAGTCAAGTTAAAGATTGTGATGTGGGAATTTGACTCAGTCCCACGCTAGGCGTGAGGTTGGTGTTGAAGTTGGTTACAAAGTTGTTTACAACGTGGGAATTGGACCGAGGCTCACGCTAAACGTGAGGGTGGATGTTGAAGTTAGTTTCAAAGTTGTTTGTAGTTTGTTGGTGTACCAGGTTGCTCAAGTTCCCAGACTGTTGTGTATATAAATATGTTTTAATACCCTTATCATTTGAGCTATTTTTGAGATGACATACAAACTCATTTAACACAGTGTTTATATCAATTGAGTTAAACTTATGACGAGCAGTCCATCCTTTCTAAATAAACAAAAATATAACTCAATTATCGTAATCATTTATTATAATAGTTTTGATTGTGTAGACCGATTTTGATCATTTTCCGTGTTTGAAAAGAAAATCTTAGAGCTAATCAATCTTCATACCTATTCATGAACTCTAACATTATTTTTAAAACAGCCAAGTCAATTAGCTATCCAACGATTACCAATAATAGTAGAAACTTTTGTTCTGTTTTTTTATTTAAGACACTGACTTGTGATCCACTTATATTTTTGGCGCCATCATTTCATGGGACCACGTTAAATTCAGCCACCAATATTATTGCATGGGTGGTAACTGCCCCAATTGCAATGTGTCTTTTTCCTCGTTCTAGAAGCTTTGTCATTTCAATAATGAATCAATAATCATTCATAAGTGTGAAGAATCATTATAGTTTTTGAAAAACTATAATATCGCATTTTATAGCTTTGTAAATCTTTGCTGAATTTACCATACACACCTTGTGTTTGGAATAGAGATTTTAATTCATTTTGCATTTAAAAAAAAAATAGTCCATGATAAGAATTCAAGTGCTTGTTTCGCTTTGTAACCCAAAAAAAATAATAATTCAAGTGCTAAAAATGAGTTTATGAAAGAATGACAAACATGTTTAATTTTTCTATCAATAAAAAAACCAATGCACTTGGATTTAATTATTATGTTAGCATTTTTTCCTCCTTAACAAAGTTTGAAGCTTGGACATTTACATTTGCCACTCAAATTATTGAGGCTTGCCAGTCGGATTCAAATAAGTAGTAACTACTAATTTAATTTAATAACTTGATGATTATAATTTATTGACTCTTTTTTAAAGAACTAAAGTAAATAGTTCTTTTTTATTTTGCTATAGCATGTATGTCTTTTAGAAATCGAGTATCGTTTGAATGCAACTACAAAAACTAATCATTTGAACTAAGCAGAACCGTGATGTTCAATCCTTACGAATTTAACTCAGTTGATATTGACATTGCATAATATATGTAAGAGCCGAGGTTCAAACTCCAGACTCCCCATTCATCCTCATTTATAATGTGTAAGTTCAGTCCACTAGGTTACTTGACCCAAAAAGGAACCATAATGTTCAAATGGACATTATTTTCACATGATTCGGATACCTTTTGAAATAAAAGGGTCATAAATTTGATATTAATATGAAAATAAATGAACCTTTTGGACCATCAATATATTCCTAAAGACCTAAAAGACCTCCAGAAGGGCTTTTAGACCCTCTCAGAGGCCACAACGCCCTACAGAAAGGCCTTGAGGCCCAATGCGCGCCCTCCTCAAGGCGCCGCCTTAGTTCGCTTCTAGAAACCTCTAGAACGCGACTAAAATACCTAAATATCCTTATTACTTACTGCCTAAGTAAACACAAATCAAGCCCATAGAGGGCTATAAATAAACCCTCGAGAGCCTTCTACAGACATGACATAAACAATCTAAACCTAGATTCTATTATTGTACTTTTTGCAAGTACAGTTGGCGCCCCTAATCAATTTTTCCACCTCCACCTCATGGCCTTTCTGCCCTGCCGATGCCGCCGAGGAAGATAGCGAAGGCAACCCTTGTCGATTGATCACCTAAACGTCGGTGTTCGGTGAGGTCATGTCAGGCTACAAGAAAGCAAGAAACTATTGTCATTCAATTTCAAAGGATCGCCCGAATTTTGAGCTGCACAAAACGCCCCTCGACCTAGCGGCGATCTCGAAAAGACGAAAAGACGATGACCGGGGAAGACCAAACCAACATCAGGTCTCAAAATCTAGACGACGACATACTCTCTCTAAGCGATTCTCCCACCCTGAAGCAATTTTCTTTTGAAGGAATATCAGGTTCTATATTTCCAATATTTTGTGAGAAAATATATTATTTGATTTAAAGAAAATTTATCGCCTAATATATTTTGAGAAAATATAATATTTGATTCGAAGAAAATTTATCGCCTAATATATTTTGAAAAAATATACTATTTGATTTGAAGAAAATTTGTTGACCAATATATTTTGAGAAAATATACTATTTGGTTTGAAGAAAATTTATTGCACAATATATTTTGAGGAAATATACTTTGATTTGAAGAAAATAAAGAAAGAAGAATGATGAGTAAAACACAAGAGGTAAAACCAAGTTGTAGAAAGATTACTCTAGGTACCCCATTGCAGAAGTAATGTGTAGTATTGTTAAAAGGTCACATATGAGGGATTCTGGCGAGGAAAGTCTTGGTATTTAAGAGGTCCAAGTGACCAGCCTCTCTTTCCTGGGAACCCCTTTCATGTACCATTTACTTTGCAAACTGAGCTAACTGTTTAGTAAAAACATAAATAATGGATTAATAGTGTCAGACCCATGTAGAAGAATAAAATTGAGCAGAAAACTTAGTTCCAACTTCATAGGAGAAAGTAAAGACATAGAGAATAATGGAGTGAACAAACGACGAGATTCAATAAAAAGAAGAACTCACAAAATAGTAAGCCATAATGAAATGTAGAAAGCAATGGTCCCGCCATTAAGAGCTTGAAGATAAAACACGGAGTTATCTTAACCATTTTCGACCGTTGAGATTTGTTTTTGCAGGGTTTTAACGAGACACCCTATTTTCTTCCGATATTATTGTTGTCTTATATATTTGACTCTAGAAGGAATAAAAGGCATCTATACAGAAGCCGCCAACATTTACGTCAACCCAACCAATGGGCTCTGAACGTTGATTAGGAAAAATACGTCAACCTGACAAGTGGGCTCTAAACGTCGACTAGGAAAAATACGTCAACCCGACCAGTGTGATCTGAACGTCGACTAAGAAAAATATGTCAACCCGACCAGTGGGCTCTGAATGTTAACTCGGAAAAATACGTCAACCGGAACAGTGGGCTCTGAACGTCGATTAATAAAAATATGTCAACTCCACGAGGCTCTGAATGTCGTGTCAACCCTACGAGGCTCTAAACAGTTTTTAAGTCAACCCCTCGTGGCTCTGAACGCCCTGTCAACCCCTCGCGGCTCTGAATAGTTTTTAAGTCAACCCCTCGAGGCTCTGAATGCCATGTCAACCCCATGCGGCTATGAACAGTTTTTATGCCAACCCTTCGTGGCTCTGAACTAACGCGTCAACCCCTCGAGGCTTTGAATGCCCTGTCAACCCCTTGCAGCTCTGAACAGTTTTAAAGTCATCCATACGAGGCTTTGAACTAGGAATGCCAACCTACAAGACTTTGAATATAAAGTTGCCATCCCTTACAAAAAGCCTGAGTTACTACAACCAACTTACATGCTAAATTTTATCCGCCCACAAAGGAACAATCAACATTCGACAAAAAGCGTGAACAACACTGGTACAAACAACGCTCCAAATTGACGAACAATTCTACAAAGATATAAACATGAAATATAAAGCACAAACTATACTACAAAATTGGACGCAACGCCTACGAAATTTGACGCAACGCCATAGAAAATGTTCAACTCGTCAACATATTCTCCACAACGCCATAAAACGTCAACAGTTATCAAAAGATAATCGCCATCAATCGCTAGAAAATGACTGAAAGGAAATAGCAGTTGCCAGCAATCGAAAAAATCACTTAAATAGGCGCACCACGAAGCTAAATAAAGGACAGACTTCGAAGGAAACAATAAATAACCATAAACAACATAATAATTCACAGATACAATCGACAAATTGAAGCAAAATAGAGCGCAACACTACAAGAATAAAAAATAAAATAAAATTGCAGCACGAATAGGAGACGAAGAAATACTAAAATACAAAATTCCAAGAAGGACTCATCCGCTTTAATTTACATCCAAAATAAAAATCACAAGTACTTAGGACGCCATGTACAACTCGCCCCGATAAATTACATCAACAAGGAGGTTACAGAGTACTATACCGCAAAACAGGGCTCGCCCAAGTTACAGAGTACTATATCACCAAAAAGGACTTGCCCATACCTTACAACCATTAACTCATCGAAGAACATGTAAATGCAGATATCACCCATCTTTCAATATTAAAAGAGCAACATTATAATTAATCATTTCGCCTTGTCCCAAGACTCATGATTGGGGGGCTGTGAAGGGTTAACGTGTAAAACAAATCAAACATATACCCTTAGGGCTCTTAAGCAAATTAGGATCACCCTAGGAGGGATCCTCCAAACACAGATGATAACACCCAGAGAAGCATACGAAGTATAAGCAAGATATAGCCAAAAAATTTAAGTAAATTAATCACTTCGCCTTGTCCCAAGACTCGTGCTTGGGGGGCTATGGACCGTCAATATATTCCTAAAGACCTAAAAGACCCCCATAAGGGCTTTTAGACTCACTCAAAGGCGTCAACGCCCTCCAGAAAGGCCCTGAGGCCCAAGGCGTGCCCTCCCCAGGGTGCCGCCTTAGTTCGCTTCTAGAAACCTCTAGAACACGCCTAAAATACCTAAATATCTCCATTACTTACTGCTTAAGTAAACACAAATCAGACCCATAGAGAGCTATAAATACAATCCTTGAGACATAAGCAGTCTAAACCCCTAGAATTTATTATTATACTTTTTGCAAGTACACCTTTATTAAAGGAAAAAAAATTAGAAAGACAAAAAGTCAAACATCTCTAATTTTTTTAAACGAAAAACTTATTTAACCAATAAAAATTATCATACTTTTTTTTTTCACCGCTCTATACCCACTCAACTATTCTCATGTAAAGAAATATTCAAGTAATTTATTTTTAATCCAATAATTGAAAATATTATTTTTTTAAGTCATGTTTTAACTTGTGTTATCAGTTAGTCCCACTATTTATTTTCATACTTTTTGTTATATTACTGATATTATCGTTAATGAAATGCTACAAGCATTTTTTCTTTAAAAAAAATATAAGCTAAATTACACAATTTCTTCCTTAACTTAATTTCATGTAATACTTTCGTCATTTATCTTTTTTTATCCCATTTTAGTCCTTTATATTATAAAATGTCAACATAATTATAAAAAAAAATCAAAAACTCCAAAAAAATCATCAAAACTCATCAAACTCATAAACAAATCCAAACCTTCAACATACAACCCTAAAAACTAAGATTTCATTGAAAAATCTCATAAAAAATGATAAAATATTGACATTTTATAAGATAAATGACTAAATTGATAAAAAAAAAAAGAGATACAGGATGAAAGTGTTGCTTAAATTTAAGTTTTTTTTGGTTACAAAATTTTAGGGTGAGGGCCAGAGGGGATGGTGCCCCAGTCCAAGTCAGGGAAGATCTTCGGGCTCAAAGAGCATTTACAAAGGTATTTACATTTACCTCCCTTCAAAGGAACTGCCGGGGTTAAAAGATGAATTGTGTCATTTTTCCAAAAATATATATTTGTTAGATTATTTAATGTTTTCATCTAGTTTTTTATTTTACATTTTTATTTATATTGTTATTTGCCCATCCGCACTTCTAGATTATTGCGCAGAACCTTGTCTAGTTGGCTGCGGTAGAAGAATTAAAACCTTGACCCATATGCATAATCTGTCATTGTTTCATTCATGATAAGATCATAAGATTAGACAAAATTCTTGGTATTCTAAATTATTATTGGTTCACATATTTTTTTAAAAGTTTTTCAAAATCTAGATTTACTTAAAATAACTAAATGTAAAAGAAAATTACAAGACGGAAAAAAAGTGTTTATCTTAAAAAATGATTCTTCAAAAAAGAAAGAAAATGACATGATAATGATGCCTAGTGGAATTGTCATTTTCTACTACATTTACCCTAACAATTATTCATCTATATTTTTCATTAATCAATCATTTTTGTTCACGTTCTTACAATCTTATACTTGACGGTGCAACTTTTCGGTGGAATTTTTTAGAAAAATAAATCTATTCCTAGTCACATATTAAGAATTATTGCAACAAACCCTACCCCCATTGTCTTTAAATACATCTCCTATCTTCATATAAATTCAACAAAAAAAACACTCAACCATCTTCTCAAACATGAATGACACTATAGTTCTGTATCCAGCCCTAGGTAGTGGACACTTGATGTCCATGATTGAATTAGGAAAACTAATATTAACTCACCACCCTTTATTTTCCATTAAATTTCTAATTCTTACACCACCCACCAAAAACACAAACACCAACAAAGACACCATTTCTCCACAAGAACAATACATAGCAAATGTTTCAGCCACATTTCCCTCAATTAATTTCCATTATATTCCTCCAATTTCATTCTCTACAACACTTCCAACACACTTACTTACACTTGAAGTCTCACACAAAAGCAACCATCATGTTCACAACATTCTCAACTCCATTTCCAAAACCACAAACCTCAAAGGTGTTATCTTAGATTTCCTCACCTATAGTGCCTCAGAAGTCACCACCAACCTTGAAATTCCTACTTACTTTTACTATACTTCAGGTGCTACCATTCTTTCCACATTCCTTTACTTTCCAACCATTCACCAAAAAGCTACAAAACCCTTCAAGGATCTTCATATGACTCTTAAAATTCCCGGGTTACCAAAGAATTTTTCGACAGATGATTACCCTAATGAAGCTAAGGATTCTGAGAGTAAAGGTTGCAAGATTTTACTTGACTCAGCGAAAACAATGAGGGAATGTGCTGGGATTATTGTGAACACTTTTGATGCTATTGAAGAAAAAGCTATTAAAGGTTTGAATGAAGGGGTATGTGTTCTTGATGGAACAACTCCATCTATTTTTTGTATTGGACCTTTGATTACATCTTCTTATGGAGGAGATGAAAATGGGTGTTTGAGTTGGCTTGACTCGCAACCTAGTCAAAGCGTCGTGTTTTTGAGTTTTGGAAGTATGGGGAGATTTTCTAAGGCTCAATTGAATGAGATAGCTATTGGATTGGAGAAAAGTGAGCAAAGATTCTTATGGATTGTAAGGAGCGAGTCGAACTTGGAGGAACTTAGTTTGGATGACTTGTTTCCAGAAGGGTTTTTGGAGAGGACGAAGGAAAAGGGAATGGTGGTGAGAAATTGGGCACCACAAGGTGCAATATTGAGTCACGAATCAGTTGGTGGATTCGTGACTCACTGTGGATGGAACTCAGTGTTGGAAGCTATTTGTGAAGGAGTGCCCATGGTTGCATGGCCTTTGTATGCAGAACAAAGGTTGAACAAAATGATTTTGGTTGAGGAAATGAAGGTGGCTTTGGAACTGAATGAGTCAAAAAATGGGTTTGTGAGTGGAAATGAGTTGGGGGAGAGAGTTAAGGAGTTGATGGAATCAGAAAAAGGGAAAGAGATTAGAGAGACAATTTTGAAGATGAAAATAAGTGCTAAGGAGGCAAGAGGAGGAGGTGGACCTTCTCTTGTTGATTTGAAAAGGTTAGGAGATTCTTGGAGGGAGCATGCTTCTTGGACTTGTTTATCTCCAAATTCCCCGTTGGTTTTTGCTTGAAAAATATAGAATTAGGTATAGAAAATAAGCTTAAAAAAGTGTGAAATTAAGAAGTGAATTTCTAGACACAAATTTAGTGTGTATTTGGTTATGTCACACTTTGTAAAACTAGCTCCTAAATTGAGTGGGAATGAGTTGAGAGACCGAGTGAATGAATTGATGGACTTGACCAAAGGGTAAGAGATTAGGCAACGGGTTTTCAAGATGAAAATAAGTAAGTGGTAAGGAGGCAAAAGAAAAAGGTGGAAGTTCACTTGTTCCTTTGAACAAGTTGGCTGAATTGTGGAAGCAAACGAAGCAGTGTGATATGGTTGATATGACTGAGTTTGCAATGTGATATGAGTATTATTATGTATTCCTAACCTATTTCAATTTCTTAAAAAAAATAGAATTTAGGAGTTATTTTTTATAAGAAAAGTTTTATTGATAATGAAAATACTAGCATAAGATGTGCAAAACAACTCTAAATACAACATAGAGCTAAATACACACATTGCCTTGTCCACATAGTAACATTAAAAAATAATTAGTGACCATATTGCACCACAAACCAGTCCCATGTAACATCAAAGGAGAATCTTAAAAAAATCCTAAAAGAGAAAACCACCATAATGTACATTATGTACCACTACACAATAATAACTCAAAACAGTCTACCTTCATCATTAGCATAATAGAAATCTTACGTATTAGATTAGATATAGGACAATATAACGCTAAAAAATCCATCGTTCCCAGTTCTTGCCATCAAAAACCAGAATGTTTGATCCAAAATCATTGATATTAATCTTGCTTTTCCAGAAATCAATGCTCACACTTCACCCAGTGTTTCCCTAGAATGATTCCCTTCACAATTCACTCGTGTTTCCCTTAGATTTAACCCAGGCTCTCTATTCCAATTGTTAGATCAAACTATGATCTATTTGCACAGTAAAAGTGCTTATTCAGATAAGTTGTTTTAAGAAAGATGAGAAAATAGCAAACAAAGTGTAATACTGAAGTAGAATAGAATAAAGAGAGTATCCTTGCAATGTGAATCTCACTAAGAATTGAATTTACACATTACAAAGCCTTTTATAGGCAAATTTGATACTTTCTTGTAGCACAAGCTATCTCACTAACTAACAAGTTTTGTAACAAAATTTCTAACTTGCTAAGTGACAATTATGGATTATATCTTAACAAGCCCTAATAGCCAATCTACATAGTGATTCAATTTGGCTCTGTATTGTGACTTTGATGTACATAATAATAATAATAATAATAATAATAATAATAATAATAATAATAAAAGATGTTTCTTTATTTATTTATTTTGTTTCAAAATGATAATAAAGTATGATTTGGTTGGACCTGAGAAGATGACTTGTTGGTTGAGATCTTTTGTGTGTAGGGATTAAGCTTTCGTCATCTGTTCCAAGCCACCTTGAGTTATTTTCCTTCGGATGGGGTGGTTTATCTACACGTGCTCCGACGCCAAAGTCATGAGGGGTTCACGAGAGTGTGGGACTAAAGATAGGGTAAGAAGCATGATACCTGACTCAATGCTAAGCCTAGTATATACAGTGGATAGTAGGGTTTTGACTGACGGACATGTGTGACCATTTGGGTGGTCCTCTCGCAATGGATCTAGACTAGACAGTCAAGATCCGTTGGTTCTGACCATTATCCAGTGGGATTTATGATGTGTCTATCATATGGTGTCGCCTGCTCCTGGGTCGGACCCGAGTCCAAACGAAGTGGGCCTTGGCCCAGTTCGAAACAATTTTACCCCAAGCTATATGCTAAGAAAGTCAGGTTATAGCTTGATAAAAGTCTTCACGAGGAACTCATTTTTAACAATGAGAGCTTTCTTGGACTCTGATGACATATCATTTTACGTTATCTTTAGCATATTTTTCAGTCATTTTTATTTAGTATTGTTCTAAGTTATAGGAGTTTTAGAACAATTTCCTATGGTTTTTGGGACGTTTTGGAATGTTTTCATTTCGAGTCATCTAATTTTAGTTTTCTCGAAACCAAGCAGTTCTAGGGTGTTTTTGATGTAATTAAAGGAAAAATCATGCAAATCGGCATAGTAAAGCAACTTGTGAAGATTTGGGAAGACAATGAATAAAGATCCAAGAGGCCCAAGAAATTACAAGAAGGAGAAATTCTATTCTAAGTCTCAAGTCAATTTATATGGAAGAAAACACCCAAAGGACGAAGAAATAGACGATTACGCGCAAAAAGTACACTGATGCGCCTCCTAGTGTGAAGTAGGCGCCCTCAGGTGCACAAAAGTACACTTATGCGCCCTAGAGTTTTTCCATTGCAGCCCCGGGTGCCCAAAAATGCACTTGTTTACCCCCGGGTGTCGGCCCGGGGTGTTATATTTCAGGAAATAACTTTGTTTTGCTACTTTTTGGTAACAATTTTAAGGCCCGGCCTAAGGTGGAAACAAAGCTTATAAATACAACTCCTCTCATTCATAATTCTTCATTCAGAACGAAGAACTTCAAGAGGTAGGCAAGCACTAGGAGCTTTAAGGGAGGAATCTCTCTTCAAACTCGAAGTCTCTAGGGTATGTTTTATTTCGTTTGTAATTTGCCTTTAGTTACCATAAGTAACTAAAACTTGTTGGGTAGGGTTGTACGATAAATCTCTATTTTATTTGTTGGATCTATTTAATTTAAGTCTTTTTATTCAGTTATTTTAAGAGTCCTGTTTAATTTTATTATGCAAATTCTTACTGATTTCACCCGAATTAAGGCAAACTTGGGATGGCGCTAATTAGGGAGGTGACATACCCAATGCATCCGTGAAAATGTACCTAAATAAGGAATTACCTAAGATAACAGTGTTAACCATCCGAATTAGGGAAATGGTTATAACAACGGGGTATTAACCTAGGATTAGGACCAAATACTAATTAATTAGCATAATAATTTCACTCTTCTTTCATACTTGGTAAGGTAGACGAGATAAGGCTTCCCGTTTGTAAAACTACCGAGAGGGAGAGTATGATAATGTACTTCTAAGATTCATAGATGAAGGAACCTTTAAGACCGTTGAGAATTTAGGAACATTAATTTAAATATATGCTTCAATAGGATTGACGACCTTTAGAAATGACACGCGTAGAAACTGATGAGCAAAACCGCAAGTGTACGGTTTTACCGAAATAGTAAAAATAGAGTATCGTTCCAACAGGGAGTTGTTCAATTTAATTAACTTTTTGGAGATGATTAGAAGAGAGTTTAGTTGTAAAGATTGGCTTTTTAAAGGTTGAAGAGAATAATAATAAAAAGCGCCTTGGGATTATTGGTTCATCATAATAACGAATCCTTCATAAACAAACCCTAAACCATAACTTTATATTCGACCTACTTTCTAAAGGAAAGTTTCTCTTTAGCGTGAAGGTGAGAAAAACCACAAGAAGGAGGGGTTGAATTGTGTTTTTGGAAACTTCTTCTTTTACGTTCTTGATAACTATCCTCAGGTTCAGAGTCTGAAGTAGTTCAGAGTCTATGTGCAGCGGATAATGTAAAGAACAGAAGAAGAGAGAACACAAACAATTATACAGGTTCCTTCCACAAACTGGAAGTAGTCCTGTCCTCCTTGCACTTCCAAGGAGAGTTCCACTAAAATGTAATCTCAAATTACAAGTTTCTCAATCACACAAGAAAGAGACTTATCTTTGCTCAAGGACACCTCCAAGAGACTTCTATGCTTAATCACACAAGAGAGAGACTTCTATGCTCAAGGACAACTCTAAGAGACTTCCTTTGCTCAATCACAACTGAAAGAGACTTAACTTAACAATTACAAAGAATTGAATAAGGTTTTGAATACTTGATATACAATTAGAGGTATTCACAATACAATGCGAAACAGAACAGACTCTGTTTTTCTAAACACTTAAGAATTCTAAGATATAAACAATTGAAAGAATTCTCTAAGTTGTTGATGTTATTTTTTCGACGTTTTGCACAGAGTATTGGCCTTGTATGCGTGTATATTGTCTAGATGTTATTCTCTAAGTCTTCATCCCTATTTATAGAGGAGTTGAGAGACGTTGAGAATTTAGTCGTTACATCAACTTGTCTTGCTTTGAAGCTTTGATTCTTCACGCTTGATCTTTTGCATGATTTGATAGTTGTCCTATGAAGAACTACTTTTAAATCCATTCCCATATTAAAGGAACAACGTCTGCAACAATGTTACTATTATCTTTGTCTTGTTGTAAAGACAAATATTGCAGAGATGGTGGTTGCAGAGTTCGTGGCCATACACTTCGTACATTGTCCTTTGTCAACTCTGGTGAAGTAGCTTCTGACGAAATATGCTTCTGATGACCATTGCTTCTGATGACCTTGCTTCTGATGACGTGTCTTCAAGAGCTCTTCTTCAGACCCGTTTCTTCAGACACAGTTCTTCAGACGCATTTCTTCAGATGCATTCTTCCAGACGCTTTTTGCTTCAAATAAAATTCCTTTGCTCTTGAACTTGTTCAATCAGAATCTTTATGAATAGTACTTTGATTATGGATCCTGTACACTTGAACAAGTTGTTTAGCATATCCAATTGATTATTTTTAATACCTTGTTATTGTCAAAACTCAATAGGTGACTTGTGAAACACCCTTTGTTCCAACAATCTCCCCTTTTTTGATAATGACAAACACAAGTATTAAAAGTATCAATTGTTGTTAACTTAATTAACAAGTTGACTTTAGGGTTCTGAGGTTTGTAAGCTCTGACTCCCCCTGAGTCTGATAGTCTTTAGGGTGAGGTTTGTAAGCTCCCCCTAAGTCCTATCCAGGTTAATTAAATTCATTTTAACCATAATAATAAAAAAACTTGAGATAATAAAAGACTCTCCTTAAAATGAACTTGTTATAATTTTCATTTTAACTGGGCTCAGAGTTTTAATCAAATACTTTCTACTACTCCCCTTTTGTCATTAACAAAAATAATTAATAAACAAAGAAAAGTAAAGAAAAACATAAATAAACATGAATGACTTTGAATAAACTTTATATATATATAAACAAAAAAATACAAAGTTAAAAAAAAGAACAGAATACAGAAGCAAAAAAAATGAAAAAAAATAGGTGTGCTTCTAAGGTTTAGGCTTGTTTGTTCATCAACTGGTCTATCAAGTCTTTTTGCATTTTCACAGTAGCTTCAAGTTCCAGTTGCTTCTGAAGAAAGAAAACTTCTTTTGCCTTAGCTTCTTCTTACTGTTTCACAATCCTCTCCCTGAGTAGCTTAAATAACCTTGCCTCCCTAGTCAAGTATTCAGATTCTGGGAAGTAGGGAGTATTGGCTAGGTACAGAGGAGTCTGATCTTCAACAAGATGCACATTTGAGACATAGTGCATAGAAGCAGCATTGTGAACCTTGATGCACTTCTATCTGATAGCACTGAGTAGTTCAGAAGCCCTTGTCTGCAGAGATTTCCACTGTTCTTGATAATCAATGTCTAGAGTAGGGGACCTTTTGAGTTGCACTAGCCTCTGCACCTCAGTGTTGATTGCTAGCAATTCAGCTTCCAGGAATTCAGACTTCAGCAGGTTGGGGGGTGTTTATTGTTGGGTCTGAATTGTGGATGATGATGATGAGGGTTGGTCATTTGTGATAGCTGTTGATGAAGGTTGAGTTGGTGCCTAAAGTGGTTCAAAAACTGTTATTGCCACAATTTGTTCAGATTCTGTAACTTGTACAGATTCAGGAACTATTGTCTCAACAACAGGTTCTGAAATAGCCTTTTGTGGTGTATTTTGTGTTTGAGTTTGTGTTGGAGTTGGTGTGGAAGTGGAAGTTTGTTTGGGGGTGGTTTGAGGAATTTGTTTTGGTTGTTGGTTGGCTAAATAAATCTGTTTAGGGACTGATTTAGTGGCTTTCTGTGGAGTTTTAGTGATTTCACCACCCAAGTGTCTCTCTAAGGAGAACAGGTTTGAGGGTGAATCACATTGGGGTAGATCAGAAGTAGGAAGGTCTTCAGGATCCTCTGTACATTCAGCAGCTGCTGAAAACTGTTCAGCCTGAAGGGGTAGTTGAAGGGTTGTTTGTTGAGGTTGTGGAGAAGGTTTTTGAAGTTTTCTCATCCTTTGACCAATGGGAACATCATCAAGGTCAGAATCATTTGAGGGTGATATATGGGTTGGGATGATGAAGGGTAAGCTTGAAGTCTGAATTACCTGTGCTGAAGCTTCTGATACTTCAACTACAGATGCAGACTCTGGAGCTTCTGAAGCTTCTGGAATCTTCTTCAGCATCTTTGTAACCTCTTTTATTGCAAACTGCTCAGCAGAGTCAGCAATTTGCTTGACTTCAGCCAGCTTCTCCATGAAGTACTCATCAGAGGCATCTATGCCTATGGACTGAAGTTTTTCATCTCTTGCAGCCTTGAGTGTTGCCTTCTCTTTCTTCCTTTCAGCCATAATCTCTTCAATCTGCTTCTGTGCCGCTTTAGCATCTTCAGGAGTCATGACGAAACCAGGAGTCTCATACTTCTTCTTGAAAGCTCTCATCTTCTTAGCTCTTTCTTCTCTGGCTTCTGCAAGCTTTTCTTGAGTATTAACAGGAGAGGCTTCTCCTTTTTCTCTTTTCCTCTTGGGAATAGGAGCAGAGCTGTTGTCAGTAGCTGATGCTTCAGACTTGTCTTTCCTTGACTTCTTGGTCTGAGCACCAGAGGCTTCTGAGCCAGCGTCAGAAGCAGTCCTCTTCCTTCTGACTTGGAGAGAGACTTCAGCAGCAGCAGGGGCTTCAGTATCCAGCCTGATGCCTGATTCTTTGACAGAATCTGCAACCAGCTTAACCAAAACTTCAGGATTCCTCTCCTGATAGATTGGAGGGAAATCCGTCATTAGCTTTGTTGGGGCTGTTGATTCTTTCAAGTCCTTCTCATTGGGAGAGAATTTCTTGATGATCTTCATGTTTTGCAGCGTTGATCATCTTGTCAGTCTTGGTTCTAAGAGCCTGGTCAGAAGCCAGGTTGTTCCTTCTGAAGATCTCCAGCAGCTTTCCTTGGATGAAGATCTCAGAGAGTAGTCTTCCACAGGGAATATGCTTTCTCTTGCCTCTGATTCATTCGTTGATTGCCCAACACAGATGGTGCATGATATACTTGGGAAGGTTAATCTTGTTGAAAGAAGCAAGGAAGTACAACACCAGCTTGTGATCAACGCTGGGTTGATTAGAGCCTCCACCCTTTTGGAAGAAGCATTCAGTCATAAACTTCAGGAGCATCCTGTGTTGACCATCAATGTCCACCAGCTTGGTGAAGGAGTTTCCTTTCAACACCACTCCTTTGTAGCTCTCCATAAAAGGATGATTCTTGTTGGCATTCCAGATGAACTTGCCATTTGCAGCAACCTTGCAAGCTTTAGCAATCACCTCCTCAGTGATTGTTATGAGAATATCCATCACAGACGATCTGATCTCCGTCTATCTGAACGATTCCAAACCCATTTCCTGCCTAGTCTTTCCTCTAAGACTTGGGTCTCTAATCACGGCCTTGAGTTATTCGTCCTTAGCAGCATCCACATCATACACTTCTGCCCTTACCCAGAAGTCCTTTACAAGAGTCACGTATGTTGGTTCATTCAACATCTCAAAATAAGGAAACATCTCCTGGACTGCTATGAGTGATTCCAAATCCATCCCGTTCCTCTTCAGGGACGCAAAGTCCACAGGAGATCCACTCTGAACTTCGAATGAATCAAATGGAATGGCCATAGTCTTGGGCTTTATCTGCGTATTGGAACTGCTTGAACCAGAAGTTTGTTTGGAGCTTGAGGAAGCCATTGATGAACTTGAAGGTTTGGGGGGTTCTAGGTTTTCAGTTTGAAAAAAAAAGAAAGAAATTGATTTCACAGAGAGTACTCACAAATTGAAAAGTGTAGAAAAAGTGAATGAGATGTGTGTGATTGATATATATAGTGTATTTGTCAAATCGTTTCACATTCAGAGGGGACAAAACGGACATCTCATTAATGACAAAAATAGAGGGCGCGAGAAAATTTGTTTAACAGCATATAACCAT
>Ga0228711_1007108_pt1 | contig 16363 bp, 6 predicted proteins | sample MedpolnodulmetaG_2_FD_177996 | JGI IMG/M metagenome (GOLD analysis project Ga0228711, IMG submission 177996) | Root nodule microbial communities from Medicago polymorpha collected in Santa Monica, California, United States - brown nodules | ecosystem: Host-associated > Plants > Roots > Nodule...
TTAAAAAAACCCCCCCCCCCCCCCCCCCATATGTTTTCACGTGTCTTTCAATAATATTTGTGAGCACCTGTCATAGGATAAGAGGTTATTAAGGGGGACAACATAGTTGGGATATCGTCTATCCTCTTTGATGTCATTATGCTCTTGGTTTAGCAAAAAGAAATAAATTGTTCACTAATCGATTAAGACTCTCAAATGATAAATAACTAATATAAATATTATAAAGATATTTGGCCACAGTAACATTGAAATATAATTAAACTATATAAACATTCCAACATTGTCATGTGTAACTACAAACATTGGTACATTATATTTGTATTGAGATATACATGTCACTGACAGTATGAGAGTGTATATAATAATTGAACCAAGGGCATGAAGTTGGTTTTCTCTTGGGGTTTTTGATCCATTGAGATTGAGTCTAATTTAAAGGTGACTATGAGCTTTACTTTAGGTGATTGTAGTGCAAGACATCAGTTGATTAATGAGATCATTGGTATCTTTGGGTCATTTGGAGCCATGTTCCTTAACTCATGTCTTATGTAAAGCAAATCAAGTGACCGATATTTTCTCTAGTATGAGTTACATATGACTAGAATTTAGATAAAAGTTTTGAGTTTATTCTGAGTTTACGTATTTTGCCTTGTTGGCTGATATAAGCTATCGACTTTCCTAAAGGCTTTTAGTCTTTTATCTTTTCAGTCTAAGCCTAAATTTTATAAAAAATTATTTATAACTTACACACGTTAACGCAATAAGAAAAAACATATAAACGTGTACGGAATGTCCGTCAACCGCTAGTATACATAATGTATGAGCTATAGCAAAGAGAGCCTCGAATTAACAAAGGCTAAAGTTGATGCTTATAAAGATGAAACTTACTTTTTCTAAATGTTGTTTTATGCAGACAGTGAAACATTGAAATGCTCAAGTTCTTGAAGCAGACGAAGATGTGGTATGTGATAAATAATTAATTTTGATGGGGTTGTAACGTAGAGAGACACAGAGAGAGAGAGATTTGGATTCCCTCGTACCGTAATGTTTTTTTATGGTTCAATAATTAAAGAATAAAGAACAAACTCCACTATTCTTGTGTTGAGAGTTACTATTATGCTTCAACCGGAAGCCTTAAGTTATTTTTTAATACAATTCTAAAGAGAAAATATGAAAAACAAAAGGCAAAGAGATATTTTTTTAATTTAAATGTTTGTTACTATTTTTTTGAAGGAAAATGTTTGTTACTATTATATTTTTATCATGGTTTTGTGATATAACTGTTTTAATCCATGCTCCGTAAAATATTTATATAACAAAAGGGATAAATCAATTTGGACTGACTTTTTCCTTTGGTAAAAAATATCCTTAAAAAATCATGCACTTAATTTTGAGAAATTAAATTTAATAAAAGTTGTTATTATATAGTAGAGAAAAGACAAACACTATCGTCCTGTCTATCCACATTTCCTGTATGATAGAAGTTTTAATTTAATTATTTAATTTTAATTTTTTAGTAAAGAAAAGACAGACACTACTTAATGTCTTAAGATTTTGTGTGAAGATGTAGTGTCTCCCTCTCTTGTAGTCTTGAAGCATTAGACTCTTTGTTGCCCCCCGTGCCTCCGACTCTCCAACAAGTGGTATCAAAGCCTTTATACACCTTGGTAGGGGAGCGAGAATGGATCCTATGTTGGATCTTGTATAGAAGGTGAAAACTTACACGAATCCCGTATAGAAGGTGGGAACTCACTTGCAGGGAGATTTTCAGGTTTGAAGTGTGAGTAGTTAATTAAATTTCAAATCGCCTATGAACGAGTAAAATATTGGATTTAGACCATCTGCGACAGAGCACTCCATTTTGGGTGTTTTAATGGGCCATGCATGCACGCATCATCTATTTTTTTAATTTCCAATGATATTACTTAATAAGCACTTAATCTCTCCAACTTAGCACCTCAGAAAAAAGTTAATAAATAGATCCTATTAATAACTCAATGTCATTGTATTTCAACAAAGTTTATTGATTTGTGTACAATTTATTACACATGACCCACAAAAATTAAAGAGAGAGAGGGTGCTTATATAGCCACCCTTCTCTATAAGCACCAAATATTTTCTCTCCACAATGAGGGTGCTTATTAATTCTGGTGATAAATAGATGAAGCATCCACCATTGTGGATGCTCTAAGAGAGATGACTCATTAACCCATGTCTTAAAGTTTTGGATGTAGATGTTGTGTCTCCCTCTCTTATAGTCTTGAAGCGTTTGGCTCATTGTTTCTCTCACATCCTTAACGTTCCTCAACAAGTCCAAAGTAGTCTTTGACATTTTTATACCAGGGACAAATTAGTCTCTCTTTGTTTTTTTATAAGAGATCAAATTGATCCGCACCAAAATTATGATAGACCAAAATATGAGTTCATTCTCAAATGATTGAACGAGTTTAGTTATGACTTTTGAGTAGTTTTAGTCTTGGTGATTTGTCTTTATTTCTTTAATTTGTCCTTTTCATTTTCATTTAAGAAACAAGAATGCGCAATAGCGAGGCTAACAAGCTACTAGTACTCCTATATTATTGAATTTGAAAGCATATGAAAAGATAAATGTTAACTTGTGTCCTCAATGACACATGTTAAGAAACTTATTATAAAAATATACGTACTAAAAGTCGTGCAGTCAATTTCTTAAAAATTAAATTATCATGTTTTTCAATGTAAAGTTGCTCATTTTAAATTCATTAACATGTGTCCTTAGGGCATAAGTTAACATCACCCATATGAAAATTATCGTATAAATGGAATGATGGTGAGCCACCAAGCACGTGATTAGCAACAACAAAAACATACCTATTGCCTATTAATCTACATTCTCAAATAATTGGTCTATCTTCCGGCTATTGTAGGACTCCATTCGAAGGAATCTAAAACCATACTATAGACTATATGGAGTAAGTGGGTCTATTTTTGACCTTTTCTTTCAAGTTTTCTCTCCCACGCTTGAGTCCTTCTTCTTGGACTATCTTCCCCAAACGGTTTGATTTTTTTGTACATATTATTTTCAACTGTCTCAATTTGAAAACTTGAAAAACACCCTCCATTCACTTTGAACTTGTGATTGGAATAATGTACCTTACAATAGCTGTCTATTCATTAAAGGCAGCCATAAATTCTAAGGGAAGAGTAATGAGGGTAGATATACCAACATAAATGAAGGTAACTTTTCTTCGTGGAGTATATTTTATTTCCAAAAAAAATCTTTTTATCCTAAGAGTAGTACGTTTCAAAAATAAGGACTAAAGGGGACCAGAGCTGAAAACTTCAAAAGTTTGAAAACTTAAGAAAAATCAAAACAGAATTGATTTAGTGATTGATTGCAACTTCAAGCAACTTTCTTTAATATACCTAATGCTACTTATAACTATTTATACATAAACCCTCTATAAAGAGTAGCAAACTTTCAATCCATTTGGCTACATCTAACCACCACTACTTTGAGATCTTGCTCTTTCAGGCTCCCCCCATATATATTTCATTTTCAAACGGTCCTAATGTGATTTATTCTCTGTCAATGACAGCCACATGTACTAATAATGTACTAGTAGTACATTGCTAATCACATGATTAATATTTATTTACTGTTCATGAATTTCATGCTCTAGGAAGCCAATAATCATTAATTAGTTAACAAACTTAAGTAAGATTGTGCCTCACCCATTCAGTGTAATATAAAGCTAATTAATGTAATAATAATAAATTATTAATGCAGCAAGTCAATTGGCCAGAAAATGAAAATTCCATTTTTAAATTACTCCAAAATTTACGCAAGTGAAAGAAACTGGTTGGCAAGCAATAACATATGGGCTAAGTAGATGATTATTGGCTTTTCAAGGGTTTAAAGAAGGGGAAAAAAAATCATCTAAGGCAACTTGAAATATATTTGCCCTTTTTAGAGTAATAGTATTAGGTGGGAATGAGATTATGATATCTTGATTCATAGAAAAGAAAAAGGAAATAAGGTTTGGTAAAGTAAGGAAAAACGTTCCAATTTGACCCCATTTTTAAGAATTTTGATCAAGGTCCATTTGTCCTGTTTGAGTTTGTGGATTCCTTTCTGTTTCACCCCATTTTTTAATAACAATAATAACAATATTATTATTACTTTCCTTTTTCTTAAAGTATCATTTCTTCCTTTGTTTTCTTCCATAAAGCACAAACAAACAATTTCTTTCATTCCCCTCTTTTTTCCAATTGGTATTCCACTATCTAGAACAAGTCAAGTCTACTTCACCTCCCTTCAAAGACTATCACAATTCTGGGTACCCCCCACCCCACCCCACCACACCCTTATACCCTTCCAATATCTCACAGCCACAATATTTTCAGTTCTAACTGAATTTTTTACCATCTTGGTGATACTCATGGATCTGACTTTCCAGTAACCTAATTTGATATTCCTAAACAAAGAATCATATTCTTACATATCAAAATGTCATCTTCAGAAAAGCCCAGCTCTAAAGGGCAAGCATGGTTAGATAAAAACCTTCTTCTCTTTAAACTTTTATGTTATGTCTATTATCATACATCAAATTTCTTCAACAATTATTGTAATCAAAATTCCACTATGCAGGTTTTGTACAACTGGATTACCAAGTGACATTGTTGTTGAAGTAGATGATATGACCTTTCATCTTCACAAGGTAACACAGACACAAATACACCCAAAAAACTTGGGTTTATTTCCAATTATAGTAACTACAATACAAAGTGTAATTGAAATTTGTTTTCAATACCCATTTTTTTTTCTTTTCAGTTTCCACTAATGTCAAAAAGCAGAAAGCTTCATAACTTAATAACCCAACAAGAAGAAGAAGCAATAACACATTCTACAGCCCCACAAGAAGAAGACGAAGACGAAATCGTCGAAGAACAATGTCATGTAACATTCACCGATTTCCCCGGTGGCTCCGAGGCGTTTGAGATGGCTGCTAAATTCTGCTACGGTGTTAAAATGGAACTATCATCATCCAATGTAGCTTCACTCCGTTGTGCTGGTGAGTTTCTTGAGATGACTGAAGAGTATTCCGAGGATAATCTCATTTCCAAAACAGAGAAATTTCTATCTCAAAACGTTCTCAAAAGCCTTGGAAATTCAATCAAAACGCTAAAATCATGTGAAAGGTTGTTTCCTATGGCAGAAGATTTGGGAATTACTGAGAGATGTATTGAGTCTGTAATCTCCAGAGCTTCATCGGCGGATCCTGCGTTGTTCGGTTGGCCGGTGAGTGAAGCCGCTGCTTCTGCATCTAAACAGATTCTTTGGAATGGAATTGATGCTGCAGGAAGAAGAAACAACGCCGGTGCCGGAGACTCTTGGTTTGAAGATCTGGCGCTTCTCCGTTTACCTCTATTCAAACGATTGATTCTTGCAATGAAAGACACAGAGCTGAATCCTGAAATCATTGAAACTTGTGTAATGTACTACGCTAAGAAGTACATTCCCGGCGTTTCGAGATCGAGTCGAAAACCATTGCCGTCGTCTTCCTCCGTTTCATCAGAAGCAGAACAGAAAGAGATTCTGGAAACAGTGGTTATGAATCTTCCACCGGAAAAGAATTTGAATTCTTCAACAGCAACAAGGTTTCTATTCGGATTATTACGAACTGCGAATATACTAAACGCTTCTGAATCATGTAGAAACGCTTTGGAGACGAAGATAGGGTTACAACTCGAAGAAGCAACACTCGATGATCTTCTTGTACCTAGCTATTCGTATCTGAACGAAACGCTTTATGATGTTGATTGTGTAGAGAGGATTTTATCTCATTTTCTGCATAGCTTTGAAGCAAGAAACTCCACCGCCGGTGTAGTGACGGTTGCAGAAGTAATCGAAGAAGGAGAAGCCACTGAATCAAGATCTCCGGCGATGATGCTCGTCGGAAAACTCATTGACGGTTATCTCTCCGAAATAGCTTCAGATGCGAATCTGAAGCCGGAGAGATTTTACAATTTCGCAATTTCTCTTCCGGATCAAGCTAGACTCTTCGATGACGGTTTATACCGCGCCCTCGATGTCTATCTGAAGGTATAAATCACTTTTACTTATTAATTTTTTTTCATTTTTAATTCAGAAATCGATTTGACAGTGAAATTATTGATTTGATGCACAGGCACATCCATGGGTTTCAGAAGCTGAGAGGGAGAAGATATGTGGATTATTGGATTGTCAGAAACTAACACTGGAAGCCTGCACACACGCGGCACAAAATGAGAGGCTTCCACTACGCGCTGTGGTTCAAGTACTTTTCTTCGAACAACTTCAACTCCGCCATGCCATCGCTGAGACACTAATCTCAGCGGAGACAGGTGCGGAGATAAGCCGTCATTCGGCTACACTAGAAGGTGCAGAGGAAGGAAATGGGGAAGTGTTAAGGCTAGGGTTAGGGTTAGAGTCAGAGCACTTGCAGGAAGGGAATAGCACGTGGCGTGTGGCGGTGAGAGAGAATCAGGTGTTACGCTTGGATATGGATAGCATGAGGACTCGAGTTCATCAACTAGAACGGGAATGTTCTTCAATGAAAAGAGTGATTGAGAAGATTGAAAAACCCACCGCCGCGAACGGCGGTGGATGGAGGGCGTCGCTAGGGAAGAAGCTTGGTTGTAAGTTTAAAACTCAGGTTTGTGATTCACATCAATCAGCAGTTGTTGATACGCGCAAGGGAAAGCATCGTAGCTCGCAGCAGCATCATGCTCATCATGAATAGGCATCATGCTTGATTTTTCCATCACATGGTGAGGATCATTGTAGTTGGTAGAGTAAAGTTGATACGGGTCCCATTTGTAATTGTTCATTTTTTTTCTTCCTTTTAATCTTCCATAAGAAATTTAGTTTATCTCCATAACAATTTTACTTTTATCAAAATCAAATTGAATAGATCAATATCACTTTGATGTAATGATAATAGATCTTGATCTTCTTTTTTTTAATTTAAATGATTATCTATTGAAGAATAGATCAATATCCCATGTCCTTGTTGTATCTATGCTTCATATCTATGCTTCATAGATAATCATTTAAATTAAAAAAGATCATACTGACACGTTAACAACGCTAAAAATATGAGAAAATCACATAACTTATGTAATTATATATGTTGGGTCAGACACGAAAACCATAATATGCCTAATTTAAAGAGTGTTTGTACTTCATAGAAATTATGGTTAGAACACAGCTCTCATTGTATAGTGAATTAGATTGAATAGGGTCTCACGAACGCGTGTGTTTGATATTACATTGAATTTGTTTGAATTACGTGATGTGTGTTTGTTTGATATATCAGGTTGAGTTAAGCAAAATTATGGTGTGATTTTGTTTAATACACCGTGATTCTAAACATCCACTCATCTCTGTTGCAATACCAAACCTACGGTTATTACTGGTAAAAGATTATTCAACATGTCAAATTACGTTGTTAAATCTACTAAAAGCAGCAAAAAAAAAACACCATTGTAGTAATTTTCAAGGGAGTGTTTGACTCATGTTCCGCAATTATTGGGAAGACTGGGTTTAAAATGATGAAATGACTCAGCTTTTTAAAGTGATGGTGATGTGGTGAGAAACACAAGACATGAAATTATAGAAAACGAGATAGTGGGTGGCATGGTGGAGACAGCTAATAGGTAATGGAGGTTCAAATACTTTTTCTTGCAAGTTTATGTTGCAGTATTCAACTCAATCACACCCATTATTGCTTCTAATAAAAGATGGGATTACGTCAAAGTACTTTTTCTAAACTGACAGTACTCGTGATAATCATGCGGTGAAACAACAACAAAGTTTCTACACTTTATACGTTTTGATGCCGGACTCATTATTGCAATGCTTCCTTATCTTAGCAACCTTGGCCTTTCTATGATTGGGTTTAGGGAGCATGAAGGACTAGGATTGTTTCATGTGTATTCCAAGATCTTAAACCATCATCATTATGTCTTATTCGAACTTTCATCTCGAGCTTAGTGGTATTCTCTTATCATGTTTTTAAGGCAAAGAAATGGTGTGCAAAGCCAACACTATAGGAGGGATAATCCTAATTATGTTTACAACATCATCATCATGACAATTACTAGTAGGTTTTAGATTTGATTCCCTTCCGTGCTAATGTAGTGGATTAATCCATACAAAATTTTCCTTTGCCTTTAAATGGTTCACCGTCAGTTACGATTGAACTCCTCAAATTATACAATATTTAAGTTGAATACTGAATTTTAGAAGAAAAAAACAAAATCATATCAATTATTTGTTTTTCGGTTACACTAAATACGTCAATTTTTGTTGATATTTCTATGCTTATGACCGAAGTAAATGTGATAGAATGACAATCGAGTAAAAGACTCCATCAAAAAAGAAAAAACAATTGAGTTAAAGATTATTTAAAAGATAATTGATATTTTCTTTTAGGAAAAAAAGATAATTGATATTTGAACAACTGCTTTTAAACAACTTTTCTGACATCTCTCTCATACTTTTATTATACTTTTATTCTCTCTTTATTTTTTTCTCTCTCTATTATTATTGTTCAATAAAAATAGAGGATAAAGGTTATCATTAAAAGTTGTTTAAAATTAGTTGTCAAAATATCATTCCTCTATTTAAAATTGTTGTTAGGGATGTTAATTCTATCATAAAAGAAAGAATTTGTAACAAAGTCGTTGACTACGTTCTACATATAAAACAAAGATTAGAAATATTGTATGAAGCCTGATATATATTCCATATTAGAGAAAATAAAAAAATCTTGTTTATAATTCCTCTTAAAAAATAACACAACAAATTCTTTTTATAACACAAATTCTTATTTTCGAATCATAATCTTTCGGTAACACACATTATCTCAACTCTGAATAAATGTCCTGAAACATTTTATAGGGGATTTGTTTTTATTAAGTAGTATGACGGCTAAAATTCATTTTTTAAGATAAATAATTGGGAATATCTGTGTGATTCGAACTCTAGTTTTTACATGTTAGTGTGTTACAATACATTGTCCCTACCGATTGAGCTTATACTCACAGAGATTTTATAGGAAATTATTTTTAGAGTAAATTACACCTCATTCTTTTAAGAGAGACTTAAATTACCTTATCATCATAACTTGTGTTAAAATATACATTTTCATCATCTCTTATTCAAAATACATTATAAAAAGATTTCACTATTTTTTAAGAGTGAAACTTGGATTAGTTAAAATCTACAATTTTTTCCTAAATATGCGTGCATTTCAATCCATTTTAATTTAATATAATCAAAATTTTAATGCATATTTACTTTCATTCATTCTAATCCATTTTTTGTTACCATTGCAAGTTTTCGGGTGAGACGTTCATGAGTTTCTCACTCTCATTGCCGATCCATTTTAATATTGCAATAATAAAAATATTTATTTATGTTGAAATGGATAAAAATGTAATAAATATTTAATTATTATGGGAGAAAAGTATAATTGAAGATATACTTTACTCTATATATTTAGTAGGGCCATCCCAATTGAAGAGGCCTTGTTCAAATCGGCACTAGTACTAGTAACATACACGAATAAACATAAAACAATAGAGAGAAATACTAATTATTTAAAGGATTTAATTTGTGCTTTAAATACAGATAAATGACAAGGAGATTAATGCACAGCTTTAGTTAAAAAAAATTGTACTTATTAAGCGGAGAACTTTGAAATACATACTCCCTCCATCTCATAACAATACTCGTTTGATGTTTGTGCATGATTCTTTAGAAAATGATTAATTGTGTTGATTTTAATGATAAAATTAGTACATCGTTTACTAAAATAGTCTTATTAATTGTAATTAGTGGAGTAGTTAAGTTGAATGAAATTCAATAAATCTGGATACAATAGTGAGAAAAAAAAATGCTACATTAATATTTTAAATTGACAATTATTTTGAGACACTGAAAAAATGATAAAGAAACAATTATTTTGAGATGGGGGAATACTAATTTGTAAGCTTAATGTAAGAATCTAATGTGCTAGGGATCAGGCCGGTCCAAGTGTCAAGGGTTTTAGGCTCTTAAATTTTTTTTCTTTTCTTTTTTACAATGGAAAAAATGCCTCACATAAATTATATGGCTCAGGCTACGGTACATGACCTCAATGGGTCTCCTACCATAGGTGACTACATTATTTTATTTTTTTGGTTTGTAAATTGCTTGTGAGCCATTGGATTTGGAAAGAACATTTTCAATGGCACAGATATATAGGCATGTTGACCCACTAGCAATGTATATTATAATGTTTAATGTTTGTCTTTAATAAAGTAATTGAATTAGCAATCAATTTACGTAAAGGGTATTTATGTCATAGTTGGAAAAATATGAAAATGCCCAGTAAACTATTGGCGTGCATTATATATGTTTCCAACAAAGTTTTATAGTTCATCAATATTTTTGCTCTACAAACTCAAGAAAAATAAATATTCACCAGAAATATAATATTTTTTTTTGCATATTGAAGTTTTAGTTGGGGATGTTTATTAAATGGTTATTTAATTTGATGAACGAAGGCATGATTTTGTATTATAATAGAAATTTTAACGCTAAAGACAATAATAGAAAACTTGGTAATACTTGGATTAAATAGGATTACGGCTAAAAACGTAATAATATCCATTTAACAAAACCTACATACACCCTTCGATCATTATTATAAGCAAAACTTTGCATTTTAGATTCATTGAATTAATGATGTATATAGTCTTTATTATAGAGCACATACATCATTTAATGAATGAATTTAAAATGAAATTTTTTGCTTATAACAGTGACCGGATGGTGTACAACAAAGTTCCATCACTTAACAACATAAGTGCAAGTGTATTGAATGCCACAACATGACACAAAAATTACAAAAAAAAAATGTAGATAAGACATCAAAGTACAAAGCCAAGAACATAACACGGTTAATTTGAAAAAAATGATGTATCCACCCAAAAGGTCGGTTGATCTCATTTGAAAGAATTACAAGGTTGCCGAATTACAGGCAAGAAGATGGCGACTAACATGATACACCAAAAGAACATTAGGAGTTTTTTCCTTATCAAATATTATTTTGGTCCTCTTCTCCAAACTTTTTCTACATGTATTTTGAGTCAATAGTTATAAAATATTAACAAATGCAAGTTTATACGTCAACAAAACGCCGACAGCACTATCTGCAATCATTGCAGAAAACGGTATTGAGATGAATTCAATGTTAAATAGTGGTTGGTGTTGTATTTGAAGGATGGGCTTTCGGTTTTAATGGGCCTATGTATGAATTCAATGTTAAAATTGTTTTCTATCACCTATAATTATAACAATTAAATCTTATTTACCAAAAACATCGACGAAATAAAATTTAATTTTTCTGAATTTTTAGTACTCATAAAAGAGAATTTTGATTATTTTTTACAATAAAATGTAAAAAAAATAAAATTAGTATGATTTTTATAAACAAAGAAATAATGTTTTTTCTTATGAAATGATATTTTCTAAAATATAAATATCAACAAATAGCTCTTTATTTCATAAAAATAATAGTTAATTTGTAGATATTTAAAGTAAGAGTACTGTAGAAGTTCCATTAGGAACTATTATTTTTTTTAAGCTTGTGTCTGTATTTGTGTCTGTAAGCTTGTGTCTGCAAGACCTCAAGATTATCATTTATGTATTTGTGCTAATATAATTTTTTTTAAGCTTGTGTCTGTAAGATTTGCTATATATAGAAGGGAACTTCTACAGTACACCTGCAAGACCTCAAGATTAACTATGTCTATGTGATATGTCTATGTGAATTCGTTTAAGACCTCAAGATTGAAGGTTTTCATTGTAGACACCCTAATGGTGTAAATAATGGTATTTCCATTAGACTTTTTTAACGTCTACACATGCCTAACTTCCAAAGTACTCCTATGGTCAAGTCATTACTCTGCCACAAGTTTCCTTATAAAGTGGCTTTTGTGTGGTGATTTGATATAATTGCTCTTATCCTTTGCCAACACACACTTGCAGAAAATTTGTACACTGTTTTTACTATATAAGATACTATAGGCTGACATTTTTTATTGATAGGATTGTCACGTTTCGATTATTTGTGTGGCTAAGCATATACTAGTTGTGTTTACGGGAGATTTAGTTCGTTTTGAACTGGTGTCTCATATTTTATTTTTTTTATATTTTATGTTTTTATGAAAAATATTGTTATATACTTGCACTTTATTTGTATGCAACCAAATACTCTCTTATTATACCTAATTATACGGTTAACTACTTATTAAATAAAAATGATTTAGACATACATACACACATTATTAACTATTTTGAAATTTTTGTATCATTAATCTTGAAACGACGGTGTTTAGAAAAATTCATATTTAATTTATTAAATACTAAAAAAATGTTTTTTTGTTAAACATCCTCGCTTAAACGTACAGATCGTGATTGAAGAGAACCACCTGCGCCCATGTCTCCTACTTCAGTCAAGGTCGAACAACATCTTCTGTTGTGACCGATTGCACCACATCTACCACATGTGTGTATCCGCCTATGCCTTCGAGGTGTACTATTACCGTTGGGGCCACATCCCTTGCTTCTTGAACATACAGGGTTGAGTATGTTTTCCATGTCCACTGGAACATGTGAATTCTCTGGACCATTTTCATGGCTAAACCTCGATTTTAGCCTACTCAGTTCATCAGTAAGGTAATTTAAATAATTTTTATAATCATCAACATCATGATATGCCAAATCAGAAACTTCCTTACTAAGATTCACCAAATTGGCGTGTCTCGCAACCAAATGTGAATCCCAATAGTGTGAACCATCTTGATAGTTTCCACGGATAGACTCCTTTGCAAATTGTGACCAACGATTCTGCACAAGAGACTTAGGGAAATCAGCAAAATCAAGATATACTAGCACCGCCACAATATGCTCACAAGGGATCCCGATAGATTCCATTCTAAGACAAGTGCATTTAAATTCATCGTTGAGTGGACAATGCGAAACTCGCCGACCATATCCCTCGTCTCGATATTTTGTCAAGGAATAAATATCAAAGGATGCCATATGTTGAGTATCTAATATTGATATCAGGGAAGCCTTTTTAAGGACAGGACGTACCAAGATGAATTTTTCTTTTGTGAATTGTTTTGAAGCTGACCTCTCGAGCGACCTTAGACTGGTCTGCAACACTGTCTGCCCATATTGAGATTGGTGATCAGCTTGAACCTTTCTAAGTCGAAAATATTCTACACACCGGTGGAACGACTTTACAAAATCAGTCATATTCATCTTTGAATGTACAAACGGACCCATGTGGCTATGAAATGCTTCACACTGTGATGTAGTTCGTATTCCAGCAAAAAAAAAATTCCCTAATATGAGTTGTTGCCCACATATTCCTTTTCTCAAACATGTCATTGATCCAACTGTTTTCTTCCAGGCCAAACTCAATTACCATTTCATTCCATAGTTTTTCAAACTTCCATACTTCGTGATCACCAAACATACATTTTTTTAAATAAGGAATGAAATCTGCAATACCGTTGTTGGACATTGCATTGTGAAGTAGATGCCACGCACATAGTCTATGATAACTTTTGGGAAACACTCGCTTGATGGCATTCGTCATAGCTAAATCACCGTCTGTTATTACAGAAATTGGTGCCTTGCCTTTCATTGCGGCCAAAAACTGTTCCAACAACCAAACATATGTCCCTTCAACCTCATTAGAGACTATGGCAGTAGCAAAAATGATTGTTTGGTTATGGTGATTAACACCAGAAAACACAACAAAAGGACGTTTGTACTTATGTTTCTTGTAGGTGGCATCAAAGGCAAGCACATCGCCAAAATTTCATAATTCTTTTGACTTTCACCATCGCTCCAGAATAAGTTTTGTAACCTACCACCAGCATCAACAGTGTGCGCAACAAACATCAAATGATCTTTAAGACGAAGATCAAGAAGGTACCTAACATCAACTTTAGCATCTGAAGACATTTCTTTTCTTTGTCTGAGAATTTGATTATGTACATCTTTCTTCAGAAACCCAACCTTATCATACCCACCAGCAGCATTTGCAAATGCACCAATCATTTGAGTAACCTTTATTCCAGCATTGCCAAAGTTATCGATTTGAATCTTATCTGACTTTGTCAGCTTCCTGTGAGCAGCCAACAACCTGCAATGCTTCTCTGTTAACATATCATGGTTGTGCTCATAACTGAAAAGTGTGATGTACCAACGACCCAAATTTATATCAATATGCACTCAAAATTTCGCGCCACAACCACACCTGGTTTCGTGTCTTGGACCACGCTTGCGTTGCTCTGATGTTAACCCTCTGTCATACCTAAATTGATTACACACAAAAGTTTACTGAACAACATCTCCATTCTTATCTTTAATAACGTGACCTTTGTGGACGACAAAACCATTAATCTTTGCAAACCAACAGTAAAATGAGTACGCAACTTCAAGATTACAACATTGCAACTTCGAAACATCTTCATTCTTCAAATTAAACATATCCATCTTCACAATATCGTCTACATCATCAATTAAGTAAGATTCGTCTGGATTTTTATCTGAGTGTGTTGATTCATTGAAGCTGTTTGAATTTTCATCCAAATCGTCACCAGCGGTGTCATTGTCGTTTGCATCTCTGTCAGAACACTCCTCACCATCAGCAGAATCACTATCACCATAACCACTTTCACTGTCACCAGACTCGTTATCATCATAGTCACCTACTTGAAATTCCTCATCTTCATCGTTAACATTATTCTCATCAACCATGTAATCGTCAAGATTTGCATCCCTTGCTTCTGCAGAAAGTCCTCCATCATGAGTTACATTGACATCTTCACCATCAACGTTGTCTATATTCAAATCCATCAATCTGCATTTAACAACACAATTTCATTACAAAAACAGTTATTAACCAGACCATACAGGCTAAATAAATTAATGGTATATGGATGCATAAACACTTTTGTTCATTGCTTGGAACTTATTAAAAATTGAACTTTATAATAATGTAGTACAAGTTATAGTAGATATTTGAGACTCAGTTTGAAACTTTGATGTTTTTATATGATGCGCGGTACTGAGATGATCTCTAATCCCAACTATGCATACCCACACATCACACTAGCCCCCACCACTACTGATTCACACTAGCAACCAAAACGAATAAAAACCAGCCCAAATAACAACCAAACAGTAAAAGAAAAACAAACCAAGTATAACAGCAACCTCAAGGACAAAGGTTCCAAGGTTCACGCAAGCATCCACTATCAGAACAAAAAAATACCGCTACCTCCACAAAAACTCTTGGGGATTCCAACTCCATAGGTTGGGCAAGCAAGCTACATTAATACAGACCTAAAAAGTTTACCCAAACATCTATTTTATTTTATCTTTTAAAAAAGCAAAGAGAAATCATTAATTATAGCGCAAGTTGTGCCAACATAACAGGTTTTACAATACATCAGAACTGCACCAATTTTGATCTAATTCAGCCACTATTTGTCCAGCCTAAAGAAATGCAAAAGCCACCTGACAATACATATGATTAAAAACCATCCATTCTACTACAATTCATCAGACTTTGCAGTCTACCAAAGCACACCCAAACTGTCAACACAGATTACTTGGAAACCCTCAACATCCACCACTCTCATGCATCTATTATTATCATAACTTATTATTTCATGGCTTAAAGTTTAACAGATCCAATATACTTGATACCAGCACCAATTCAGTTTGGTGAAATATTTATGAATTTGGCTACTAGTTTAACATATTTATGGCTTAAAGTTTAACATATTCATGACATCTGAGAAAATAAGCTCAAAATGTTCGATTAAGCTATTTTTATTTATAAGTTCTTTCAAATAGGTTTTTAACTTTAAGTGCTTATGTTATTATATAATCTTGATAAATACTCTTAATTAGCCTTCTGAAGCAATTTTATAAATTCTTTTAAGCATTTTTGTACTATAAAATAAACTCAAGTTTGCTCTTTCAAGTTCATACATCTTCTACAACTAGAGTTTGAGAAAAATAAGCTCAAAATTTTCGATTAAGCTATTCTCATTTAAAATAACATGTATGCATACAACTTCTGGTTTAAACTAACATGTATGCTATTTCTATCAAGTATTTCTTCAAATTAACTTAAATAAATCAATCAATAAGCTGTGAGAACTAACCTTTGCACTTGATTGAACCAAGATCTCTTCTCTCTAACATAGAAACACAAGCTCATATACTACTTCCAGATCTCCTCCGATTTCAATACACGTTTTG
>Ga0228711_1007109_pt1 | contig 16363 bp, 10 predicted proteins | sample MedpolnodulmetaG_2_FD_177996 | JGI IMG/M metagenome (GOLD analysis project Ga0228711, IMG submission 177996) | Root nodule microbial communities from Medicago polymorpha collected in Santa Monica, California, United States - brown nodules | ecosystem: Host-associated > Plants > Roots > Nodule...
ATATTTTTTTTTTTATTTTTTTTTTTTTTTTTTTTTATTTTTTTTTTGTTTTTTTTTTTTTTTTGGGTTTTACTTGACATTGAAATATTTTTTAATATTTATTTGAATACGTATTATATCTCATAAAAAATATATGCAGCTAAATTCAAGGGATATTTATCAAGTTATTTTTATTCATGTCATAAAAATGTGCTTCTATTAAGTGTAAAAAAGTTATTTTTTTTAGTTCAAAGTCATTCGGTTCAGTCTAATTTGACACAAATAATTTTTTATATAAATCGAGTCATATATCCGAGCCATCCAATTCAGTCATGCGGTTCGACCAATGACTCAGTGGTTGAACCAATGATCAAGTGACTCAGTACTTTTATCGAGTCGATCACCGGTCTGAGTTTTAAAACTATAATTGTGACTGGTGATTCACTGTTTCCAAACTAGTAAATGACTGTGGAACGAGCAACGATGGATATGATAGGACTATATTACTTCCTGCGCTGAGTTCAGAGCACAATACAATAGGCAATAGCACATGGGAATGCAGGTGAACTGCAAGTCTGCAACTCTATCTACTTTTTTTACTACGCTTTTAACCGATGGGTTCCACAGCTTTGACCATAGATATGCTAATTTGATCCTTCCCATTGGATAGCATGATGGATAAGAGTAGCTTTTGCTTTTGAGAGATTACATATTTAGCACTTTCCTGTTCTTATAAGAGGTTTGACATAAAACAAAAGTTTCGATAAACTCAAAAGGATATTTTTAACGAGTGTTTTAAGAGCATTTTTTAAAGATTTTAAATAAAGAAAATTATTTTTTAAAAAAGTTAAAAACTTCAATTTTCAAAACATTGCTTTCATAAACTTTGACAAAAACGTACGATTTAAAGTTACTAAAAAATGTTTTAAGAACATTTGTTAACATTTGTCATACGCAAATACTAACCCATATTCTTGGGGGATTTTTTTGGAAATTTAAAGTAAAAAATTTATCTTAAAAATTAGGAATTTAACTTATTGAAATAAAAAAAAAAAATAACTTTTTGTATATAAAATTTAACAATTGTTTTCTTTTTGTACTCCTTTCATTTCTTTTTATATGAGTAGTTTATAAAAATTATGAGTATTAAAAAAAGTTGTTGGAGTAATAAAGTTGTCTTAAATGTGTGTGATTATTACTAGATTATCTTTAATTAAATATACAGTTAATGTTAACTTATCATATACCAAAACAAATTGGTAGTATTAATAAGGGGTATATTTGAAAAAAGAGTAATCAATGCATCTAAGAATTTGTATATGATCTTATATTTATGGACAAAACTTTTTTTTGTAAACTACTCCAATAAAAAGAGACGAAGAGAGTACATGTTAGCAACAAATATTTTGTTTGTTTAAATTTGCAAATGGAATCATATCTTGAGCTTCTGATATATATATATATATATATATGAAGATCCAGATGAGATAACAATAATTTATTTAAAATGATTTATTTGAACTTCGGACTCACTATCTCCCTCTAATACCAAGAAAACTAATTTATCAATTCACTAGCGGAATGTGTGTATATTTTATTATGTTTGTTTGTATAATTTTAGTTACAATTTTTAAATATTAATGGATATAATATTTAAAATATTTTATCTCATATATGTTAAAATGACTTACCTTTGAGAGGATGTATAAGAGAAGAGTCGTTATTTTACTATCTAATTGCTCATTTGAAAATATTTTATCTTAGTATATCGATGGTAATTTTCCTCTTCTTATTGATTATAGTTATAGTGACATATACTTGATTTAATTTGTTACACATTTTTTTAAGGATAAAGAAAAAAAAACTGGACATATACTGATATTATGTTTGTTAGACGATATATTTTGTGTGGTAACAAAAAAATAAATATTGTGTTTGTTACACTTTTATTTTAATATTCGAATTAACTCTCATCCATTTTTTTAGCCTAGTGGCTGGAGCTCACACATTTTAAATGTGGAGAAGTGGGGTGTCTGAGGTTCGAATCACGGACCCTGCATATAATATGCAATATCCCTACCAACTGAGTTAAGCTCACGGGGTTATTTTTTTTAAATGATAAGGAAATAATCGGACACATACAGTTTGTTTTAATATTTAAATTCACTATTATCTATTTGTTATATGTGTTATTTGTAATGAAAGTTGAGGGTAGTTTTGGAAGGATAAAAAGTTAGCACAAAAGAGCAAAAAAAGACTATTTTCTTTACATATAGTGTAGAAGATAATCAATTTACTGAGCTATAAATTAATCTTCAATTATTTTTTCAAGATATTTTATATTACCTCAGTCCCTAATTATAAGACTTTTTGAGTTTTTTCTTATCCCTTTTTATAAGATCACTTTCAAATTTCAAAGTGCAGAAATTATTTTTTCACCGATATACCCTATTTATTTTGGCAAAAACAAAACGATATTCATTCATTCAAATTGATAGAGTACATCATATACAAACATCGCTAAAAACGTAAAGGTTGAATCTGTGAACAAACTCGCAACACCCAAGTTAATAGCATAAAACGGCAAAATTCCTACAAATAATATGATAAAATCCAAGTCGCTGAAATACCCATGCTTCCGAATCTGCAACGTTGATGCCCAAATCATTGATTGAATTTGTGACTGAATTCGATCTTTCAATAGGAACTAAATGAACACCGCGCCAAGACACGAAATCAAACGCCGCACATACGACGAAAAACACAACTCCGCAGGAAAAACTTAATATATGTGAAAACCACGTATTAGATTGAATGAAAGGGGAAAAAGATGTAGTGGGGTGATTCTAGGTCAAAAAAACGACTCAAACCACCTTTCCTCATTGAATGAAGGAGAAAGAAAACTTAGAGAGAAGTTGGAGTTTCTCTCACAACAAAATTAGGGTCGGTCGTAGTCGATATACCCTATTTATGTTACATGTTTTTCTAAACTATGTAATAAATATTCTATATAACATTAATTAATTCTCTGTCCTAATGGGTAAACTTGTAAAATAATAACAATTGTCAATACAATTAATACAACAATCAAATTTCTTAACTTCCGTATTTTTTTTCAAAATGGTCTTATAATTAGGAATAGAGGTAGTACTACAAATAGCAGAGATCTTCTCCATTTTTTAAAATAAATGGTAATGTATATTACTATAATTTTGGTGTATAAATGTCCAAATAATATCACATATTTTAATTATGTATATTTATATTATGTATTTAATATAAAACTATAGTAATAGACATTTCTATTTATTTAAAAAATGAAGAGTATCTCAACTCAACCCATATCTAACAAATATTGTGAGATCATTATAATAGTATATTATACTCTAAAGAAAGAAAAAGAAACTAACTAAAGGATAATGTGAGTGAGGAATTGTCACTATGAGTGTGGCAAATGTAACCACTACACAAGGACATATGAAACCCCAAAAGTCAAAACCTGTTCAGTGTTCATTTGACTAGACTAGAAGAAAGTGTTCTTAAAATGGACGACCCTTTTTGTCCATGCCCGTTATCGAAGGTGTCAGAATTAACATTGCCAAAATTTGAAGTATGGAACTCTATTTCACTGAGTGACCCCGTCTGTCTGTCCCAGCAAACGAAAAATTAGAGACCACTTTCTCGATTTACGGAACAGTGAGCGTGATTCCCTCGTAACGGTGCTCAAGATTCACACTTGGACACCCTCCATTTCAAGCTCTTGGATTCCCTGCTGTTAACATTGTAACAATCAGGACCATATGATCTTAAATGTGTAGCCGATACAATGATTTTATAATTGGGTTGATATATGAAGTGTTTCATCTATAATTAACAGCTACAAAACAACATGAAAGCTATGTGTTGTAATATAGCAGGCAATCGTGATCCCCATTTCAAGCGCTAGGATCTCGGTTAGCGACGGCATGCAATTACACATATCTCGATAATCTGGTCAAAATCAAACAGTACATATTTTGAGTTTGTTGACATATGCGTGATTGCATGCAGTCAAAGAGTTGTGAACGCCAACACTTTTGAAGATAGTTTTTTTTTTTTTACTAATATGAGGAATTGTATGTAGTCAAAGGGTTGTGAATGTGTATGAATGCGAGTTTCTATCAAAAGTGCGACATCACCATATTTTCTAACTTTTCCAAACATACGCTAACTAATTTTGATTGAACGACTAAGACACATGTGACTGCATGCCAAGTTTAAATCCCTCCCTTCACTTCGCACTTTTTATTTTCATCTTAAGTAATCGTGTACATTTTTCAACACACCACCTATGTTATATATTTCGTTGGTTAATTCTTTGCAATTTTACAAAAGATGGAGATATATAAATCTCTTAAGATTTCAAAGAATAGGGGAATAGAAATAAACGAGAGACATTTTCAATAAGAAATCACAACTCTTGTTAATTTGGAAACATGTATCACTAATATGCACATCTCACACTTTTTTTGTAAGTTTGCAGCACAATCAAGCCATCAGGCGTATCTGAATCACATAAGCGGTTCTGATTGTTTGTCTACTTGCTAAGTGGATGCGCAAAAGATTGGTTGAATGCACTTCCAAGTGGCACCATCGCTACTTGGGATCAACTGAAGAAACAATTCCTTGACCGTTTCTTTCAAACAACAAAATACTTTGAGAGGAAGGAAGAGATTACTTCTTTAAAATAGCAAGATTAGGAGACATTATATGATGTTTGGGACAAGTTCAAACTACTTCTTAAAAGGTGTCTAGGTCACAAATTCAATGAGATGGATGCAATGCAAACATTTACCACTCGTAAAAAAGCTCAAACACAAATGTTTCTAGATGCGTGTGCCTGAGGTATAATGAAAATCAAGATGGACAAAAAAGTGCGAGAACTTATTGAAAACATGTCCTTGAATAAGTATTGCTCACAAATCATTGATAAAATTGGTCATATGAAAAGAGGTGAAATAGACTTGGATAAACATGATGTATTGTTAGCTGTCAACAAACTCCTTAGTATTCAACTTGAAGCCATCTCAAAGAAGTTAGAAGCAATGGATTTAGCTCAACTCTAATATCTCTCTTCTTTGTAAACTTGTGAGTGATTTGCTTCAGGTAGGGGTGTAAGTGGTTCGGACAAAGCCAACAAAACCAAAAGTTCAAATCGAACCAAACCGAAAAAATATCCGACCTTGTTTGGTTCGGTTTGAAACTGATCCGAACCAATTGAAACCAATCTGGTTTGGTTTGGTTTATGGTTTTTCATTTCGAGATCTGTGAAACCGATGATAACCACACTCCTTATTTTACTAATATTATCCTACCTCACACAAACTTATGGTTAGGCCCAAAATTAAACAAAATACTTTTTAATCCATTCATTTTTTTTCATCTTCATCTCATCTCGTCAGTTGACGATTCACGTTGGAATTGAATTGATTTAGTTTGGATGTTTTTATTTAATTTCATGATGTATAAATTTCAGAATGTTTTAATTTCAGTTTGCATGGACTTGTTATTTTGACTATGTTTTAATTTTAGGATGTTCTTTTTGGAATTTTTTTGTTTGTTGATGAATGATGCATGTATGGATCATGAATGATTAAAATATTTGAGTTTGATGAAGTGGTTTTTGAAGAATGATGGATGAATAAATCTTGGATCATATCTATGAAATATTGAGTAAGGTTAGTTATAAAAAGTTGTTTGAAAAATAGAGAACATGAAAAAACAAAATATGAAATACAATTATACAAAGATTTATGAAATATTTTGTGAGAATATGATTTTTTTTAATTGTATTTTTAAATAAACCGATTAACCGAACCAATCCAAACTGAACCAAACCGATTAGTTTGGTTCGGTTTCTTTTTTGAAAAACAATGAAAACCGAACCAATCCAAATCGATGAAGGTTTCATCGGTTCGGACATTGTATTGACTGAAAACCAATCCAAACCGAACTGTTACACCCCTAGCTTCAAGGGTGCAATATGCTTTGGGTCAACATCATATCTCACTAATACACCTTCGACACCAGAAATCTCAATCACTCCAATGCTGCTCCTAGCTAAACCACTTGAAATTTCTCTTTTTAGTATAGTCATTGAACCTTATTTGGACCTCTTTGTGCTACCGTCCCCTATGTGCACATAGATGATCTAGCTTTAAAAATTAATGAAGTTTATGCCACTACCCCTCCCAATCCCAACATCCTTCATACTCATCTTCCTCCAGCCATCCTGGAAGAAATCATTAAACTTAAACTCCATTTCAACTCCAACATAGTAGATACTTTTATTTGGTCTGAAAAATCCAATGGATTATATATATCCAAAGTTGGTTTTACTTAGATTTTGAAACAACATGGAGCAGAGGTCACTTCCATCTCTTGGTCATGGATTCAGCGCCTCCATCTTCTCAAAACAACTTTGTCCCTCCTTTGTCTCTTATGAACCATCAGAATCTTGCTCCAGATGCTCTCTGTCCTTGTTGCTTTTCCTATGAAGAATCCTTTATTCACTGTATTAGAGATTGCACAACCTTCATCCATCTATAGCATGCTTTGTGCTTCATCTTTATTGAGATTTTCTCTAATCCAGATGTTTTGAGTTGGCTTAAGAAAGGTTTCACTTCTCATACAACTAATAATTCGCCACGTGGTGGTCTTGGAGAAACAAGAATTCTAGCTATTTCTCTAATACTTTGATCCCTACCCACCATCTTGTCATGGAAGCCTGCAACTTGTCTGTCACTCTGACATCTTGCTTCTCAAGCTCCTCGACCTCAAGACTTGAGGATAGATGTGTGTGATAGAATTTGCCAAATCGAACTTGCACCATTTTTAATGTGAATATCCGTTGTTTAGGTAATCCCAGTAGAGTGAGATTTAGAGGCTTTCTTCGTCGTCAGACTCAGTGTTGGATTTCAGATTTTTCAGGATACATTACAAGAACGTTTGATATCCTCTTGGTGAGCTTCATGCTATTCATTGTGGGTGGTTATAGCTTAAAGAAATGAACTTTCAAGAAGTTATATACTACATGAATTCCCTCCACTATGTAGCCTAATGCTTCTTCTACCTTGGAGTTTTTAGTTCACACCTCTCTTCCGACCGGCTTATCTAAACTCCTTGTTGCAGACTCTGCAACATTGTAATTTCACAGACTTTGGTCTTTTCTTTTGTGTTTTTTCTTTTGTTTCTCTTAGCCATGTAACAAAAAAACACACTATTTTATCAAACCAGGCAAATAACAAATAATTACTGTCCATGTCCTTGAATATCTATCGACATTCCTAATTTTTGTTATTAATTATATGGGTCATACTAAGTAATGCCCTAAAGATATTTGTTAAAAATCCAAAAAAGGAAACAATTGATAAATTTTAGGTCAAATACCATTTGCAGATATTTATGTTACATGTTTAATATTAAATTGGTATGTCCAAATTCACGCTCTGAAAACTAAGGGTTCATATGAGTATTTTTCAGTCTTGATTTGATATACAATTGATTGATTACTTGCTTTATACTATTGTTCATGAAATATTTATCTATAAAATTAGGTTTGAATTAAAAAAAAAAGTGTGTATGTAATCATGTTTGATGTCATAACTCAAATACTTTTGGATTTATCACATCAATGTTAAGTGATTAATAAACACTTTTTTAATGAAGTCGATTGAAAAAATAGGTAACAATATAAATATTATAAGCTTAATTGTATGTCTAATCCCTTATGTTTATTTTAGGTTTCAAGTTGGTTCGAAACATTACTCATATTGAAATAAGTTAGTCCTTTTGTCACTTAGTTGTTTAGTGATAAATGTTGAGAATATGGGTGCCGAATTTGAACTTATTTATAAAATTAATATTAAAATATATTTTTAATTGTTATTGTTTTATTAAGCTAAATATTATATGACCGAAAAGACTAACCTATTTAATTCTGAGTAATGTTTTGGACCAACTTAAAACTTTTAAAACATACAAGACTAACTTAAAACTTTTAAAACATAAGAGACAACTTGAAACTTAAAATAAACACAAGGGACTAAACATGCAACTAAATCAATATTATATGATTTAAAGGACTAATTTATAACAAAAAAAAAACTTAAAACGACAAATTTGTAACAAAAAACTTAAATGACTAACTTGTTATAAAATATCATACTTAAACAAGGCCGCAAAATGTATTTGACTTAAATTTTATGTAGAAAAAAAGAAATGATATTTGAACATCCATTTTGTGACAACTTTCTCTCTCATACTCACATTATTTTTACTTTATCTCTCTATTGCTTTGGTTTTTATGCAAATACCTATTTTTTTCTTTATAAATTATGATTGTCTCATAAGTTGTCTACTAAATGGTTGTTCAAATAACATTACTCTTAGAAAAAATTGCATTTGAATGTTTCAAAGTATAGAATCCACAATTTTCAATTTAAGGTTTTCACTTTAAACTTTTTAACAAATATATTTATGACCTATCCCTTAAAAAAATATTTTTATGACCTACATTGGCATTTCCCTATTCATATTCATATATTTTTTCATGCAAAATATTACTATTCCTTCTATTGTGATTAATTAGAGTTTAATTAGGAATATGATTATACCTTTTACAAAAAAGAAAAGTGATTATCCTATGCTTCCGTTCCACACTACACCCCTTCAATTACTAATTCCTCTAATCATGGAGTTTCACAATATATTAGTAATTAAATAATGACCCTAAACTAAAATGAGCCAATAACTAACCACTTTGGAGAAAGCAGTCATGGTACTTACTTACCCATCCACTAGTGGAGAGTGAGTGAGTGAGTGAACTCTGCTGTAGTACTAGCAATAGCAGTAGCAAGAGCCAGCACTCAGCAGTGTGAAAGAAAACTTTCCCTTCATCAACAATGTTTCAAACAACCTGCATTTTCCTAATCTCACTACTTTGTTCCTTTTTCAACCATGGAACATCAATGCTTAACCTCACTCTCCCTGGTCAACATCCAGACCCTGAATCTGTTGCTATAGAAGTTCACAGGTACAATAACTCTAAACAAAAGCTACATTGTTCCATCAAAACCTCTTTTTTTTTTTCACACCTCCTCTCTCCCCTGTTTATTTCTTAGTTGTTTGATGCAAAAAGAATAACAAAACTCACTTGTGTCTTTTTTTTTCTTCTTCATTTTCTTTATGATCTTTGAGACCCTACATTACATAAAACAAGTAAGGAAAAAGGGTAGATCTGGGTCATAAAAATATTTCATTTTCTTGTGTTACTACAAAATTTCATTTTTTGGTCTTTACAAAATTTATTTCTTTTGGGTCTTTACAAAATTTCATTTTTTTTGGTCATAAAATAAAAAAGAAGTCATTTTTATGGTCATTTAAATTTTTTATTTTTTTGGGTCATAATAAAATTTCAATCTTTTTGGTGTCATACATGGGTTACTATAATGGCTAGTTAGTAAATGTAGCTAAAAATTTCTCCAATGTTTAACAAAATTCATATTATTTTGTAGGAAAGTTAATGTTTCAATGCTAAGAAGGGAAATGCTATCAATATCAAACAAAGAGTTTTCAACATCATGTATAACAGGAAACCCAATAGATGATTGTTGGAAATGTGACACAGATTGGGCCAACAACCGTCAAAGGTTAGCAGATTGTGCAATAGGGTTTGGACAAAATGCCAAAGGAGGAAAAGGTGGCAAATTTTACATTGTCACAGATTCCTCAGACAATGATGCTGTGAATCCAAAACCTGGTACACTTAGATATGCTGTTATACAAAATGAACCACTTTGGATTGTGTTTCCAAGTAACATGATGATTAAGTTGTCTCAAGAACTTATTTTTAATAGCTTCAAAACCATTGATGGTCGTGGTGCTGATGTTCATATTGTTGGTGGTGGTTGCATCACTCTTCAGTATATAAGTAATGTTATTATACATAACATTCATGTTCATCATTGTCATCCCTCAGGTAAAAATCATTGATCGGTATCAGAATGAGTGTGCCAGAATCACGACGACCGGTAACTTCTGTAAAATCATGGTGGGTTGTCGTGATTCTGGCATACCCACTTTGATATCAAACATGTATCTAGTTGCTCATAAAAAAATCATTTAGTTGCTTTATTTTCACTTTTTGTTATACAAAGCGGGTGTGCCAGAATCACAACGATTCACCGTGATTTTTCAAAAGTTACACTTAGTAGATTCTGCAAAATCGCATTAGATCGTCGTGATTCGGCCAAACTCACCTTAATACCAAACATGTATTTAGTTGCTCATAGAAAAATAATTTAGTTGCTTTATTTTCACTTTTTATTATACATCAATTAAGTAGGAGCAACATACTAATTTTTCGTTTCTCTTTTTGTTTGTTTTCACTTCTTTTGATGTGTATTGTAATTGTAATGCACGCTTTTTCTCTCAAATGTCACTGTCGTGGGGTAACTTAAAAAAGTTAATTAATTGTGGGTTACATTTTTTAGAAAGCATTTCTCTACTTTTAAAAACTACATAAACTTTGGACTATAGACCTAGTCTAATTAGTCTGTTGCTCTATTGATTTTAGTTCTAATAGTTATTTTAGTCCTTCCACCATATAAGTAGGGGATTTTAGTTTTTCAATACATTTTAAACATTTCTCTATTGATTTTAATTTCTTTCATTTATTGATTTTTTTTCACATATTGAATTGTTTTGAACTCTATTTAGTCAAAATTTACTAATGAAAAAAAGTTATATCACTATCACACTGCCTTTACTATCATAAAACCTCAAATATAATTTTATTAAAAATAAAAATGAAAGGATATGTTTTTGTTGACTAAAATATAAAAGGAATGGAAAGAGATTGTACTTGTAGACAAGACTAAACGAAACTTAAGGGTCCCTCTAAAAGAGGTCATGACCCAAATTAGAGGAAGTGTAATTAAGACAAAAACATAAAATTTATTTTATAAAATGCATCTTATCTTATCTTAATAATTTACATTTAGCATTATTAGAGAAATACAGATACTTGGTTGATTGAAATTCCAAATAATAAATATTTGGACAGACGCATAAAACTATATTTAGTTAGTTTAAAAATATACATCACTAATAATTTTCTTCTTTTTACTACTTTTATTCTTTCATGTGTCTAAATGTTGTTTTAAAAAAAAATCTTGACTATGCCAAGACCTTCTCTTAGCATTTATTATTCTACCATTGCACATGTGAACAATCTGACTTTTTTTCTCATTCTCTAATGACAATACTAATGTTTTCATTCTTTAAAAAAAACACTACTCAATATTGCTGGTTTTGCCTTCTAAGTTCAAGTGGTAAATAATGTTCATCACAATTTTTTCAAATGTTACAAAATTAAATTTTTTGATAGATAAACAGAACAAAAGCCATCCAAAGTTAATATCTTCTTTGTGTGAACAAATAAGGATTTCATATTTTTTGTATACTAACAAAATTTGTAATGCTTGAAGGTAACACTAACGTGCGTTCGAGTCCAGAACACTACGGCTTTAGAACAGAATCAGACGGAGATGGAATCTCAATATTCGGGTCAAAAGACATATGGATAGACCATTGCACACTCTCACGTTGCAAAGACGGTTTAATAGACGTCGTTATGGGTTCAACAGCAATAACAATCTCCAACAACCATTTCTCACACCACAACGAGGTTATGTTACTAGGCCACAGTGACCACTACAAACCAGACTCAGCAATGCAAGTCACTATAGCATTCAACCATTTTGGTCAACAATTGGTTCAGAGAATGCCACGTTGCAGACTCGGATACATCCACGTGGTGAACAACGATTTTACGAGATGGGAGATGTATGCTATTGGTGGAAGCGGGGGACCAACTATTTTTAGTCAAGGTATTTTTCATTTTGTGCATATTTGATATCACGATGACTTTGTTGTCACAATAATGACTTTGTCATAATGTCACAATCACGATGAGTTAACTTGATTTTCAAAATCATGCCAGCTCGTGATTTTGACAAATCTACTTATACAACAAAAGACAATAACTAATGTAACTAACTATTAACTAACTTTATCTCTGATGCAAGGTAACCGGTATACGGCTCCTGAGGATGTTGATGCGAAGCAAGTGACAAAGAGGTTGGATTCTGGTGACAGCGAATGGACTTCATGGAATTGGAAATCTGAAGGCGATGTTATGGCGAATGGAGCTTTTTTTGTTGATTCAGGTGATAAGGGTGAAGGTAGTTTTCAGAAGGCTTATAGTGTTGATCCTAAAGCTGCTGATCGGATTTCTACTCTTACAATGGCTGCTGGTGTTCTTGGTGTTGCTAGGTACTTCACTTTCCCTTTTGCTTTTCCTTCATTTTTAAGTATCCTTTCTTTTTTTGTTGATTGAATGCTTTATTGCTAAACAAGTTTTTAGTGTTCATTTGGATACACTTTGAAGATTTTTGTCAACCTTACTATGGTTCTAAACACACCTTAATCTCTTAATTAATATTTATTTTGAGTTTAGTCTCTTAATTTTTAAAATGTCAATTAGGTTTCTTATTTTATTTTTAACTTTAAAAAAAATTCAGAAAGATCTATTATCTTTTATTTTAATAAAATGGTTTTCATTTTGTAAAAGTTATAATAATGTACTTATTTTTTTTAAAATGTTTTTTTTATTTCACAAGACATATTCCAACGCAATTCTAAACTTATTTTACCAATTATTTTTAAACATTAATAATCATATTGAATCAAAAATTAGAATAAGAAATTTAATTAAAACTTATTAACAAATAAAAAAAATCAAATTAAAATTAATAAAAATAAAGGATAAAAATGCATTTTAGTCCATCTATTCATTATTTACTGAATCAACATGAATCTCAAAACTAATCTTTAAAGATCCTATACTTGATTGCTTCTGATACTCTTTGCCTTTTACTTTTGTTACTTTTGTCGTTTATAACTGTATAGTTTGTACAAAGTAAACAGTAAATTACTGTTCTCTCCTGGAAGACTTGCTAGCTTTTCTAATAAATAAATATTTTTTCTGAAAACAAACACATTTTATTTTTGTTACAAATTTTGGAACAAATAATTTCAGTTGAAAAAATTAAGTCCAATATTTGATTTGTATTTAAAAGAACTATAGTATTTTTTTTTTTACTATAGTACTTTGTCTAAATATAAAATGTGTTGATAAATGTGCAGGGACAATAATCTAGGAATGTGGACAAGAGCACCAAACGGTGGTGGTGATTATAGTATGTCATATTCTGGAGAAGAAGAGTACACAGATGACATGTCAAAGAGTACAATGTTGGTGACCCATTCTCTTGTAACCCTTTTTGTTGGACTCTTATGTTTGTTGTCACTAACCATAGATCTATAACAGCAAAACAACAATTAAGCATCTTCAATTTTATTGGTGCTAGCTGTTTATGATTGACTCTTATTGAAATTGAATTAAAAAGAGACTGACTGTTCCTTAAGATAATGGCAATTTTAAGGATTTTTCTTCTTTTCCTCCATTGTTATTTTGTTGTAGTATCTTCATTTTTCCCTTGTTTTTCTTTTTGATGTTTCTTTCATGACTTTGTGAATATTTGTCGCACAATTTTTAAAGACAAAATTGTTGCTTTTGAAATTTACGTGTGAGTGGTTAATTATAAATATGTATAGAATGAATGAGTTAAATAAGAATATGTAAGATCGTAAGTGACTTAATTATTAGTTAATCTCATAACGTTTTGGATGAAGATATGATATCAGCTAGTTTTTATACATCTTCCACTACATCAACCAGATCGAAAGGAATTAATTATGTCTTAGGGAACCCAATGATTTGTATAATTTCTTAATGTTTTGTAGACTCTAGTATTTCTGTCAGCTCTTGAAGATAATTTTTCTGTAATTGCTATTTTTTAAATGGCCAAGCAATATATTGAAAAACTATTCAACGTATAAGATGTACACAAAATTGTCAAAAGCATAAAGAATTAAGAGTCTTTTGTTTGGCGTCTTCTTCAGATTCACATTCATACTTTTGATAATCTTATGGTGAGTTCTTCAGAATCACCAACAGCCCTGCTCTGTATGGGTGATTGTAGCTCTAACGAAGACATCAATCATCAATTTTTACAATGTAATTTCTTTAGAACAATTTGGTCTATTGTCTTGTAATGGATAGGCTACGACACGATAAACCCGGCTCACATCTCAAAACACTTGCTTCAATTTGGTCATTTAAGAGAAACAACAAAGCATCACCGATCTGGAACAAAATAAATGGTTGAATTTTCAAGCTCAAGGAGTACTCTTTGCATTCGACAAACTTAAGCTACAATCATTTTGGTGGTTGAAAACGAAATACATAATTTTACTTTTGAATATAATTCTTAATGGCTTAACCCAATTATGTGATTGAGGACAATAACTTAATTTGTACCTTCATTTCTTTGTTCGTTTGGCGATTGAGACCACACCTTGTGCTTGGGGTCTTGGTTATTTGGTAATATAATTTCATTTTAACTCAAAAAGAAAAGAGAACCACCAAAGATAAAAAAAAGATAAGCTAAAATACCAAAAAATAATGATGATTAATCCCCATAAACACCCAAGGACACCACTTATTTACGGTCATGTGATAAAAACCGAACAATATTTCTCGCAACCCACATGAGGAGAAAATAAATTATCATACCCAACTCAACCCATACCTCCTCTTATCTCTATATTTATTTTTTCAATCCCTTTTTCACTTCAAGATGGCTATCAAATATTGGCCAGCAATTACTATGTATTTTAATTCATTAAGGATTTGAAATGATAAAAAGATATAACAAGTTCGTACCTATGATCCTATATTTATATTGAACAACTTATATTTTTTTTTTGGCAAGGATTGTATTGAAAATGTTTGTAATTAATTATGTAATGTTGGCCTACTTGAGTTATAAACTTTATTATTCCTCTTAATTTTGGATTGGATTAGATAGGGATGAAGATGATGTAAATGTTGTCGGGTAGGTTTTTATTCTCAAACTTTGTCAATTTATGTTAGTTTATTAGAAATAAGACAAAAGATTATTGATCATCTTTGTCTTGAAAAACATGTGACGCCAACTTGCGGCCGTTTCCATGCATGTATCTTAGTTCTAGACTTGTTTGTATCTATTCTATTTTCTATTATATTTTGATGAACATATAGTCTTCTTGTCTTTTTGACCCACACTGTAGCCGATGTAGTATGGTGATCCTCGTATTTTATTATACATACTCTTCTTTTTATTATTTTAATTTTATAAAAAATTAATCGTACCCCAAGAAAAGTGGAAAAGACAATCTCTATGGCGTTCCTTTTTTTTTTTTTGGGTTAACACTGTTTTTTTCTTGTAATATAAAACACTTTTGGTTTTGTTTCATGTAATTTTTTTTAGATTCGATCCTTATAAAATAAAGATTTTTCAGATTTATCCCTTAAGCTCATTGACTCAGCAGAATCTTTGATGTGACATTTACATGACTTTTTCTTCTTATTTTTCATTTTTTTTGCTTGCCATGCGTAAAAAACAGTTTACCCGTCGTTTATATTTTAAAAAATAAAAAATTTAAATGATGCGACCTGAGTTATGTAAGGTTGGTTGGGATTTTGAACTGTTACTAGGATCTCTTGCTGGACACTCACCTTGGCTCTGCAGTACTGAAATTGGTTTTTGAGATCATTGACTTTGTTTTGTACTAGTTCACAGCTAAATTGTACTCTTTGTTTCCGCCATTCCATGACACTGTCCTTAAAAATTCAAAATTTTGTCAAACTTTTTTTATAGAATTTTTAAAATAAAACGAAACGCTGACTTGATTTTTTGGAAAGACATTTTTGGCCTGAAGTGATAAACCCCAAAGCAGGTTAGGGTTGGACCTAAATGGGTTGGGTAACCCATTTTGACATCTACTTAATAGTTGTGTTATTTCGACACAGCCGTCCATATAAATGGATTGGTGTATCTAGTATAAAATACAAGCAAGTTGAGCGTGTGCGAAATTTAAGGAAAAAGAAAAAATAAAACGTAACCATATACGACATTTGTAGTGGACATTTATATCGACAAAACATTTCAGTTTTCTAAAAGTTTTTTGAAGTGTCGTGTTTAGATTACTTGTGTAGTTGTTTTTATCTCAGCATAGAGATTTCTCATAGTGTTCGTCTTTTGCCCCCAAATCGTTGCCTCAAGGCTTCGAGACAGAGACTTGTGATAGTTGAGTGGTACAAATGAGAGAGAGAGAGAGAGAGAGAGAGAGAGAGAGAGAGAGAGAGAGAGAGAGAGAGAGAGAGAGAGAGAGAGAG
>Ga0228711_1007112_pt1 | contig 16351 bp, 12 predicted proteins | sample MedpolnodulmetaG_2_FD_177996 | JGI IMG/M metagenome (GOLD analysis project Ga0228711, IMG submission 177996) | Root nodule microbial communities from Medicago polymorpha collected in Santa Monica, California, United States - brown nodules | ecosystem: Host-associated > Plants > Roots > Nodule...
GGGGGGGGACCAACATTCACATTGAGACTGGGGAAGTTGGGATCAAAATGAATTGAGGTGTTTAGATCAAAAGGATACGAGAAGTTTGGAGTTTGAGAATGTTCACCAATTGTGGGTTGTTTTCCCGATTTTCAGGAGGTTTCATTCATTACGACATTAAGCAATTCAACCATGGAATCATCCATTTGCTTTCTTTCGAGACTAGAATTCTCATCAGTTTTTTTTCATGTGACTTACATTTTTTTGAGTTCAAAGATTTACTATAGTAACACAAATTTCATCATCAAGAGGTACGAGAAAATGCTTAAAACTTTCGTAAGGCCCATTCCATATGGAATAATGTTCCTTTTGATGTTGGAATTTGCCGTAGAAATTGTAACGCCCTATTTCTATTAAAGCGATAATACACACGAATAATATAAATATTCAAGAAATGGACGCTACGTCTTCACATCAAAATTCAAACAACATGCATATATAAAATTCATCAACAGTCGCAGCGGATATAAGTCATACATCTCTAAAATATACATGTTATAAGATCAATATACATCATCATATAAAATCTCCAAATCCCGACAAATGGGAAAAATCTCCATAACATAAACCAACGTCAAAATAAAAGACAAGACGACATCCTAATCAGAGCCCTAAGCTAAGACTCTAAAAACAGATAGACGAGGTAGCTCCGTTATCCTCAAGCACTCACCAAGCAAGCAACAAAACTAATCATGCATGTCGTCTACCCATTCATACAAATAGGTAGGCTGTCCACCACATACCACTGAGGGTTAGCTTCGCATCAATCATAATCAACATAAACAAAATATAAGCATTCCATACCCATCCCTCCTATAATACTAACATCACATAATTATTATCCTCCATTCCATACACCTCAAGCTATCACATCACTAACATAGCATAGCAAACATATTCAATTGAATCAAGTCATCAACATAAGCTCGTCATTTGTCAACATCAATCAATGAAAGGATTACTCACCTTATTCTTCATTTAGCATACTTAACTCAACAAGTACAGTTCATCATTTCAAGTTATAACCAAGCAATCATCATTATCAAAGAAATTACCATATCATATGTAGATACATATACAATTCTCACCTCATTACTATCACCAAAATAATTATCATCAATTAGATTCACCAAGTGTATAAGCACAAGCAAGTAGAACATGCAATTAGAGCATAATTCAATTATTCACAACTGTCAAAAAATCCACCAATGTACATATACACCAATCCATGTAATCACAACATTCACCGAATTCCACCAATGTACAAATTCATCAAGTCAGATATTCAATTATGACATGACTCATCAACTATTCAAATGCATGCAATGTTCTAGACTCTGCTAGATGCATGTGGTATCAAGTCACCTCAAGGTCGTCACCTTATGATGCAACAAAAACATCATTATCAACGGCTATAATCAACGGCTATATGGTTATAACATCCGACACGACATATGATGCATGAACATATGACTCAATCCACCATGCATGTGTTCACAATAATTCAACGGCTATAACCAACAGCTATAATCAACATTAACTATATGAAATAGTTCAACGACTCCATACATACAATTCCTCACAATCCAAGTAATGGAGAATATACGTTATACTAAGATAAGTATCATTTTCAACACCTAGAAATCATTCATACATCTTCATATAAACATATATAACTATTCACGAAAGATTTGCAAAGTATTCGGCCTTAAAGATTATTTTCGACAAAGTTCGTCTATCATTTTACAACTTTAAAATAATTGAGACAGATAAACCAAAACCAAGTAAATAAATTCTAGGGCCTCGACTATGTATATACACAAATCACATATGAGTGCAGTAGTGTATACATCAACGTCTCATAGGCCAACTCACTTAAATTTAAAGTTTTGCAAAATTCGTATTGTTTCTCCCATATTGCAAAACCAATTCATTTTTCAAAACAAAACCAAGTTAGAATCAAGCTATGATACTCTTAGAAGCTTAATTATAAATTGATTGAATAAGGTTAGGTGTTTGGAATCCATTGGCATGCTTAAAAGTACACAAAAACACGAAAAACCGAGGTTTCATGATTCTGCAGAACTGACACGGTCGCATCATCTAGACACACGGTCGTGTCATCCCTTACAGGAGACTCTGACACGGTCGTGTCACCTCACCAGTACAGCAAAATGCATTTTTACGTTTTCGCGCATAAAATCTTGTTTTCGAATCCGATTTCAGTTCCGTTTTCGCCAATGCACGCCTAACACTTAGACCATACAAACCACACTTGAAAACTTGAAATTTCAACATTAAAACAACTTAATCAAACTCATCCCAAAATGACTTATTTGGCAAAAGCTCTTAAAACGACTTTCACTCAAAAACCCGTTTTCTCCCCAAAAGATTTCTCTCCAAGACCAAATGATTAAAACAGAAAATCATGTCATCCTAATTCATACTAACAACCTCCTTAACTCATTCAACATCATTAAATCAAACTTCCTCATTATCAACCCATTTTCACAAAAATTGCAAAATCACAACAATTCAATCACAACAATACTTTCATCAACACCCAAAGCATAAATTGATGAGAACATCATAACACCACAACAACTACATCATATAATCATGATCTCACCATCATTCAACAGCCACAACATCATTTTTCATCAAATTGCACATAATCAACAAAGTATACATATATACACATCTTGAGCATGTAATTTTATCATCAACAACTTAATTATCATTAAATTCACATACCCAAACATTACATCAAAACCTAAGTACGAATTTCACCAATTAAATTCACAATTAATCACTTTTCACAAATAAGCACTTATGGGTTTAAGAAGAAAAAGAGATTATACAAAAGATTATGAATGAAAACTAGCCCCCATACCTCAATAAGTAATAATCCTAGCAAAAGCTTCAATTAAACTCCTAGAATCTCTATCACCTCTTGGTTCCCCAAGCTTCTCTCTTCAAACCCTCTTCTCTTCCTCTTGCTCTTTCTCTCTTGCTCTTCTCAAAATTTTGTAAAATGATTGTGAACCCTCATTCTCTTAAAGACTAAGGCTTATATAGTCTCTACACAATTGGGCTTAACCCTCTTAATGTTTTAATGGGATCACAACACTTATAAACTAACTCCAAAGTTTTTATCCACTAACGGTTAAAAGTTATTGAATAATTACCGGTTCAAAACTAATTACCACTACCGAATAGTAACTTAGTAAAAATAATGGTTCTCACTTGAAACACTAAAAATAATCCTCACCATGAAATTACTAATTCACCCTTGCTCACAAAATGACCAAAATACCCCTAAGTCTAAAATGACTATAATACCCTTCTCACACTGAAATCCACTAATCCTAACCCAAAATACACACAGAGGCAATTAATCACATATAAGTACATATAAACACATATAAATAATAACAAAATAAATATAGCGAAAAACGGGCTGTTACAAAAATCATGTGTTGAATGATCATATTTGGAAGATTAATTATTTCACATGTATACAAGTGATGCATCTGTCATATATCATTTTCTAGAACAATATCTTTTCTTCTAGAGCGAGGTAGAAGAGCATGTTGACACATGCTGTGAAAAAGTTTGTATGCAGGCTTTATTTTAGATGAAACATGATCGATTTTGTCATCGGTTGGGTTGAACATTTTATGCAACAACTCAGTTCGACATGCTATCTCTTCACGGTACCAAGTGTTATTATAAACTGTAACCCCTTCTGTTGTGATACAAAGAATTTTAGCAAGGATTTCAGGAGTGAGTATAATTTCAACTCCTTTGATGGTTGAAGTGATTAGACTTTTGTCTTGAAAAGTTTTGGCCATAAAAGAAAAACTTTGGACAACTTTTGGAAAATAGGGCTCTTTGATCTTGAAGAAGTTTGTCCAGCCCATGAGTTTAGTATATTGTATGAGTTTGATCCCATGAGTTTGTCCTCCTTGGAATATATCTTTTTCTTACTCCAATTGGTTTGGACGTCTAGTTTGCATAAAAAAAGAAGGGTTAGTTCTAAATCAAAAAGAGGAGGAATGAGCTGGGATTTGTCAAGAATATATTTCTTTGGAAGACAGTTCTTGATGATGATTCCCCTAAAGATAGTAGGAAAAATTGTTTTTTTTTTGTTAGGGGCTAAAATCGCAACTTTTTAAAAGTTATGGGGTAAAAAATACATAATTGCTTCCTAAGCATGATGAGTTTTCAAGTAGAGATCTTAACTAAGACTAGTCTGCGTTATCTTCTCAAGTCAACGAGGTCCAAGCTATTCGAGTCTCTCCAGAGCATCCAAGTGTTAAAGTCTCCATACTATCCCTTTGAGAAAAGACTGATGCCACAATTGGACGTTGTACATGTAAATGGTTGCGTTTGAATCAGAGTGATTGATTTTGCTCTATCATGTCATGTGTTTAGTTGTTTTATCGAGTCTTGCTACCACTTTATCTTATGCTTTTATAATATTTTAGAGTGAGTTATCTTAGTGCTTTGAGACTTGGTATTCAAATTAATCCATTCAGACGATCATTGTGTCTAGATATTTAATTTGGATTTCTATCTTATGTTTAGGTCATCTAAACGATCAATCACATTCAAATGATTGATTGATTTTCTTCTGTGATTTATCATGTTTTAGGGTTTGTACACTCCAAAACATTTTTGTAACACCTGAAGTTGACAAGGGCAGGGAATGATCGTCGGTTCACAAGACATGGCAATTAGAGGCTCCTGATAGCTTTTAGGCAGATCAAATCTACATCGAAATGAAAGGAATCCTGAGTCCGTACATGTATGAGAATACATGGTTGAAAAAAAGGCTTACACAAATTGTTTGGGATGTTTTAAGAAAAAATAAAATAAAGAGAAAATGAGGGATCAAGTAACAAATCAGCGACAATTCGCAGCCAATAGCTTGGACATCGTCCGATCAAGATTAAACAGTTCAGATTTCCATCTAAAAATTTAATATCAAACCAAAATCAAAATCTGGCTAAAAATGTCACCCGTCTGATCAAAATTGGAAGGTTACGGGGTGTTGACTACACGATACAGTGACTAAACTTGATTGAGGGTGTGAATAGCAATTTACTAAATTCAATTCATCACCCCGTTGAACAAACGCTACCGTAAGCAAAAACCCTGAACCTAAAATCTCAAACCCCTCCTCCCCATTTTCAAAACCTAACAGAAAAAAAATCCCCCTTCACTTTCTCTCACTCGCAACAATGTCGGGTTTCCCATTCGGATCTTCCTCTTCCACCCAATCATCATCCTCCACATCAGCATTCTCATTCGGATCTTCTCCATTCGGATCCTCACCTTCCCCTTTCTCCACCACAACAAACCCTACCTCCACTGCTACTGCACCTTCTTCCTTCAATTTTGGATCCTCTCCTTCCTTATTTGGTGCTTCACCCGCTTCCTCCACACCGGCCGCTGCATCTACTCCTTCCATTTTCGGTTCCGCCACCACTGGCTCGCCGTTTGGTGGTGGAACTTCCTCAACTCCGGCGAATCTCTTTGGCGGAGCTTCATCGACTTCAACACCGCTATTTGGAGGAGCGGTTTCGGCTTCAACAACGGCTTCCACAACGATGTTTGGAGGAGCGTCACCGGCTTCTTCTACGCCGTTTGGATTTGGATCATCTGGTTCATCGACTCCGTCGTTCGGAGCACCGTCCTCGGCTTCTTCTACGCCATTATTTGGAGCACCGTCATCAACGCCGTCGTTTGGAGCACCATCATTGGCTTCTTCTACGCCGTCGTTCGGAGCACCGTCATCGGCTTCTTCTTCAATGCCGTCATTCGGAGCACCGTCATCAGCTTCTTCTACGCCGTTGTTTGGAGCACCAGCGGCTTCGGCTTCATCGACTGCGTCGTTTGGATTTACATTTGCATCATCTGCTTCATCGACGCCGTCGTTTGGAGCACCATCATCAGCTTCCTCTACACCGTCGTTTGGTGCACCATCATCGGCTTCTTCTATGCCGTCATTCGGAGCACCGGCTTCTACGCCGTTGTTTGGAGCACCGTCATCAGCTTCTTCTACGCCGTCGTTTGGTGGAATAGCCTCTTCTGCAGCAACGACGTCGTTTTCACTTTTTTCAAAACCCTCTGCTCCAGTTAATACTATTACCGCGACAACATCGTCTAATTCGTCAGGGTTTTCATTAGGAAACTCAACTGCATCTGCTTCTCAACCAGCATTTGGTTTCGGCAATGTGTCTTCGTCTCCGGCGGTGGCGGCCTCTTCAGTGTCCGGTACACCGGCTGCTGCTAAGCCAGCGAGTTCTTTCTCGTTTACTACATCATCGGCGCCTTTGTTTTCGACCTCGACTGTGACGACTACAACAGCCTCCACAACTACGACTGGTGCTGCGATTGTTTCGGCTTCTGTGCCTGTTTTTGGTGCTACTGTTGCTGGATCTTCTGCTCCGGCGAGTGGTGGATTTTCGTTGTCAGTTGCTCCAGTGGCAGCAGGGTCCAGTGGAGCTGGCTCGTCGTCGGCCAGCAGTGGATCGTCGTTTGCGGGTTTTGGTGTAGGAAGCTCGGCATCTACTGCTTCGACTGCTTCTTTTGGGACGGGGTTTCAGTTTGCTAATAAAACTTCAACTCCGGCTGTTTCAGCATCTACTGCTCTTACATTCGGTAAGCCATGTTTTTTGAATTGGAGTATGTTTATTGTTGTCTTTGAGGTGTGTGAACTGTCTTTGTTAGTGTTAAAATGGAGTATTTTGATTTTCATATTTGATGCTTCTTCTTATCTTTGAATTTATTTGTTGCCTGCCTGCACATAGAAAGTTGTGTTATAGAATGTGGTACATGGACAATGTTGAGAGTGAGTAACTGAGATGTATAATGTGTTTGGTTTTGCGTTTGAATATCCAAACGCCCGTTCAGATATGCTCCTGCCATGATTTCATAGAAGATACAAAACTAAGCTTCTCGTAAATGTGGAAAAGTTGCCATGATTTTGAGCAAATGCAGAAAACCTGCCATGTAACCAAACAGAGCGTAGCATAGAGTGGAGGGAAGGGGCAGTATGTAGATATATATTGTTAGTTGAGAGATTATTAGTTATTATGGTCAGTTACTCCTCTAATTGCAATAGGTGAGGGGGGATAAAAAAAGAGAATGTAAGTGAGGCAAGTCCGTTAGTTTTAGGAGTGAAAAACCTGGCTCTAAATCTTTGTGGAAGAGAGTGATATTATTGTGTATAATTCTTGCTTGTCTTGACCCCCAATGTCCATTCTTGCTTGTGTATAATTATTGTTAATCTCTATATACTGAGTTGGTATCTACAGTAACTCAATGTAAAGATGGTGGGATGGCGAATTTTACAAGTATAGTATGTTGTAAGACAAACATGGAAGGGTTTGTGGGTTGTTTTGATTCCTTGATCATGCTATATTATTTGTTTTTACATCTGGTCTGATTTCCTGTTAGAAACCCAAGAATTGGCATGAATTGGACTTGAAACAAATTCCCTAAAACTGGGAAGAAATGAATACACGGAGGAATACTTATAACTAGGATAAAGATTAATCAACAAAATTGTGTAAAGAAGAATTCTTTGAACATGTTTCTGTTATTATCAATTGAATGGGATGATAGGGTTGAAAGAGAAGATACAAAAGGTTTGTAATGAAGAAAACCTTGCACTTAAGGCCACCTCAAGGGAGCACTCTCCCCTTACTAGAGCATTCTCTAGTTTACAACTTTCATTAAATGAATTCCTAATCCTCCTAAAGGGAGGTAAGACCTAAGCAATAGGAGATTAACAGCAATTAAAATAGAAAGACTAACAAACTTAACTACCAACCACTAATTAACTTCTTAACACCAATCCTAACAAACTCACCTTGATTATAAGTCCTAACGTTTCTGTTTATTCGTGCATTAGTTTATTGGATATTTTACTGTCATTTATTTGAAAAATTTGCTGGTAAATCTAAATCTGAAGGTAATTATTCTTGTAGTGAGAATTGTGAAATTAGTTAGATTTACAACATCTAATAGGGCTGCTTTATATCTATCAAGTATAATGGGATTACAGAATTCCATTTGTTTCTAATCTTTCTTTTTCTTCTAGTTAGATAGAGGCTTACTGTTGTCTCCGTCTTGTGTTTCCTGTGTTTAATTTTAACTTGTGTTCCCCAAATATCTAAGTTTTTTACTGTATTACTAATTACTATGCGGGGTTTCTCTATACTGGGAATTTCCTAGAGAGTATTATGGGATCATAATAGTGTAGGGTTGTTTTTAAAGGAAATAGTATTATGGTATGGTATACTAAAGTTCGTGGGCCATGCGATAGATGTTAAGTAACTGCAAACAATCGATGGAAGATACTGATCCAGGTTCTACTTTGATTGAAGCAAATTCAAACTAGAGTGAGTTAAAATATTGTTGGTAGGAATATTTACTGAGTTAAAGGATATGAGAGAGCTAGCATTTCATCCAAAATTTAGCTTCTTTATTCAGACATGGTAAGAACCACGGTAGTAAGTATATTGCACAATGAACTTTTCTGCCGGTGATAAATATCGCAGACTGTATCATAATTGAAAAGGAAGTGCAGTTAAATTATGTTTTATACGTTGAGTGGAACATTTGCTTATTTATTATGACTTGAACCTTGATTTTTAAGTTTATATCTGATATATTAGCTAATGTTTTTACTTACGTTACTTATTTTTATGTTTAAATATGATTTGGAAAATAGGTCTTCAAATACACCTGTCCTTGTATTTTTATGAATTTGGGATTCATAATTGTGTTTCAATAGTTTTTCTATCTCACTGAAGAAATTTACTTTCTCATTCTTGTAAATTAGTATCTTTCCTCATTGTTGATAATTAATTCTGCAGGGGTGAGCACTTCAACCTCTACTGCTCCAGCAGTTTCTAGTTCGAGCACTAGTGCAACTCAGTTGTCATCTGCTGTTGTTGTGGCTTCCAGTAGTGGGTATGTACACATATATAAAAGTATTTCCTTTTTACCTTTCAGGAAAATGCAAGCGAAATATTTTTTTATTCTGTATTTGTATTCATTTTCTTTTCTCTTTGGAATTTCTGATTGAAAGTTTTTCATCCGCAATACACTATATTGGTCGTAAAATAGTGATAATTTGATTCCAAAGCATATGCATTTTACTCTTGTAGAGAAACAAAAACAGAATGGTTATTTTGATTCCAGATGTTTCTCTACTTTTTTCCTTATATGTTTCACTGTGTTCTTTGTGTGTTTTGGTATCTGAAAGTTGCACCTTATAATTGATTGTTTTGTTGGTATGATTATTCTATCAGTAGAACTAGTCACACTCGTCCTCACTTCATATCTATTACTATACTTCATTGTATATGCACGAGGGCTGAGAAGTTACTAGCAAATTATAGTATAATGATTTTCATACTTTCTTTTCTACTTGTCCTATAGAACTACTTCAACTGTCAGCACATCAGTTGTCGCCACACCAAAATTGCCGTCTGAAATCACAGGGAAGACTGTGGAGGAGGTTTGACATCTGCTCCTTATACATTTTTACATCCCCTGTATTATTTTTATTCATTGTTAGGTAATTGTAGCTGTTAATAATGAGTATGAGTATACTGTATTTGATTGTTTGAGTAAGAATGGAACTGCTCTTTTGTCAAATTATACTAAAGTACAATTGTACAAACCCCTAACAAATATTGTTCTATTTGTGAAACTTTTCTTTTGTAATAAAATGAAGGATGAGAAGTTTGTTTGGTATTGCCGACATTGTCATTCTTTAACTTATTCTCAGTTATATTATCCTCGGTTTCTCTATTTCCCCTCCCTAATCTTGTATCTGTATGTAGATTATCAAGGGGTGGAATGCTGAGTTGCAAGAGAGAACGGGGAAATTTCGAAAACAAGCTAATGCAATAGCTGAATGGGATCGCAGGATTTTACAGAATCGTGATGTTCTATTGAGGCTTGAGGTTTGATTGTCTTCAAATGACCATTTTAATGATATTCTACATGAAAACAACTAAAGTTAGCAGTTATTACTCTATAGCTTATTTAATTTGTTATAATCTAGATTGAAGTGGCCAAAGTAGTTGAGACACAATCAAGTTTGGAGCGGCAATTGGAGTTGATAGAGACTCATCAACAGGAGGTATTTTGAGAATTTTTCTCTTTCTAAATAGTTTGGCGTGAGCTTCTTTTTCATGCATTTCTAGGAGATATTGTACATAAACTTTAGTGCTTGTATTCTATTTTGTCGAGGATTGTTTGACTACTGTGTTTCTCTTCAAACATTGAACTACTAATGCTTATGAATATGTAAGCATATTAAATAGAACAGATAAAATAATATTTAAATTAAAAAAACAGTAAAACAATGATCCCAACTAATATATTATTTTAAATGCTCTTCCTAAACACTTTCCACTCCCAAAAGTGGTTAGAGCATTAGCACTAGTGGAGATGCCATTGTTTTGCAATAGGTGGGTGGATTTTTGGGTTGAATTCAGCTTCTGACTGACAAAAATCACATCTTAGTAGAAAACTTGGAACTGCATGTTCGCAGCAATTTTACATGCTAACATGTCCCTGATCAATTTCACCTAGAAGTATAGATAGGTAGGAATAGGCGAAGGGAACTCTTCAGAGTTATATGAGTTTTACAATCTGAATCAAAATTGAGTTTGTTTGACTACTGTGCTTTTATTCTAACATTTAATTTATAGATGAAGCTAGATAGTGTTGGTCATTTCATCTAACTTTTCTTTTGGGCTGTCAAACATTTCTTAATAGTATCAGATTGAAAATTTTCAATTTAATGTAAATGAACTTGTTATTTCCCCTCAAAATCTTCACATAGATTAAACACTCCACTATTCCATGTAAAAATAATTTTGGACTGTGTTCAGTATTGTGAAAAAATCTCTTCATCACTTGCAACCCTTGTATCAGGTTGATAAGGCCTTACAAAGTGTTGAGGAAGAAGCTGAACGTATTTACAAGGATGAGCGTGGTTTACTACTTGATGATGAAGCTGCGTCCACAAGAGATGCTATGTGAGTTTCAAATTCTCCTTTTTCCCCCCTTAATCAGTATCTTGCTCTAGTGAAGGTGATTTATTTAGTTTAACTCTATGTAATGCAATATGAATTGCTATAATGTTAATGCAGATTTTTAATCTTTTAAAGTGCTCATGGTTGAATTGTCTATATTCAATATGTTTTGAGCTTTAAACCACATCATTGTTAGAGAGAGAAAGTTTCAATTCTTCATTTCAATTTGTATCTGTTTAGTGTGAAATAATTTTGATCTGTGACTGTTGAATTATTTTATATAGTTATCATATACTTCACACTAGAGGGGTAACCTTGGCGCAACTGGTAAAGTTGTTGTCATGTGACTGGAAGGTCACGGGTTCAAGTCCTGGAAACAGCCTCTTGTGTAAAAAACAGGGTAAGGCTGCGTACAATACACCAAATGGTGGGACCCCTTCCCGGACCCTGCGTATGCGGGAGCTTTAGTGCACGGGGTTGCCCTTTGCCCTTTTAACTCTTTCTGCCAGATCCATATATCCATCATTGTCAAACTTATCAACTATGCATAAAAATTTATTCCCAAGCATCACAAGTCTATAATTTCTCACCAGCATGTCAGAATTTAGTGCAACATCAGCAATAAAACCTACACTTTGAACTTCATCACAGGCAGTTTGGTTTGGTGAGATTCCAAGGGAGATTGGCAGTGCCTCACAACAGTGCAGTTTCAAAATAGTAGAGATGTGTGAATCTGATCCATTTTGTAGCATGTAACAAGGTGTTTGTTTTCCATGACTCGTGGCTAAAATGATAAAACAAATGCTCAACACAAGATTAATGGAACATGCATTTGGATTTTGACAATTTTTGAGCCACATGGTTCTAAAAGCATCTTTAATGATCCTGGCAGAACTTTCAGATAAGAATTTCACAGCCTTTAATTCTGAAATAAACGTCATAGTGTCTTCATGATACTGGAGAATACATTTTATATTCAGATCCCGCCTATTCAAGGAATAAAACTCAAGATGCATTAACACAACAACCATGTTTCCAACAAATTTTTTCATAGATGCAGACAAGACTTCTTCCACAAGTATTGTTGCAACATTCGTAGAGAAAGTGAAAAGTGTATTGGCATTAATCCCTTCCACCACCAAAAACACAGAAATTGGGCAGCAATATGACAATGGGTCTCCATATCATGGTCATAATTGGTGTAAGCAATAAATTTGAGGGAAGTATTATTAGGTGCACAAAACTGAAAGCCCAAAACATACCTGCATGGTGGAGTATGATGTTGTAATTCCTTACAAGCTATGAAGCACGGACACAGACACCGAAACAACACAGACACGTCAGCACCGGTCAAATTTGTTGAAAATGACATAATTCATTGTAATCACACGTCTGAGACGACACTTGTCTAACACTGGGACACGCCTTCAATCAGAATTGTCGGTGCAATAGAGCTTACAAGTGGTGATCTTAAGGACCAAGCATATGAAAATTAGGCCTTTAGACAAATCAAAAGTAACATTTTCCATCTCATTATTCATGTACCTGCTACTGATAACATTCCAAACAGCTATCTGACACTTTGGCATTTCATCAAACAGCTGGAGGACGGTCAGCGGCATTGGAAACAAATACATTTCTGAATATTGGATTGATGTGATACACTTGGTGGTAAGTAACAGATACAAATTAAGAGATGAAAATTTACCGGTATCAGGTGGTTTTGGTGGTGGTGCTATCAGTCAGTGATTAAATTTGGAGTGTAAGGTCTTATGGAGTTGATTTAGTGGGTATCTCATGGTTTGTGGTTGCGGTTTGGTGGTGGTGCAATCACTCACATGGTGCTCGAGACATTCACTTTCTAGTTCAACTTCGTCTTCATTCATATCCATCACTTTCAAGTTCCATGAACGTTCATCCTTGGATTCTTCAGGTTTGACGTTGTCTTCATGGATATCCCTCATGACTATCTTAAAGTTCTTAGCTTTAATTAAGCAAGAGGTTCATTACATAAGAAATATAAACTCGTTTCTAGGGGTGGAAATGGGCTAGACCGGACCGGGCTTTGTAAGGCCTAAGCCTGGTCTACTTTAAAAATTATAGGTCTGAATCTGACCTATAATCCGTCATAGGTTCATTTTCGAGGTCTGGCCTGGCCTTTTTAAAGGTCTGATGAAGCCTGAAAGCCTATTTTATGATAAGGTCTAGCAACACATGTAAGCCTACTCCTAAATAAGATAAAACTCCAAATGTAAGTAAAATAGATAAGAGGATGTCACCAATGAAAACAACACTTTAAACAAAAATTAATTTAGTTCCTTTAAAGTGTGCATCATCCACCTTAAAAAAGAAATTAGGTCATTACTACTTAGATATTTTGAACTTGCTATGACCCAATTTTTTGAGTAGGCAGCAAGACATTCCTTCAATTTATACATAAAGGGATTGTCTATTAAATAGGTGACTAAGAATCGAACTCTAGTACTTTTCCATGAGAGGGATCCCAACACCATGTTTATTATGATATGTATTTTTATTGGTTGCTGAATTTGTTATTGGTTTCTTACCTACCAAACCAAACTTTATGGATACCACTGTGTTCACCTTATAATTTTAACTCAATCAGCTTTCAAAGAGAGGCTGTTAGGTTAGACCAAAGTTTTAAAAAAGTTACATTAAACTTAAATTAAAGATTAAAGGCTTGAATACATAATAGACCAAAGTTAATTTTTTTTATTTTTAAAATAGACCTATTCTATTTAGCAAAGTCTAACCTATTCACCCCTCTAATTACAAAAATGATCAATTTTTTTACAAATACAAAAAGATCACTTGTTTTTGTCTAAAGTGACTCAAAAAAAAAATAGCAGCCCCTCAAATTTCAGAGGACTACACTGCAATTTTCATTGCAACTGGTAAATTAAATATGGTCATGACTTAGTCTGAAATTTTGACTTTTAACAAGTTCTCAATAATAAACCTAATCCATTGATTGAAGTACTAATATATCCAACAATGGATATTACTACTTCCAAAAAGAATTTATCTGCTGCTTCACCATAGTCACCACTTTTCGTGTCATCATACGCCTTAGAAATGTTCTGTACATGACAATCGATACCATAGTATATGCCAGCATAACATTTTAACTACAAGAAGCACTCACTATGAACTAATTTTCAACAAAATTAGCTCAGTTTTTTCATTAATCAATACTCCAACCTAAACCTTCAGCAGCAAGATAAGAAGCAAAAGATGGATCAATTCACAGAATCCTGGAAATACGAGCATCAACAACCGGACATATACTTGCTTCAGTATTTCCTAGAAAATCATCAAGAGACATCCTGCTGTTTTTCCATAGAGAGTCGGATAATTTTTTCATCTTTTCTCCTTCACTCTGTCGATTTTCTTGGACACTGAGTAGTTCTGCATACCCACCTATAATATCAAGCAACTAGTCAATTTCAACGTCAAAATCCAAGACTTGTCAGGATTAAGTTACCAGCATGCATACAATGAGCCTTAGAGTTGAACACATCATAAATAGAATCACTGTCATGGATGATGTCATACGAATATAGAGCAATAAATTTAAAAATTCCCATTCATTATACAACATCAAAATATTAACTGATTAAGCCACCAGGAAATTTTCAGTAACCACCACCTAACATAGGCACTCCACAAAATAGTGAATAATTTATTTAGTCTGGAAATTGTATAGATCAGGTGATTTAGGCTCTAAAATTAACATTTAAAAATGTTCAGTGAAATTTAAAATTTCTCAATCACATTATTTTATTCAAGAAAATTCTAGGGACTAAAGTAACTAACCCAAAATGACTAACTTGATCCAGGATTTTCAATTTAATGATCTTTTGGAATTTTGTTAATTTCAAAAACCAAATTGTTTGACCCCTGAAATTTCAGACTAAAATGGTGTTTCACCGGGAAACGAATGGAACATTGTATGAGCCACATTACTAAAGCATGTCTTTATGCTTGTAGGCAATCTGAATTACATATAGTACGCAATTCACACCTAAGCATTTCTCCAATACCATATCCAGTAAGATATATATCGACCTGTAGTGGCTATAACTGTTACCATTTGATATTTATGAAAGAGAAATTCTACTTGATTTAAGAAATCATTTTATTTGTACATTCATTCTGACATGCATAATTATCACTCATCGATAATACAGTCATCATAGATTATAAAGGATCAAAGAATTCATCATACCGCTTGCAAGAGCCACTATATCATTTCTCTTTACCGTCGGTTTAGCAGCAGCAGCAGCACCTACACAAAGAAAGTTAGGTTTCAATAATGAAATAAATCCGTATAATAGACCCTTAAAAAACGCTGTTGAGAGATAACACATGATGAGAGGGCTGATATACTGAAGATTATATATCTAACATAAATACTTTATGCTTTCTGTAAAAAAAAAAAGCTCTGAAATATAAAAGCTTCCTTAAATTAAAGACACTCATAGTTAAAAACCTAATCTAGAAAAAAAGAACAACAGGGGATTGAGTATGATTAGTCTGAGTAAACTAGGGACTAAGAAGCTTGTGTGTGTGTTGGGATTGAGGACGGTTTCCAATTATCTGACACCAAATGCCAGGGAATGATGAAAATCTAAAAAAAAATGTGTTGAAAAGTCCCAAACGGACATGGTTGTGGCGATGAATCACAACAGCACAGTAAAATAACGCTCTACAGACTGAGATATGTAAGCGGCCACCAACCATAATTCACTGCTGCTATAGAATACAATTGATAACCCTGACTCATTGTGTAACTATCTTATAGATATAGATAAGTAGGCATAAGGTCCAAGCAGCACAATAATATTACCTTCGGATTCAGGTTCAGGTGGTGGGAACTTCAAAATCTCTGAAATTCTTCTGTAGAGACCCTGTCAATGATTTTCCAGTTACAATTACTAATTGAATTGAAAGAAAAATTAAAGGTGGGGCATCAAAAGAAGCATGGCAATGCTATAGAGTTCAAGTGAGACATTATTAGCTTCTTTTTTTTTTTGTCTAATAGCCTAGTGGCTAGAAACTCACCTTTTTAAGGTGAATAAGTGGGGAGTCCGGGGTTCGAACCCCAGACCTTGCATATATAATGCAATGTCACTACCAACTGAGCCCAGCTCACGGGGACAAGACATTCTTAGTTTTAATGTTATAATATTGATTGAAAATATTTGTATTACAGAACTAAA
>Ga0228711_1007118_pt1 | contig 16343 bp, 4 predicted proteins | sample MedpolnodulmetaG_2_FD_177996 | JGI IMG/M metagenome (GOLD analysis project Ga0228711, IMG submission 177996) | Root nodule microbial communities from Medicago polymorpha collected in Santa Monica, California, United States - brown nodules | ecosystem: Host-associated > Plants > Roots > Nodule...
ATGCATAAGAGACAAAAGGAATTGGCAAAGGAATATTTTTGGAGTATGCCATCAATCATTAATTAGTCATAGTATTCCATCAAGGAAAGAGAGAATTCGATGTGAAAAATACTATGGTTTGTTCAACTATACTCTCTAGCTACTTTCATAAGCTACAGTCACGACCAGCAAACAATAAGTCAAATCTCGTACTGTTCAATCTTAGAGACTAACCAATAGTGTGCATTTTGTAGTTAAGAGACTAACGAATAGTGTGCATTTTGTAGTCATGTGAATTGTTGCATTAACATCTCTAGTTCTTTTAAAAAAAAAACCTCTCTTATCAATTTTTTTTAGCAAGGAAAATATATATATAAAAAATACAAAAAGTTGAGGAGACATAAACATAACTAGGCAACCACCTAATCAACCCTAAACGCGTATTACAATAAAGATTAGCAAAAGGTGGTATAAGAGAACCAAAGTGTTTAGCAAACTAATACACATCAAACACAATCGAGTGAACTCAACGTGGAACAGGAAACTAGATTGCAAAAAGTGATATGTACAAGGTCGCAAACATTAAATCAAACTCTTAGGAGAGCCTAGATGAGATGGAACAGGTCTTTTCTACCTTAACCAAGGTCCTGGGTTCGAATTCAGCCTTGGGTATGCAGCAGCGTTAAAACTCTTAGGGAGAGCTTGCCACCCATTTGGGTCCCACAATGCTCGAGGGATTAGTCTCTGCAGTTTCGCGCAGAGGATACTTGGTTTACATCCAAAAAAACATTAAATCAAACAGAGATGGGCTCAATAAATTCAAACCCATCTTTTGAGACGGTGAATGAATCGACTATCAAAACAGACTGATTCAAGTACCAACGCTCTATGTAATAAAACATATCAAGCCTGCTAGTCCTTTTGAGTCAAACAAACCAGATCGCTACGAATCAGATATATATGAGCAATCTGAACCACGTATAGACGACAGCAAAAGAGAACATAAGCGACAAGGTCTTATAAGAGAAAAATGTTAAAAATAAACTATTTAAAAGTATATAAAAGCATAGTAAGGTGGAGTAGAGGAGACATTTTTTTTACAAGAACAAAACGATATTCATTCATTCAAATTGATAGAGTACATCAGATACAAACATCGCTAAAAACGTAAATAGTGAATCTGCGAACAAACTCACAGCACCCAAGTCAATAGCATACGACGGCAAAATGCCTACAAATAATATGATAAAACTAAGTCACCGAAATACCCATGCTTCTGAATCTGCAACATTGACGCCCAAATCATTGGTTGAATTTGTAATTGACTGATGTCGATTTTTCAATAGGAACTAAATGAATGCCGCGACAAGACGCGAAAACAAACGCCACACAAGATGACGAACAACACAACGCCGCACTTAGACAACAAAATCAAAAAAAAAAAAACCGAAAAACTTAATATATGTGAAAACCACTTATTTAGATTGAAAGAAAAAGGGAAAAAAGATGTAGATAGGTGATTCTAGGTTAAAAAATAACTTACAACCACCCCTCCTTGATGAACGAAGGAGAAATAAAGTTTAGAGAGAAGATGAAGTTTCTATCACTAGAAAATTAGGGCCGACTTGTTAAAAAAACTATTATAATTTAATTAGGAAGCAAACATTAGTAGAATCAAGTATCAACGTATTCCTCATAGCAAAAAGAGAGTGGAGGAGACATATCATCTATTGTAATAAAAGAAAAATGTTAAAAAAGTGTGTGTAAACAACCATTTAAAAGTATATAAAGTGTTTTTTTTAATGTAAAAAATCTTTTTTTAGATTTCTTAAAAAGTGTCTTAAAGACGATTGTTGTAATATATTATGTAAACATATATAAGAAATTATGAACCTTTTCAATCTATTTATTTGAACCTTTCTTTTAAGAAAATAATTTTTTTTATTTTTATGTAAATTTCTCAGTTTAAAAAAGTCAGTAGATTGTATTCTTTACGTCTCACATTATAAGTCACTTTGAAAAAATAAATTATCTTAAATTATAAATCGTTTTACAAAACCAAAAAAATATTAATGTTGTTTTTCTATTATACTTTTAACAATCTTTCATATCATTAATAAAATATAGTTTTGTAAAATAATTCATAACTTTTATTTTCTATACAAAATTAATCATATTTTTTTAAGGAAAAATTAATTACATTTTTTTATTTATGTGAAATTGTAAAAATGACTTATAATTTAAGACAAAGCGAGTAAACGGTAAAAACGTACCATACTTTTACCAAAAAGAAAAAAGAAAAATGATATACCAATTGTCATTATATCACCGTTTAAGAACGCAAAGAGATCTTGTAAAAAAAAAAAGAACCAAGAGAGATAGATTTATTAATTAGGTTGTCAAATATTTGACTTATATTTTTAAGAGAATATATTTATTTATCGGTTCCTTAAAAAACATCCTTATAAAACTTATAAGAAAAATGCTAACAATTACTTTTACGACACAGAGTATATTAGAAGTAGAAATTACATATTAGAAATTGTGTCAATTTATTTCTTAAAAAATTTAAAATATATTTTTCTCAATAAATATTTTTTATTTCTGTAAACTTTAATATTATAACATACATAATCATATTTCTCAATAAACAGTTTGACTAATTTTTCTCAACTAGCATGACCTAACTTATAAACATAACCGAAAAACATAATCATATTTGAAAAAACATAATCACGGATTTTGAGACTTTAAGAAAGGGCAGAACAATAAACAATGATGACTACTCCCATCCCATGCATCGCTTTCAAATTCCTACCCAAATAATAAAGAATATGTTTTCTTCCATTAGTGTAGGGCATGCATGACATATGGTAAGAATAACACCTACTTATATCGATGTTAAAAATGATTTTTTTTTTGAGGTAGTCGATGTTAAAAATTATGTTAAATTTAGTATGCATATTTATATTTTACCTAAGTATTCCTTCAAAAAAAAATATTTTACCTAAGTATTTTTCAATAAACAAAGATTGGGTACATAGATTAACATCCTAATATTGTATTATCATTTATGTCTGATGATAAACTATTAAGATCCGGACAGTTTTAAATAGTTCGCCTTATACTTTTGTTTCAAACTACCCCTGCTCAGATTTCTTTACCAGTATCATATATTCTTCTTGCAAGTTTTATCATTTACAAAAATATAAGTAAAAAAAAATACTTGTATTTGATTTAAATTTGGACTATATCTCTAGTTTTTTCTTATATTTTGCTAAAGAGAAAGTATACTCAACTATATGTCTATTCTATATAATTTGGTATTTTTCTCTTGCAACAAAGCAATTCATTCACCAGAAGACAAAAGATCGGTACAAATGATACAAATGATAGAACCCAAATTCTTGAACTTTATCAAAACAAACTAGACAAAGTGCAGCCTAGTTTTTGCAACTTTTAACATAAATTACTCTATTATTATTAGACATGCTAGATATAATAATATTCACGCAATTAATCAGCTAGAATGGAATCTATCATAACGATATTTAGACACCCTTCAAACATTTAACTAATAACTCTCAAATAGTTAGATTCAATTATTGCGAGGACCATTTACCAGATTGAAAATATGAGACAACAACAGCTATGACAATTTGGCTGAACTGATGCTAAAATTTTGAACCGCTTTTCATGAGTGCTACCAACACACTTTATCTAGAGTGGTCAAAATGATGTCCTTTGTCGGGCTGCAATTGTCGAGGTACGAGTTGGAGGTACCTACAAACACTTTGATGCTCAAGTCAATATAAGAGCAAAGTGTGAGAGGTGAAAGTTGAAACGATAGTGTGTGCTTTTATACGGTCGTCGATATGACTGTGGATGTGGTCGTTGAAAGGTTGTTACGAACGACATGTTTGTAAATTGTAACCGTTCAACATAATGAGGCATTGACAATCGTCATATGAGATGAATTTTAATAATTAAAAAAGTGTGTTATAATGCGCTGCTGCTGGCATTGTTCGTGACTGTATGAAGAGGTGCTCTTGGTTCTCTTTCTCCACAAATCCTTAGAGGATAGATAGTGTCAAGCAATAAACGCTTAAGTTGTAATCTTCCCCATTAAAAGTTGGTCACTAAAATCGTTGGATTTTTTATTTTATTTTTTTAAGAAAATCGTTGGATGTTAACAAGTTGGTCTCTAAAATTAAGGAATTGACAAACATTATAAGATATGATTTTCTGATGCCAAATATTTCAAATTAGGCACTGAAGTTGAATACTTAAAATCAAATTGGTTTCTAAAATATTACTTGTTATTTTTGTATTAGTGTCTTTAATTAGTGACGTGATCTCTTAAGTTATTTGTTGGTTACATTTTAGTCCCATAAATTATTAACATTACAATTTGGTCCCTTTAAGTCATCTTCCGTCAACCAAATAAATCTCCACCGTCAAAACCGTTAAGCCAATGTCTAAGGTGGATACACATTGCAAGTTGTCACGTCACCGTTTACATGTGCCCATTTAACGTTTTGGCAAAAGACTGTTGATGAAGATTTATTTGGCTAACAGATACTAACTTAAGGAACCAAATTGTAACGTTAATAACTTATGAGATCAAAATGTAACCAACAAATAACATAAGAGACCAAATCATTAATTAAACCTATTTTATAAGCTAAAACTCAATAATATTTTTTTTTTTGTTACAAAACTCAATAATATCTATGTGAGACCCCAAACAAAAAAAACCAAAAAATAAATAAATTTAGTGGCAGTTTTGTTGATTCCTAATAACTTTAATGATTAACCTCATGTTTTTATTTTTATGTTAAGGAGACTCATCAAGACAAAAATATATTATGTCCATTTCTCCTATCAATTATTAAAGTTTTAGTATGACTTGTGGTGTATATGAGATTTTTAGATCCTCGTGTGTCTCTCTTGCCTCGTTCTTGAAAACAGAGAAAGAGAGAAGTGAAAGAAATAGATGGTCATGCTAACAAACGTTCCTTTTTAAATATACTTTTTTATTTTTGTAAACTTCAATACTTAAATTTAAAAAAAAAATTGAATTCGCTATTTTTCAGCACAACATTTTTATTCTTGTTCGCTTAACTGATGTCTTAAGGCATTCTTTATTATTTCCTTGTATAATAAATTGATTGAATACACGAGATTTAGGTCTCCTTTCCCATCACGACCATTACAGACTCAAACACTATGGAAAAAAGAAACATGACAATAATAATGTCCCACTATGAGCATTTGTTAAAGGATATTAACTCAAAGGCGTTTTTTAGCAAAATTATAACTAAAAAGTGGAAATCACATCTAAAAAACACCTTCATGAGTGACCTCTAGCAAAAACCCATTAAACAAAACCAACTCATTCTTCATGAGTTTGTTTTCATTCAAATTAAACCAAATCAATTATTTTTTATTGATTCAAATCATTTTTTCCAAAAAAACAAATTTGAATTAAACCGACTCATCATACTTTTGCATACTCCCTCCGGTCTCAAATATAAAAAAAGATTCATTTTTTTAGGTTCGTTGAATAATTAATGTATCTGTTTTACAATGTAGATCAGATACATTAACTACTCAAAAAACTTAAAAAATGAATCTTTTCTTATATTTGAGACCGGAGGGAATATGATATAGGAATGAATTTTCTCAATTCTCTCACGTGTAATTTACACGAGTATGAAGATAGAGAGAGAGAGAGCAACACAAGACATTTAAATAAAGTGAATTTGAATGATGCTAGAGTGTATGAGAACTGAGAAAGCTTCAAACAACTGACATTCAAAACTCAATAACTCATCCGATTGCTTATAATAACAATGACAACAATGGTGCAATGTTCATCGTTCCATGCCAATCTAAATAACATTCCCATCAAAACCCAGCACCAAAATCCTCACCAGCTCCACGCACACTATCTCAAATCCAACCTTCTCCACAACCCAAATTACTCCTCACACCTCCTCTCTCTCTACATCACACACTCCAAAAATCTCAACCACATTCACACCTTCTTCAACTCAATCCCACACCCCACTTTACTTCATTGGAACTTAATCATCACCTCTTATATCAACCACAACCGTTCAAACGACGCACTTCTCTTCTTTCGTCAAATGCTCACCAACAACATTCTTCCAGATGGGTTTACACTACCTTCCATTATTAAGGGATGTTCGCGTTTACACGCGAAAAGCGAAGGAAAACAGGTTCATGGGCTAGTTTTTAAAATTGGGTTTGGTTTTGATAGATTTGTGCAGAGTAGTTTGGTTAATTTGTATGCTAAATTTGGTGATATGGGTTTGGCTAGATTGGTGTTTGATAAAATGGGTGATAAGGATTTAGTGGTTTGGAATTGTTTGGTTGATGGGTATGTGAGAAATGGTGAGGTTAAGTTTGCGTTGAAGGTGTTTGATGAAATGCCGAAGAGGGATAAGTTTACTTGGACGTGTTTGGTTGATGGGTTGTGTAAATGTGGTAAAGTTGAGGTTGCGAGAGAGATATTTGATCGGATGGATGATAGTGATAAGAGTTTGGTTACGTGGAATGTAATGATTCATGGGTATATGAAGTCGGGGAAAATTGAAGTGGCGGGTGAATTGTTTGAGAGGATGCCAGGGAGGAGTTTAATAAGCTGGAATTCAATGATAGATGGATATCAACGCAATGGGTGTTTTTATGAAGCTATGAAATTGTTTGAAGCGTTGTTGAACGAGGGGTTTGTGTCGAGTAATGCAACGTTGTCGAGTGCTCTTTCTGCTGTTTCAGGTTTGGCTGTTCTTGGTAATGGGAGATGGATTCATTCGTTTATGGTTAAGAATGGATTTGAGGTGGGTGGTGTACTTGGTACTTTGTTGATAGAAATGTACTCTAAGTGCGGCAGTATAGAGAGTGCTTTGGCTGTCTTCAAAGGAATAGCCAAGAAGAAATTGGCACATTGGACGGCTATAATTGTGGGGTTAGGAATGCATGGTTTGGCTGATCAAGCTCTTAAGCTTTTTACAGAAATGCGCAGAATTGGAATGAAACCGCATGCTATAACTTTTATAGGTGTGTTGAATGCTTGCAGTCATGCAGGATTGGTAGATGAAGGAAATCGAATTTTTCAAATGATGATAAATGAGTATAAAATTGAGCCCACTGTTGAACATTATGGTTGCCTCGTTGACATTTTATGTCGAGCTGGACATCTTGAACAGGCAAAGGAAATAATTGAAAGCATGCCAGTGACAGTGAAACCCAACAAAGTCATATGGATGATTTTGCTTGGTGGTGCTAGAAACCATGGAAACTTGGAAATTGGTGAATATGCAGCTCATAATTTGATCGAGGAGGATTTAGATGCTCATACCGGGTGTTACACTGTACTTTCTAACATGTATGCTGCAGCTGGGAAGTGGGATAAAGTTTCACATGTAAGAGAAATGATGAAAAACAGAGGCGTGGTTAAGGATGCTGGATGCAGCACCATTGAGTACAAGGGTCAACTTCATCGGTTTATAGTGGGCGATAAATCACATCCTCAAACCCAGGATATATATGCAAAGTTGAGGGAAATAAGGGAGAAACTTAAACTGGAAGGACATGTTCCTGACACAAGCCAAGTTCTGTTAAATATTGATGGCGAGAAAGAGAAAGAATCTGAATTAGAGAACCACAGTGAGAGGTTAGCCATTTCGTTTGGTCTCATCAATATGGAAAGAAGAACTCCTATTCGCATTATAAAGAACCTTCGAGTCTGTAACGATTGCCATGTAGTCACCAAACTCCTCTCAGCCATCTATGATCGTGAAATCATAGTGAGAGATAACAGCCGCTTTCATCATTTCAAAAATGGATCATGTTCTTGCAATGACTTTTGGTGACATGTTGCAGATCTTTGATGAGGTATATCAGTTTAAAAAATTGTTACAGGTATATTATAAGGTTGAAATTCATTATGTCTTCTTTTTTGCATGATAAAGATCTATTCTATAATCATACTATATAATCTTGTGCTCCTAGTGTAATCTTATTTGTGTAGAAAGTTATCCTAGTGTAATCTTATTTGTGTAGAAAATTAAATTACTATGACTCCATAAGTGAAAATTACGGTCTTTCAGATCAACCAGCATCTTCTGTTATCTTGAAGATTAAGAAAAGGATCCAACCATGATTTGTCAAACAGATAATAACAAGTTTGAATTCGGCATGAAACTGAGTTTTTGTGCAAGTGCGATGCTAAATGGAACATTTTTTTTTTCTTTCTACAACACAAATGATCCATGGTATAGTGACAAAATTTTACTTCTCATTTGACACATCCAGGTGCATGGTTACCTACCACCTGATTGATTTGAACACCATTTTTACCTTTTTGTGTGCATTTTGCATGCAAACTCATTCATACTAAATAGCAGTCTTTGTGTTTTACCTTTTAAGTAGTTGATGATTTTATTTTTGGCTTAGGTCTTAAACTTTGTTGTCTTGTTTGTACTAATTAACATAAAATAAGAGGTTTAGGTTACGGCAAATTAATTAAAAACATATGACTAAGACAGCCCAATAAATATTCTGAACTCATGCACAAGCATTGACATTTCTTGGGATCCATATTTCTAACATATAATCAGCCACATACAGGTTCTTCTGCTTGTGCAGTTACATTGGTGAAAATAGGAGTTAAATACAACAGAAATGCAAATGTAAGCAGAAGATTGCAGCCGAAGAGGCAGCCATATCTTGGTGTTCTCATTGTCCGGGGACAAAGTTAGTAGCATATGCCCATGCGTTGTTGGCGACAGGGTCAGCAACATGGTCGTAAAGGTTCTGAACAGGGCCCTTGCCAGTAACAATGGCTTGAACAAAGAAGCCAAACATGGAGAACATAGCCAATCGGCCGTTCTTGAGTTCCTTGACCTTCAACTCTGCGAATGCGTCGGGGTCATCAGCAAGACCAAGAGGGTCAAAGGCACCACCAGGGTATAGTGGGTCTAGTCCTTCACCAAGTGGTCCTCCACCAACTCTGTAGCCTTCAACAAATCCCATGAGCACAACCTGAGTAGCCCAGATTGCAAGAATGCTCTGAGCATGGATCAGGTTTGGGTTGCCCAAATAGTCAAGGCCACCCTCAGAGAAGATCTGGGCACCAGCCTTAAACCACACAGCCTCACCGAATTTAACACCGTTCTTCTCAAGGATCTCAGGGAAGGTACATCCCAATGCACCAAGCATAGCCCATCTGCTGTGAATTACTTCAAGCTCACGGTTCCTTGCAAAGGTTTCAGGGTCAGCTGATAATCCAGCTGTGTCCCATCCATAATCACCAGGAAATTCACCAGTCAAGTATGATGGAATTTGTTCAGAGAATGGACCCAAGTACTTGGGACGGTCAGGACCATACCTGGTTTTCAAAACAGATCATACCAAGTCAAATATATGAAAACAAATTATCATAACCTTACTTCAAATATTAGCACATGATGTTGCTTTTGATTTGATCTTCAAAAGATAACATAATAACTTTATGTAGCTGTATCACCAGTAAGTTATTAACATTTGATTTAATTTATTACATTACACTGCATAATTTTAGCTTTTGGGTCTGCACATCTAGCTAAGAATTAGTTATTATTATGTTCTCAAGAGATAAAGGAGTGTTAAAAACTATATCTTATTGTATTTTAAGCTAAGTTTGACTGTAATTGAACTACTTACCAAATGCTCTCAGGAGCGCTCTTCACAGTACGACGCATGGTGAAGCGACTTTGGCCAAAGTTACCAGCTTTCTTGATGAATTCATTTCCCTGTTTCAAACCAGTCTTGCCGGTGAATGCTGATTGTTGGATTGCAGAGGTGGCCATGAGGGCGTTGAGGTTTCTTGGTGTTTGTTCTCTTTAGTGGTATAAGCTAGTGTTGTTGTGAAGAATGAAGAAAAGATACAAAGGTTTATAGAAGTGTTGGGAGTGGCCACGGTGGAAATCATAAGATATTGTGGATTAGGATATGCACAAGTCAGCAACATCTTATTGGTGGTGAATTTGTATGTGGATTCCCAAGCTTGTATTTTGTAGTGATATTGTGGCTCTCTTTGTGCCATGTGGATGCAATGATCTGGTTGCTTAGATGTTTTGGAGAGGTGAATGTGAGCCAAGGAAATTAGGTCCACCAAAGCTGAGAGAAAAACAGAAACTTGGAAGAGGGTTTGGATTGGGGGCATTTGAGTGAAAAACAGTAATGTTAAACGGATGGGTGAATTTCATTAACATTTTGCAATTTAATGAATCATTTTGAAATATAAATAATGTGCAAAACTAATTTGATACAATGTGACAAAATAAATGTAATATTTATTCACATTCACGAACAAATTTTTTTTGCTCATTTTTAAATTTCCATAAGATTTCATTGCACTTTAGTCTCTAAAATATACACAAAAAAAGTGTATGCTGTTAGTCTGAAAAGAAACAAATGTGAGGCTAAAACACACTAAAAGAATTAAAAACATATCAAACTCTATATTATCTATTATTACAACTATATGTTGAAGAAAAAAGAAGAAATAAACACGAAAATAAGTGGCTTAAACCACGTGAATATGAAGATGCACAAGACAAACAGGCAAAGGAAGACTTGGCTGTAAACTGTTCAACCTCAAGAACACAAGGTGGCAGTTAATCCCAACTAAATTACAAAATTGGCTCACGTGGGAATCATGGTTTCTCACGTGGTTATCTAATTTCACAATTCACAAATATCCTATTTAATATCTAACGTGAAAAAAATACAATGAATACATCACAATTTAAAAGTAGTCTTTTTAAAAAATAAAAAAGCTTCGGTCTCAAATATACTAACAAATTGGATAAAGAAAATTGATGTATTTAATTCAAATTTTAGACATAATACATAAACTCTTTTTGTTTTTATAATTTTTTTAAACAGTCCTACAAATGTTTATGCTATTGATAAGCTAATCCAAACAAATCCAAAGACTATAAGAATCAGATTCGTCCAAATGGTAAATTCGAAGGGGGTATAGCTTTTACAAAATAAGTAGGAAAAAAAGAGCAAATAATTACTTTAGTTCTTGATTCTGCACCTCGCTGTCACATAGGTCCCTGACTCAGAATTAAATATAAAGAAGTCTCTGACTCTGCACTTCCGTTATCACTTTAGTCCCCGACGTTAAATAATCATGTTAAGTGTGTCCCAGGGACTAAAATGAAAGTAAAAAATAGTCACTTTAGTCCCTGAACCAAAAATCAATATCCCCAACTTAAATCTCAAATCCCTAAATGTCATCTCTAAATCCCTAAAAAAATATATACACTAACATGTGACTTTTTTCTCTTGTCAAAAAAAAAAGTGACTTTTTTCTGAACATTGTAGACTTTTTTCTTCTTCAAATGTATTTAATATTGTATGTTCTATAAATTGTATTGAAAGTTTTATGTATTTTTTTTTTATGCTTAATGGTAAAACTTTGTCCACGGTATTAAACAACCAACTGTGCAAAAATAAATAATTATGTTGATATTATTAATCTCTATTTTTTAATTTTAAATAAAAGAACGCTATATTTTGAAGAAAAAAAAAAGAAGTTATATTAACTAGCGAAAAGACGAACACCCATGTGTCCATCTTTCCGCTCTTTTTACTGTGCTAAAATTTGTAAATTATGAACTATGTTATTTTTATGAAATTTTGATTTTGATTAAAACGAAAAATATAGATGTTTGCTGCTTTCTAGTTATAACAAACCAAATTAATCATGATTATCTATTTCAATAAGAACAATCTTTATTATAGAAAAAGTTGTTTAAGGGTATAATTGGGATAATAAAAAATTAAGTATAAATATACTCGTTTAGTTTGTTACATTTTTTAAATGATAAAGAAAAAATATATATATTCATATCGTGTTTGTTATATTTTTTAAATATATAAAATTATTCTTATCTATTTGTTACATGTATTATTTGTATTGAAAATTGAGGCATTTTTGGAAAGAAAAATCTAACCCAAAAGTGCTGAAAGGGGTAGTTTTCTTTATATATATATAGTATAGATATTGTCAAATAAGATAATAAATTATGGATTTGAGATTTCAATTTAACGGATTTAGAGATGACATTTGGGGATTTGAGATTTAAGGATTTAGGGATTTGAGATTCAAGCTGGGGATATTGATTTTTGGTTCAGGGACTAAAGTGATAATTTTCTACTTTCACTTTAATCCCTGTGACACACTTAACAGAATTATTTAACGTCAGAGACTAAAGTGATAACGGAAGTACAGAGTCAAGAACTTCTTTATATTTAATCCTGAGTCAGGGACCTATGAGATAACGAGGTGCGGAGTCAGGGACTAAAGTGACCATTCAACTTTACCTTCACGAGTGACAAGCTGTTACAGCCTAAACGGGGGTCCATGAAGCTATAGTTGAAGAGAATATGGGGGACTCTATTTAATAATTTGAGATTTTTAATATAATTCTCAACCATAGGTGTATAACTCAAATCACATGTTGATCTCCACCTCTATTCAGTTTTGTTTTTCTTTTGTCATGTTAATTATCATGTTAGTGTTAATGTTATGTTGTGATAAACCACAAACATGATTCACCAACCAATGATTTAGGATAAAGTGAGCCAATAATTGTGAATTGATTTATGATGTTTAATGATATTCACTTAAAAATTAGATGGACAAGTGAATTGATTTAGAATAAAATCAATTTTAATTGAGATTACTTAAACATGTCAAAATTAATTTTATTTATCTAAAATTATTTTTGACTCTCTTTATGGTTAGACTAAACACACACTAAATAAATTTATCTGAAATCATTTTTGACTCTCTTTATGGTTGACCCTCTTTTGTACAAAAAAAAAAATTAATTTTTATTTGTTGACTTTGATTGTTGCGTAGAATAATTTTTGATCAAACTTTATTTATATTCTGACCAAACTTTAGATTATCAAAGTTTTTTCTCTTAAAAATCGGAGGATTAACACACCAAAAAGAAGATTTATTAATTTTCTATTAGAAAAAAATTGGATTTATTTATTTTCTATACATTTCTTTTTCTATGATATGTCCGTTTACTAGTAAAAACTTAAGGTGTGAAATTCAAATCTTCTAAAAATACATTGTAAAATGGTCTTGCGATATGTTATAAAATTGTTGTAAAACGAATCCGACTTTAAGGAGGAGCACACTCTCAAGTTCCAAATTAATATTACTAGACAAACTCAAGTGAGTTTAGTTATCAAAGACTTAATGTATATGTTTATACAAAAATGTATATTTTTCAACTTTAAACTATGTTTTTTTTTTTGTTTTTGACGTTATGTTGATCTCAACCTCAGCAACAAAACTTGAACTCATATTTTTATAGAATGTCAACTCAATTTTTATTAATTGGACTAAACTATGTTGGCTAGTTCCATGCACGACAATATCCACATATGTAGTAGTATAGCAATTTTTTTTAGAATATCAAAGCTTTTCTTTTGTGGTGTTCTAGAACATCAAAGCTAATTAGTTAAAGATAAGAACAACATTTATCTTAAAAAAAATATAAAAATAAAAAATAAAAACAATCCACAAGGACTGTCCAATTTGAGAGTCTTGTAGGTGAAAATTATTTTCCTGCAATAAGTTTCTGGTCTCTATGGTTGCTAACAAAAACATCCATCTTGTCTTGTTAAATTGTCAGTCTTCCCTTGCTACCAACAAACCTACACGAAGATATAGAACCATTTTTTTATTCTTGTTCACATAATTTTTCTAACACCAAAGTCAGCATTTGCACCATATCCGAGCCAAAATTGATAAGTTGCCTCTGATGAATCAAATATCATACCAATCCTTAGCTTCCAATGAGGGTATAACCATAACTCAATTTAAGGGATAAATGAGATTCATCTTTATAATAATACACTATAAATAGCCAACAAAAATAGAGTAAAAAAAACCCTATAAAATAACACACACACTAGAGTAACAAAACAACAAAAACAGAAAATCAACGCCACACACATAACATTGATGATAACTGGAGTAATAAAAAAGAGGAATTTGGAAAGATGATGATGATTATGCTTGTTATGATTGTTAGAAAAGAGAAATAAGTTAAATCAAAATGATTTAGGTTGTATACACATCAAAATACACATTATTTAATTAATTATTTAAAAAATAGAAATTATTTAATTCATTCTTCTTTTATTTTCTCTCACTGCATTTTGTTTGATTTTGATTACCCAACTTGGAGGTTGACACTTTTGCTTGTTCAAAGACAGTTTCTTAATTTTGTATGCCAACAACATTTTGACTTTTAAATTTATTTAATACATGCTTTGTAAATATATTTGAACATCTTTTATCTTTTCTATTTTTGTCAACATTTATTTGATAATTGTGTAGCTAGATTGGGATATTTCTACGTAATAAGCATACATTATTCTATGTAATTAACTAATATGTTATCAAAGACTTGGCGTACATGTTTAGATTGATGGTGAGTTCGATAGAATCACAACATTATCATTACTTTAATAAAAATTATATTTTTCAACTTTAATAAACTATGTTGATCTCACCTCAACAACAAAACCTGAACTCATATTTTTGTAGGATGTGGACTAAATTCTTATTAATTAGACTAATTAAACTAGGGTTAAATAAGTTTTTTGTCCTTATAAATATAGTGAATTTTGATTTTAGTCCCTAAAAAATAAAATAGAATGTTTTCATTCTCACAATAAAATTATTTTGATTTTTTGTCCTCGATGACCAATTTATGTTCATATGAATGTCAAGATTATAATATTTTTATGATCAAAATGTATCCATGTTATGTCCGTTTATTATGTTCAACTTTTATATATTCATATTATGTTTAAAAATATCAAAAAGATGTCAAAACTATATCCATTAGGGATCAAAACTAGAACATAAAAAATTGTGAGAATGAAAACATATCATTTTATTTTTTAAGGATTAAAATCAAAATTTTCTATATTTATACGGTCGGAAAACTTATTTAACCCATTAAACTATGTTGGCTAGCAGGGTCGGACCTTGGGGTGTGCAAGGAGCTCAATGGAACCGGGCCTCTCCAAGGTATGAGCCTAAAAAAAAAATTATAGCACAGTAGTACTACTAAGTATTATCCCACTAAAAACAAAAATTCATTATTCTCTTTCTCTCTGATACCACGCGTTCTATCACCATCATCATCACTCCATCAGACTTTCCTTTTCTTCTTCCCCGATTTGATTTCCTTTTTCTCTTCTGTTGTCTTGTTTTAGGCCTATTAGAATTGGGTCCTCTTGCTTTTGGTATTAGATGAGTGTTTTTTTGGGAGGATGGTTTAAGGTTCCACATTGTTTTTTTTTTTTAAAAAATGTTTTTATTTTATTACGAGTCTCTTTTCACTTACAGAACCGAGCCTCATGATTCGTAAAAATGGCCCTCTTGTCTAGGTCCATGCACGATAATATCCACATACTTAGTACATCATTCTTTTTAGAATATCAAAGTTGTTGTTGTGGTGTTCTAGAACATCAAAGCTAATTAGTTAAAGATAAGAACAGCTTTTATCTTAAAAAAATATAAAAATAAAAACAATCCACAAGGACTGTTCAATTTGATAGTCTTGTGGGTGAGAATTATTTTCCTGCTAGAACGATGAATATGGGAAGGCAGCAAAGAATTTTCTCTCTCAAAAAGAAGAAAGCAAACAAACATTTTGGTGGCATAAATCATAGTGTTGGTTCAATTTAAATATTAAATGCATGTTTAAGCGTGAGGAAATATTTATGAATAGATTTATTTGTTTACCATTCCCTCAACAAAAAAAAATGTTATGTTTACAAATAGCAATCATATTTTGAAGAAAAAAAATTAATTTTTTAAGAAATGAAATGCATAATATTTAATACAGTTTTTATAATGTTATAAATTCTCATTACATAGTTATTGAACTCATTTACAAGATATAATAGTTCATATTTTGTTTTGAATAAAGATTGATAAACACCCTCAATGTGTACACCCTTTTGTGTCATTCTAAAAATTTTCAGTTAACCAAATATATGGTTTGTGTGACCACATTTTTTCAGTTGCGTGACCACGGTTTAAAAGCTGAAAAATGTGGTCACGCAACTAAATGCGTTTAACCAAATAAATTGGGTGGATTCTAGGGTGAAGGTCCAATTAGGTCCATCACCGGTGAACCACGAGAAAAACACCAATAGATTAAATAAGTGGTTCAGATTTATTTAAATTAAAAGAGGGAACATGTAGAACTGCTCACATTCAATCATATCCTGCAATG
>Ga0228711_1007120_pt1 | contig 16341 bp, 12 predicted proteins | sample MedpolnodulmetaG_2_FD_177996 | JGI IMG/M metagenome (GOLD analysis project Ga0228711, IMG submission 177996) | Root nodule microbial communities from Medicago polymorpha collected in Santa Monica, California, United States - brown nodules | ecosystem: Host-associated > Plants > Roots > Nodule...
TTGATACATTTTTACAAGCACAAAAAAAAAAAAACCAAAGACGATCTTCGCTAACCAAGATCAAGAAATGGCAAGTGCACTTGCAAAAGTGATGCCAGAGACTCACCATGGTTTATGCACATGGCACTTGTTACAAAATGGAGTCAAATATCTTAGGAACTTGATGAAGGGAGGAACTTTTCTTCTTAGAGATATAAAAAAATGCATGTATGATATTGACAATGAATCAGATTTTGAGAAACTTTGGTTTGATTTGATCAACGAATATAATATTCGTGATAAACCTTGGATCAAGTCAGCTTATGCCATTGGAAAAATGGGATGCATGTTATATGAAGGAAGTGTTAACACTTGGCATGCAAAGTACACAACATAGTGAAAGTTCGAATGCTCACTTCAAGTCTTGTAAGAAACCAAATGTGGATATCCTACAATTCTTCAAACATTTTAAAAAAGTTGTTGATGAGAAGACAGCAAAAGAATTGAGTTGTGTGTTTGAATCCTCACATAATCTTGCAAGGTTGCCATATGAAACTTCACCAATACTAATTCAAATAAGAAAATTATATACATACACACTGTCTTTGAATTATTTCAAAATGAGTTTAAGTTATTCTTAGCTTTATCTATACCTAATAGACATGAATATGACTCTCTTTGCCAATATGTCATCACCATGGCAAACCACGAAGGATCTTGGAGAGTTTCGTTTAATCGCGTTTCAACTTCCATTACTAGTAGTTGTAGGAAGTTTGAAACATTTGGCATACTTTGTTCACATGCATTAAAAGTGTTTGAATTTAATGATGTTAAGGTAATTCCTGAGAAGTATATCTTAAGAAGGTGGACAAGAGAAGCCCGTTGTGGCATTGTCCAAGATTTTAGGGGAAAGGAGGTTGAAGGAGATCCTAAGTTGTCAAGAAATCGAATGTTCAGACAAGTTGTCTCTAAGTTCATTAGAGCAGCGAATAAAGCATCACAACATTGGAAACGATGATTTTTTTTTAAAAAAAACATAATAATAGCATAAAAATTTGTCTTTTTTGCTTATATTTTGGGACAAAGAAAATGAGATTTTTTTGCTTGTAATTTGGGACGGAGGGAGTAATTTGTTTATGTTGGCCCAATTTTGTGTTAATATTGGCTAAAGATTTAATATTAACTTATTTTAATTTTACATAATTATTTTATGTTAAAGGATTAACAACTCATATGGTCGATGGAGAACTTGTTCCACGCCTCCAACTTATGAGCCCCCACAAGCACAAGAAAATCAAGTTAATTACACAGCCATGTTAATGGTAATTTAACATCTTTTTCATTATGAACTATCATTAGATATAAAAGAATCACGATACTAATTATCTCTTTGATATTACCGTAGGCACTACCTGACGATAAAGTATTGGAGCATATTCTTACCTTGATTGACCGGCGATCTACATCGAAAGAAATGAAGCTTTTTTGTAATTTCATGCTGACATTAAACATGTTTTGGAGATGAATTTTTGTAGCTATGCGCTAAAAAATATACTTTGCTTTTGTATTTTGATCACAATACTTTTGGTATAAACATGATTGAATGAAATGAACAAGTATTTTGTTATCTTCGATTATCATATACGAAGGAAAATTGTTATGCACTACTGATTCCGATCTCGAATTATCAGATGTGTTCTGGTACTACAGTATGTGTTTCTGCATTTATAGTATTGTGTTTCTGCATTTATGCATTTCAGCTACTACGATTTTGCAATTTTAGTGTTGTGTTTCTGTTAAAGAAACTGTGTTTCTGGTTTCTGCGTTGTAGTGTTTTTGGTTTTTTTTCTGCCTTCATGCATTGCAACGTTTTAGCATTCCGACAGCGGAGGGAGGCGACGGCGGATGGTGGAGAAAAGTTAAGATTGAGGGTGGGTAGCAGTCTGGTAAGGAGAAGTGAGGGAACGCGTTCTGTTTTTGTTCTTTTTTTTTGTTTTATTTGATTTATTTTTTTAAGAAAAAAGGATGTGCCACATGGCACAATATGACTGACTATGTCATGTGACATAGCGCGCCATTATGGCACATAAGTGGAATCCACTAATGCACTAGTTAATATTAGATGTAGCATGGTTTCAAATCTGGTTGTTTATGAGTCGTGCCCGACACAAATTATGCACTTGTTAGTTGCTTGCCAAATAGGGGTCATAATCCCTCGTCTGGTTTAGTTGTAATTTTCTCTTTCGGGCCTTTTGGCCCACTATGCAATAAAAAACCCTTTAAAAGTATAATTTATATGAAAACAATTTAAACTCGTATTTTCTTTAATAGTAGAAATGACTTATACATAAATACACACACCATAAACAAGTTTAATGAATAAATGTTAAATTAAACATTTATTCAAAACTCTCCATTAGGCTTGAAAATTTGAAAACGGTATTGCAAATTTAGGGGCAAAAAGTGAAGATCTAGTGGTGGTGGTTGTGGAGAGATGATACATAGACGGTATTTTTGTTTTGAAGAAATATATATAGATGTTTCTTTTTTTACTAAATCAAGAGATATGTGAGACATCAAGGTGAGATACCCCCATCATATGCCGCCGACTCATAATATATTATTAAAAAAGGGGAAAAATTTATATATAAATATGAGGGGCCAAACGAAAACCCTCAAAAAACAAGAAAAAGAAAAGAAGAAAAAAAGAGTAAATAAAAAAGGCCCTCAAATAAAAAGTGTCGCTAAAAAATTCTTGGATTCACCTTTGAATCGAGTGTTAGAGGAATTGAGTTCGGTGAGTTGTTTCTTCTGCTTCTTTGTCAGATAAGGCATAAAAAGGTTAGGTGCCTTCTCAATGGGATCGTTTGATGTTGTCAATGTTTGTTGCATATTATCAAGATCCCTTGTTACTATCGGACAACTGTGAGGAGTAACAGTAGCAAAAAGGAGTTGCATCGGCTGCTCATCATTTATTTTATCAACCATGTTTTCATATGAAGAAAGCTTTGTTGCAGGTTCAACATTTATTTCTTTCAACAAGTCAGAAGATCCTACATTTTTTTCTTTCAACAATTATGATCTTGTTTCATTGTTACCAGGTTTAGATTCCTTCTCTTGCATCATTGCCAAACCAATATCAGTTTTAGAAAGGATATATGCATCAACCTCAAAACAATCATGGGAAACTATTTGAAATAGGAACGTTTGTAGGGGAAACATCCATAGACTTTTCAGCTGGATGCACCGACTTTGGGACAACAATTGGAATCCATTCTTACTTTTTTTGTTCTATAAGATTCGGTGCAACATGCGCATGACCAGATGTTGTTGGAACACTAGCGAATTTGAGTGGAAGTTGGAAAGAATAAACACATGTCCCTTAGGAAAGAACTAGTGTTGGTATGAATTAAAAAATGTTCCACATGGATAGACATACTCTCTAGTAAGTTTTTATATAAGTGGGGGGTGACCTCCAAGGGTGTGCCCTTGGGGTAACCACTTTTACGAATAGGTGATTGCTTACGAAAATATATGTATATCACACGTGCGATGACGATGCCACCGCCGCTGCCGTCCGACCTGGTCGGGCTGGGGTTGGGCTTGGGTCAAAAGGAAATATATTTTTTATCACCTGAAAATGTTAAATTAATTTTTTGTTAATTTAATCATTATCCGAAAGCGCTTTCGTAACAAATAATTTTGTTACAATCCAATCTGATCCAACAGAACATCTGGAAGGTTCTGGATATAACCACTCGCGTGAGAACGAACCGAACCGCGAATGCTTAATGATTAAGTCTTCTTAATTTATTAGCTAACTAATCCTTAAGTCACTCTGTATTTGTTATGAACTCTCCCTATAAAAGAAGAGCTCGCCTCACTTATTCTTCACATCAAAAAACACAATTGATGCTTCATGTGCTTTTCCTATCTTCTTCCTCTTTCGACTGCTTCTGTCCCTTCGGTTTCGAGTGGTCTTCATACCATATAGAGTGGTTTAATCGAACGATTAAATCATATTGAGGGTGTTATTTTTCGAACAATTACTTACGATGCAGTACGTAATCGAACATGTGAACTGGGTTGTTTTATCCTGGAGACGACACAGTTGTTAGTTTATTTTGCACAAACTCGTGTAGTGCTGCGAAACGTCTTAAAGAAAGCGACATGGTCGTAACTCAACCCGGTAATATCTTTTGTGGTGATTTCTTTTTTCAAAAGGAACTTTTCTAATTCCAAAAATAACAGATGTAATACATGATTTGTGCACTTTATTCATCAGAATCAATGGTTTTTTCGCCATGATCGGGTTTTGCGATGTCTTGCTTTGACTTCAGCCAATGAAAATTAGATATGTTGTGATGACATGTCATCTTACGTTATTTTCGGTATATTTTTCAGTCATTTTAATAGTGATTTGAGTTAATAAAGATGAATTTTAGAGAAGTTGCTCATGGTTTAAAGGACATTTTGTAATGTTTCCATACTAAGTTATGTAATTCCAATTCTTCCATAAACCAATCAATTCTTAGGTGTTTGTAAGTGTTCTATTGCATATATTAATGTTGATATTTTGAAAATAGTCACGAGGTTTCAAAATTTTATCATATTGACAATCACATATCGATACAAAAAAAATTCTTCTACATATATAAGCATATAAAATCCTCAACTAGCGCGATGCAAATATTTAACGGTGTTTTAAATATAAAATAAAAATAAATTTAATAGAAACACTACATTAATGATGATATTTTGAAAATAGTCCTGATTTTTCAATTTTATGATATCGACTTTCTCATATATCTATCTAAAAATTTGTTTATGCAAATATAAACATATAAAATCTCCAACGGGTGTGGTGCAAACATTGAACATTGTTTTCTTTTTTTTGTTTTCCATATAACATAAAAATTTATTTAATAGAAACAAATACATTAATGTTTATATTTTGAAAATAGTCATGAGTTTTGATATTTTATCATATCAACTTTCTCATAAGTATATAAAATTTGTTTTCTGCATGCATAATCACATAAAATCTACAATGGGGGCGGTGCAAACATTGAACGGTGTTTTTCATATAAAATAAAAAGTTAGTTAATAGAAACACTACATTAATTTTTTTTTGAAGGATAACACTACATTAATTTTGATATTTTTAAAATAGTCATGAGTTTTCAAAATTTTATCATATCGAATTTTTTATATATGTATATAAAAATTTGTTTTCGCAATATAAGTTGATAAAATCCACATCTGACGCAATTCAACTATTTAACAAGTTTTTGTATATATAATAGAAAAACATTTAATAAAAATATTACATTAATACTGATAATTTTCATTTAGGGTTAAATATGTTTTTAATCCCTATATTTGTCAAAAAAAAATGTTTTTAATCCCTACAAAATTATGAATTTTCAAGTTTAGTTCCTATAAAATGTTAATGGTAATTTTAGTCCTTCATAATATTGTAGTTTGTAAGAATTGTCCATATTTTGAAAACTTTTTACAAAAAATGGATACTTTAGTCCTCCAAAATAATCCCTGTAAAATGCAAATAGGGACTAAAAGTGAATAAAACTTGTGTAGGGACTAAACTTGAAAGCTTATAAATTTGTTGAGATTAAAAACATATTTAACTCTTTCATTTAATATCCTTAAACATTCAACAATATTAACAATTTAATTATTTTTTATATAGTTAGCACAGCTTATAAATGAATTATACTATCCATCGACAACTCGTATTTATATTTGGTGACGTGTTCATCAAAACCATGTTGACGCAAAAGCTTGGTTTTTTTTTCTTCTAATAAAACATCACTACTGGGGAGTATGAAAGTTGTTCATCAAAACAGCTGATCTATAATGTATACATCATTTTTGAAGTTAAGTTGGAAACTATTAAAACATGTGTGGAAATTGAGTTCCTTCGAAAATAAGTGTGAAAAGAGTTAAAAGATTAAATATAAATTCTCATATTGTATAGAACTAGTGTAGTTAAAAAAAATTGGGAGTCCTACATTAAATGGATCATATATATTAGTAGTGTTTATATAGTGTATGCAGTAAGCAGCAACAATTTTTTTTTTTTGAAAGAACGAAAAAATATATATTTATATCTTTTATTTTTTGGAAATGTTAAATTAAATAAGTAATTTAATAATTATTAGGAAATGCTTTCTTAGTCTCCAAATTTTGCTAAAAATATTTTTGAACACAATCTAAAATACTTTGGTGCACAATTTGAAATATTTTGTTATGCATTCTAATATATCTTGGTACTTGATCAGAAATATATTTTGGTACATAATATAATATAATTTTGTACTCAATATGATGTATTTAGTATTCAATTTGAGATATTTTTGTACCAAATCTAATATGTGAATTACTTGTTACCAAAGTTTCTCATATATTAGTTATGAATTTTCTCTATAAATAGAGACCTCACATAGTTCATTCCACACACCGAATAGTATTCTGAAATTTCGAATCGTCATATCCTTGAAACTTCAAATCTTTTATTCTCTCTCCCCCTTTTTATGTTCCTTCAGAATTAAGAGTGATCTTAAGACCATATACTCTTTTTAAATATAATGTCCCTTCGAAATTGAGAATGGTCTTAAGAGCATAGTCCCTTCGATAATTTATGTCCCTTCAGAATAAATAGTATTTTTAAGATCATAGTCCCTTTTGAGGTATAATGTCCCTTTGAAAATTAAGAATGATCTTAAGAATATATTCTTCTTCGATTTTTGTATAAGTTAAATGTTAGAAGGGTGGTAGCATCATATTTGAGTGGCTAAAATACCATGTTGATATTTGGAGATCTTAAATTTTAGAATGGTGGTGACACCATATTTGAGTGGTCATTCTATGATAGTAGAGTGGTATAATTAATTGGTTTGAGTATTAAAAGAGCGGTATCATATTGAAGGTGTAATTCTTGAATGGTTTTCTACAATGTTGTAGTTAATCGCACTATTGTAACTGAGCTAGTTTGATCCTGGAGGTGGTGTGGTTGGTAGTCTGTTTTGAACACAAGAACGACATGTCTCCAAGTTGAGACTTTTTGTGTTGCAAACAACGATCCAACCCATGTTTGCTAGCTACACATGCCAATTTTTTATAGTCCACATTATTTGATCGTAATGGATTTAAAATACCCGGTTTCAAATTTGGATATGAAAAAAATTGTTCCTTTTCTATCAGCAAGTTAAGAACAACATCACTCATATTCCAACCGCTTATAAGATAAGTCATTTTCAGCACCGTAAGTGCTATGTGTGAAAGCCTCTTCAAATAAGTGTTTATTCTTGAACTCATATCCTATGATTGCTTCCACTTCATTCAACCGTGGCGGCGGAGAAATGTTGTTGTTGATGGTGGTGTTGTCTTCTTTTCTTGTTTAGGAGATAGTTCTTCTTTGTCATCGTTGTTGTTGGTGTCTTCTTTGTCTTTCTTAGGAGATAGTTCTTATTTGTTGGTGTCTATTTTGAGTGCATGTGTTTGGATGAGAAGTGGTTCTTCTTGCTCTTTGTATGCTTGAGCTTCCATGGTGTGCAGTTGTGATGTTGTTTGAGAGAGATAGATTTAAGGAAGTAAAAAATGTAGGTGAAGCGACATGGTTGTAGAGTTTGTCTTCTCTCTCAAACAACATCAGAACTGCGCACCGTGGAAGCTCAAGCATACAAAGAGTAAGAAGAACCACTTCTCATCCAAACACATGCACTCAAAATAGACACTAACAAACAAGAACTATCTCCTAAGAAAGAGAAAGAAGACACCAACAACAACGATGACTAAGAAGAACTATCTCCTAAACAAGAAAAGAAGACAACACCACCATCAACAACAACATTCCTCAGCCGCCGCCATTGAATGAAGTGAAAGCAATCAGGATGAGTTTAAGAATAAGCACTTATTGAAAGAGGCTTTCACACATAGCACTTACGATGCTGAAAATTACTTATCTTATAAGTGGTTGGAATACATGGGTGATGTTGTTCTTAACATTGTTGATTGAAAAGGAAAAGTTTTTTTCATATCCAAATGTGAAGCTGAGTATTTTGACTCTATTACGATCCAAGAATGTGGACTACGAAAAACTGGCACGTGTGGATATCAAACATGAGTTGGATGGTTATTTGCTGCGACACAAAAAGCCTCAACTTGGAGAGCAAGTAAGTATTTATTGGCTAATTAATTTCTCCATTCTTTGTAGATTAGGGCAAGGTAGCACCTTCCAATTCCGGGCATTCAACTGGTATGGACAATTCATTTGCGGATGAATTCAACGGGAAGGATGCTACTGCTTTTGATGTTATGAACATAGAAAGGTCTAATAGGATTTTTTTTTTTTTTTGAGAGACTAGGAAATTCTTTTTGGCAAGTCACTTTCTAACAATAGCATGAAATTACCTCAATTTTAGTGGTGTTCTGAACATATAATGTTATTTGACTACTAAAAACAAAAACTAAAGATTAAATTGCTAAATTAAAGATCAAATAGTTATGTTATTAATAAAATGGTATTTTAATGTCTTACTAAAATTATTGTGAACATGTTTCAGCATTTCTTCTTTCAATAAATAAATAAATAATTCGTCCAAAATAAATAAATAAATTATGTTTCAGCATTTCTCGTTTTCTCATTCGGTTACTCAATGCGAGATCAAACCCTAGTATTACTTTCAAAAACAAAACAAAAAGTTCTGCTTCTTGTCGTGTAATGGAATCCATCAAAAAAAGAAAAATCACGACAAAAGAATGCGAAGCAGTGGGAATCGACCTTGGAACAACCTACTCATGTGTTGCTGTGTGGCTTGATGAACACCAAAGAGTTGAGATTATTGATAATGATCAAGGAAATTGAACTACACCTTCTTTTGTTGCTTTCAACAATGATCAAAGGTTGATTGGTGATGCTGCCAAGAATCAATCTGCCACTAACCCTGAAAACACTATCTTTGTACGTAAATTTGTGTTTCTATTCTTTGTTACTTCATGTATTTAGGGTTTGTTTATGAAAAAAATTGATTTTAACGTTAATAATTTATAGATTTATTTTAAAAAGAAGGTATTTTGTCTTTGTTAATCATATTGAAAATCATGTATCGAAAATGATTTTTAAGGAAGTTGCTCAAATGCAGTTTTAAATAATGGTCGCTGTCAAAGTTGTTGTCGCGTATAGGATGTCACGATTCGGCTGTAACGGATGTCGCGGTTGTCGCGGTGTGAATTAATCATAACATTGCACAACTCTTAAATAATGATAGTAACGTAAATAACTTAAACTAGAGATAGATTTGGAAGTCTAAACTATATAAGGAGATAACATTATGTAATTTATAATCAAATATGCATTAAAAATATGATTTTCATCTATTTCAATTGGAAAAATATACAGATTATGTGTCTACTGTTATGAAGGGCATTTTTTGCAGCCTTAACGGTGTTTTGTCGCAGCTGTAACGACATTTTGTCGTGATTTTTGTTCATTCCGTAAAAACACGGTAACATCGGCTACCTATACCTTTTTGTTGCGGCTGTTTTCTCAGTAACGGACTGATTTTTAAAACCTTGTCAAATGTAATTGTTGAAGTCTCAACCATTAATACTTGTGATTACGAATTTAGGATGCTATGATGTCACGGTCGAAAACATTTTGAGAACATTTTTTTAAAACCCCGGTTAGTATGCAATTGCTATTTTAGCTGACAGAATGACGGGAACTTTATTTTTTTTAGATGCTAAGAGGTTAATTGGTAGGAAGTTTAGTGATCCAGTTGTTCAAAATGATATAATGTTGTGGCCATTCAAGGTTACTTCTGGTGTCAATGACAAGCCTATGATTACAGTTAAGTTCAAGGGTCAAGAGAAACACTTTTGTACCGAGGAAATATCATCTATGGTCCTTACAAAGATGCGAGAGGTTGCAGAGGCATATATGGGGTTCCCAGTCAAGAATGCCCTTGTTACTGTGCCGGCTTACTTCAATGATTCTCAGTGAAAGGCCACCATAGATGCTGGTGCTATTGCTGGCCTTAATGTCATACGAATAATCAATGAACCTACTGCTGTAGCTATTGCATATGGCCTTGACAAGAGAAGTGGCGGTGATGGTAAGCAAAATATTTTTGTCTTTGATCTGGGTGGTGGTACTTTTGATGTGTCTATCCTCACAATTAAAGGTGATGTCTTTGAAGTAAAAGCCACCGCAGGAAACACTCACCTTGGGGGAGAAGACTTCGATAACAGAATGGTGAACTATTTTGTCGAGGAGTTCAAAAAGAAGAATAACATGGACATCAGTGGGAACCCAAAATCCTTAAGGAGGTTGAGAACTGCCTGTGAGAGGGCAAAAAGGATACTCTCTTTTTCTTTTGTCACCACTGTTGAGGTAGATGCTTTATTTATGGGAATTGACTTTTCTTCATCAATCACTCGTGCCAAATTTGAGGAAATTAATATAGACTTTTTCATCGAGTGTATGAATATTGTTGACAGTTGTCTCAGGGATTCAAAGATATACAAGAGTGATATTGATGATATTGTTCTTGTGGGTGGCTCGTCTAGGATTCCCAAAGTGCAGGATCTATTGCTAGAATTTTTCAAGGGGAAGGAGTTATTTATGCGTATCAACCCAGATGAGGCTGTTGCTTATGGTGCAGCTGTTCAGGCTGCTATTTTGAGTGAAGGCTTTAAGAATGTCCCGAACTTGGTGCTACGAGATGTTACCCCATTGTCACTTGGTATTGAAGTAACATATGAAGATATCATGGATGTGATAATTCCTAAGAACACTTCCATCCCTGTCAAGAAGATTATAGGAGGATATTATACAGTTAAAGATAATTGTGATGTCTCTTTTAACGTATATGAGGGTGAGAGAGCAAGAGCTAGTGACAATAATCTACTCGTTCATTTTCGCTTGCTTATGTTCCGCGTGGCCAGCCCTGTGAGGTATGCTTTTCCATTGATGAAAATGGCATCCTGACTGTTACTGCTAAGAATATATCTACAGGCTATATGAACGCGATCACCATTACTAATGACAAAGAAAGGTTGTCAATGTTAGAAATTGAAAAAATGATTAAAGAAGCTGAGAAATACTATGTCGAAGATATGCAATTCTTAAGGAAGGCCAAGGTAATGAGTGCATTAGATTCTTTTGTTTACAATATGAGGCCATTTCTGTTTCCTACAAAGCTTGTGTTTAGGATCATGATCCTTCTCAGACTCTAATGATCTGTATAAAGTAAGGCCACGTCAACATTGAGTCGGTAAAAATTTGTTATACTGTAACAGACTTCAATTCATTCATTTCAGCAAGTTAATTATGTATTATGAATCAATCTTTTCTTCATACTTTGACTCTTAGTGAATCAACATAACCAAGCTCTTGCTCTCTAGTTAATCTTTTTGATGCCTCGGTTGAGTAAATAATCTTTGTGATTTAATTTGATATGTGGTTGAAACTTGAAACCTTTCTAGAGCTTTATATCTTCAAGAATTTACTTGCATCGTCATAGAGGGAAAATAACATTAATTTATTCTCTTAATTATATAGAAACTGAACATCAAATATAAAAAATTTATATGAGTTGCAGGGCTGTTGAGGTGTGAGAATATTCTCATTATGTATCTGCTTCAATTTCAAATTGTCAATCTAGAGTCTTGGTGAGTTTTGTAAATACTGAATATATTTATTATAGAAAATTTATTAAGTACATTTTTTTAACAGTAATCTTAATTCAAATGCTTGATCGTGGTTATTATAGCTGTATAAGAAGTCATAAAACCGTTAATATTATCGCGTGCACGAAGGGACACGTTCAGATAACTTTCGTATTCCATTTCATGGATATTAGAACAAACCTGAAACATTCAACAATGATATGTCTCTCTTTCTTTTCTGAAGTGAATGGCCAAAAAATACAAGGGGGAGGTTGAGATTGTGTCTGTCTAGCGATTAACTTCTTGTAATTGTGCAGAGAACTTACAAGAATGATAGGATTATGCAAAGCCTTAATATTACTGACGATATGTTAAGTTCGGACTCGGTGACCAGATAACTTAATGATCAGATATCCCTAGCAAAAGCTTTTGTTGTAATTGCAAGAGAAAGTAACAATCTTCAATTTGCTTGGGAATTAAGTGTTCAGATCCGCAATTCGCCGATTCTCTTCTCAAATGCTGCCACCGAGTTTACAATAACTAACCTCCAAGCTCTTGATGGATAGATGAATACTGTAAAACAAAAGAGTTCAAAATATGGCCAATTAGCGGCTGAAGAAGTCCCAAAAAGCTTATACTATCTTCGTATCCGATTGACAACAGAATTGTTCAAAAACCTTAATTTGCAATAGAAACTGAAGGACAAAATGCAACTAGAGATTAAAATTAACGATAAAAATCATTATCATTGTCTAATAAGATTCAAGTTTATAAAAAGTTTCGCACAGAACATGTTACTAAACTTGTTTAAGTTTCCTGTCTTCTAAACCAATACAACCATGCCAACTGTGTTTATTTCTTTAAATGATAGTCAATGAATGGCAAGGAACTAATCCATGATTAGGTGTTTATTTCATTGATTTGGACCTGTGCAGATTTTGAATCACTGTAAAAAAATTATACTGTCCCTCTTGCTTAACATATGATTCAGAATTGTGGGCTGCCTTAGATATTCATGAAGATAATCTAAAGCAGTCTCCCCTTGCAAATACTATGATAATCTAAATCAATTTTTACCATTGCATCATTATCACCATCAATGTTTTCACTATACTCGACGGAATCCTTCCTCCCCCATCATTGATAAAATGTGGGCCATAAATCAGCTTACACATTGCTGCAACATCTTGAACCTTGCAACGTTCGGCAAATTTTCAAATTAATTTGGAGAGGGCTAGATCGACTTAGACATTTTCGTTGGAAACTAGTTCGGGAAGTCCTCCTTACTAATGTTGATCTCGTAAGAAGGAAGTTAATCGATAATGATGGCTTCTCTGGGTGTAACATTGAGCCATAGACACTCTTGCACCTTTTCCGTGGCTTCAGACGCGCCAGAGATTTTTGGCAAGCATTTAGGTACTCTTGGATACCAAAAATTTTCAATTTAGATTGTAAACAACGGATCATGCATGACTTGTTGGTGAGAAAATATAAGATGGATGATTGGGATATAAGGTAAGGGTTGTTTGTGGTGTATAACCAAGATATCAAATTTACAACAATAGTATTAGCCTTGTGGGGACTATGGTTCAGCTAGTGACAGTCGGGTACATGAGATCAAAATAGCTACTCCTTCTTGCCGCGTTTATAAACAACTTTTGCTTTTTCAGATTCATTACACAATTGTCTCGATTTGTTCAGCAATAAAGAACCAGAGTTGGTGCCAATTTGTATAGCCATACAAAACCAAGGTCACAAAGAACCAATAAAAACCTAAAAAAAATCAATAGAGTATAGAGAATGAGAAACGGCGCAACAATAATAAAGTTAGAAACAACACAAGTTTTTTTTTTCAAATGACAAATATTAGTAGTTAGTTTATTGCATTAATATTTACTCTTTCATCCGGTTTTGTATGTATATGACCTCAAACTCCTTTTCTCTTGACTCGTATCAGTTAAGCTACTAAATCCACTGAACAACACATGAACTAATGTCGGAATTAGGGTTAAAAATTTAAAGTGATAGTCAGTGTGGTTTGTAGATTTAATCACCAATCCAATTCATATAACATTTATAGGCCTACTTTAACATTTCTCATTCTCCTTTCTTCTCTAATTTGTGTATGTCTCTCTCTTGATTTTCTTTTCTTTCTCTCTTTATCTTCTCTCTAAAATTTAGAGAGATAAATACAACTTGTGATATAAGAAGAAGGGAATGAGGGAAGAATATAATTCAAATTCTTATTTATTTTGTTTGGGGCCAGGCCATTGTCTATCACAATACCAATTAAGAAAAGAATTCTGCTTTACCCCCTGTACAAAACACTCGCGCCCTGCAGCGTTGTCGAAAATGCCCCTGTATTAATTAAGTAACGCAAGTGTTAAATTCTGCGCTACTTAACTAACGCCGCGTGAGTCAACTCACGCTAGTTTTCCACTGCCATATTTCCTTCTCTTCTTTTTCTTCTTCCTTTACGTTTTTGTTCTCTCCTCTTCTCCCTTGCTCCAAACCCAATAAAACCAACCCAAAACCCTTTTATTCCTCCGCACGTCCTTTTCACTTTCTTCTTAAGCTTTTCAATTATACTCAAACTTGATCAAAAATTGAAAAAGTTCATTTTTTTATTTGTGCCCATAATTTGGGAGTTTTAATTTTTGGGATTTTTTGTGAATGAAAGAGATGATTGGAGTTCAATAGCATATTCACTTTCAACAAACGCACTGAAATTTGTATTCACCGGTTATGGGTCAATATTATGGAGATACACCAAAGAGAACAAAAACGTAAAGAAGAGAAAATTGGTACTGAAAACCCAACGTGAGTTAAGTCACGCTGGATTTATAACCTGCGTGAACTCACGCAGCGTGACTTAAATCACGCAGGGGTATTTTCGTCAAATCAGCTGGGTGCGAGCGAAAAATGCAGGGATAAGAGTAGAAATCTTAAGAAAATGGAAAAGGACCATGGTCGGTCTGAGTCTGATGCTAGCTTTTTAAAAGGAAGATGAAATAATAATGTAAGAAAAATCAAAAATCAAAATGAAAGCAAGAAACGGATCGCATAATACAGGGCATATTCCCCACGCTAAAAGGCATGTTGCTAGAATAGACAAAAATAGATAGAAATAAGATTCTTTCAAACAAAAACAAAAAAAAGATAGAAATAAGATCTAATAGAATCAAATCAAACAATAATATTAAATATGATCTGATTCAAAAAAATGATATTAAATATGATGAATGTGCCATGCTTTGTTTATTTTATTTCATTTGTTTATTTTTTATATTAGATTAAAGACTAGATGGATTGACTTTATTGTTTTTTTTATTTCAATATAGATATCATAATTAAATATGAATTTATTTTTTTCATTTCATGCATGTTACTTTATCAACTAGTTCTTTTCTTTCTTAAAAAAAAAAGAGAGAGTTATTTACTATCATTTAAAAAACAAAATTTTTACACCAACAACTAAATTAACATCAAGGTACTTATAAACTCTAAATATCTATTCACGACATAAACCAGACTACATGTATATTAAAATTAATCAATTGATATTTGTGGGAGGGAATCAATTGATGTTTGTATAAGTTTTTTTTTTTTTTTTTTAGCAAAGGCACACTTAGGCCATTTCATTGATAATTATGGAGTACAAATAGTCAGGAACATAATCAAAGATATAGGGGCTAGGGTGTGATAAGGATGCTCTAGCTATAGAGTGAGCAACCCTATTTGCTTGCCGCCTAGTATGTCTCACAGCGTAAGAGTTGTGAACTGACATAAGATGCTTACATGAAGTAATGATATCACCAATCTCGTTTTGGGGTACTATAGGAGAGTAAACAAGATCTACAACAAGCTTACAATCTGTTTCAAAGATAACAGATGTCATGTCTCTATCTATAGCAAATTGTATGGCTTCAAATAACCCCAATGCTTCGGCTTCTGGAGGAGATGTGGCAGAGTGCGAATAGTTTGACATACCTGTGACAAATTGGCCTGAGGAATCACGAAAACAAAAACCAAATCCTGTGATTGTGTTGTTATTGAAGAGGGCACAATCAACATTGCATTTCAAGAATGATATTGGCGGCTTTGTCCAAGGAAACACAAGTGGGGTGCTCATTTGTGGCTGCCTTGCTCTTTGAATGCAGCTCCATTCATCAAGGTTATCTTTTGCTCTTTGCACAATAAGAGAGGGTGGCACATCCGTTGCTTCCCACAATTTATTGTTCCGGTTCTTCCAGATGGACCAGAGAATCATAGAAGCCAATGATTTATGGTGAGGATTTAACCTGTCAAGAAAATCAAATAATATAGTGGCAAAATCATTAGCTGTAAGGAGCAAATCACGAACGGTTGTATCTAGCTGCACTCGCGCCCAACAATCCATAGCTTTTGGGCAAACAAAGAACAAATGAGTGTGAGTTTCTGCCATGACGTCGCAATGAACGCAATCATCTTCGCATGGTATTCCTTTTTGAGCCAAACTATGACGTGTAGGAAGACAACAGTGGGCAGCACGCCATAAAAAAGCTCGGACTTTGGGAGGGATACTTTGCTTCCATATAAGATTCCAGTCACGGTTAATTTCATTGTCATTAGGAATGTGATCAGCTGCCATATTCATACAAAGATTGTAGGCCGATTTGACTGAGTAAGTAC
>Ga0228711_1007121_pt1 | contig 16341 bp, 14 predicted proteins | sample MedpolnodulmetaG_2_FD_177996 | JGI IMG/M metagenome (GOLD analysis project Ga0228711, IMG submission 177996) | Root nodule microbial communities from Medicago polymorpha collected in Santa Monica, California, United States - brown nodules | ecosystem: Host-associated > Plants > Roots > Nodule...
GAAGTTATTTAGATCTATAATAAAGACTTCAAAGATGGTAGACTTGTAAAAACTTCAAAGTTTTCAATGCTCACTTCAAAATATTCTACAAGCTTATGCGAGTGGCGGCCGAGAGGTCCAGCGTATATGACTTGTCCTCCTCTTTTCATCAACAATAGCTATAGTAGCAAAGAAATCAAAATTAAACAAATGCAATAATAATCAACCAGGGAAATAAATAACAAAGAAACTTGCCTCATCAAAAGCTTCAAAAATGTCTATGCTTGGCTGATGAATAGTGCAAACAACAGTTCTCCCTGTATCAACCGTATTTCTCACGGTTCGCATAACGATAGCAGCGGCTCTAGCATCGAGGCCTGATGTTGGTTCATCCATGAAGATGATTGAAGGGTTGGCAACAAGCTCTACAGCAATAGTAAGCCTCTTCCTTTGTTCTGTTGATAGACCATCCACACCAGGAAGGCCCACAAGAGCATCTCTAAGTGGTTTCAGCTCTACCAGCTCCATAACTTCTTCAACAAACATCTACATTACAATATAAGTAGAAAACTAAATCAAAATTGTATTAGAAAAGAATAAAGTCAGGCTCAAGATGACAAAGCCTGTACCAACACACCTTTCGAGTTTGTGTCTTAACATCCGAAGGAAGACGGAGCCATGCTGAAAACAATAGTGATTCATAGACAGTAACATGTGGAGAATGAATGTCATTCTGTTCGCAGTAACCGCTTATTCGAGCGAATGTTGCTTGGTTCTTTTGGTAACCCGATATGTTGATATTTCCTTCAATGTATCCACCTGTTTTTCTTCCAGCTAATACATCCATGAGGGTTGTTTTTCCAGCACCACTAACACCTACAAGTGCTGTTAATATTCCCGGTCTAAAAGCACCACTAACATCTTGTAGTAGTTGAAGCTTCTCCTTAATGATTCCTTGACTTTTCATTTCCTGATGCCATAAAAGTCATAACAAAAGCTCATATATTCAGTGAAAATTTAGTAATTTTGATGAACACATAAATTATAAAGAACATATTTATATGATCCAAGTGAAAAACAAGAAAAATTCATTTACATATACACTCACAAATGCTAAGCTCCTAATGAGTTTAAAGTAGTATACATAATTGATGTTACATTCTACAATAGCATAGACAAATGTTCTTAAATTTGAGTAACTTACGGCTGGCATGTCTACATAGTAGCTAATATGGTTGAATGTCATTGAAAGAGGTTGAAACGGTAGAACCATTCCTCTTCTCGGTTCATGGTTCGATGAACTCATAATTTCTAAAGAGTTTCTCACTTCCATGCCGGTACCTGTTCTCAATCAGAAATAGTTAGCAGTGTTAAATGAAGTATTGCCATTAAATACATAAGAACTATATGTGCAACTAATTTTTATTTTATTTTAAATACTGCAGAAAAATAAAGAAAAATGATTTGTATTGAAAGTTTTGGAACACTCAAATCTATTTGGAATTATAGCAACTAAAGAACTAAAACATGTTTATGAATCAAAATTAAAGCAGCTAATTAGTTATAACACATATTTCTATAAATAGCAACAAGATACACTTAGAATCACCAAGAAGTAAGGCGGAAATATATTAGTACAGATACAAACCTTCAAGGGGTTGGTGTCTAGAGGATGGATTCCCATTCTTCTTGTCATCTTCATCCACAGTGACTGCTTTTGAATCACCCAACGCTGAAATTTTGGTTCAACATTAAAAGGGTTTAGCAACCGTGAAATAATTATTCGATTATAGCAATTAAAATCAAAGGAGTATAACTTACGATTCAAATAGGTTAATGCAAGAATGAAGAGAAAGTTGAAGAGAAGAGAAAACCCAACCAAGGCTCCAATACAGACCCAATACCAATAATCTTCTGTATACAAGCCTCTGGCTTTGAGAAGTACTTTTCCAATTGTTGGTGCATCAATTCTTGTGTCTGTATTTGGCTGCAAAAGATTAAAAAAAAGGGATATTTGACAATTCTTAAAGTTCATATATCATTAATAGCAGTAATTATTTAACCAACACACAAATGTCTTTGTTTGTAAGTAAATTAAGGCAGAGACAAACAAAAACAGGAAAAATTAAATTCTTACTTTACTCCATCTTTTGTCTAAGAATTCATTAATTGCTATGGCATTCTGGCCATACATTATAGGAGATATATAATAGCCCCATATCATCCATGGCTTGATGTCCTCTACCAGAACAAAAGAAAATATGTTGCAATAAGTATTAGTTCGAACTATTGAACACACCACTTGGTTAGCACAAGTGGTTAGTGCGCAGTGTGTCAAGTGTTGTAAATGAAGTGTTCAGTTGCTTACCTTTAGCAACAATGAAACCTCCAAGCACAAATAGCACTAGCAAGGTCAAGGTGCCCAATGAATTAGCAACAACTAGTGTTCTACCAACTGCAGCAACGAACCGAAATAAAGAAAGAGCCATCTGATGAATGCCAAACAATGCCAAGAATTGTCGAAAAAATCTGATCATTTTGACAAGAATTATAATTATAATTCTATTTTCTAAAACTTAATGAAGCCAAAACACACCCATGCACTATCACAGACACCAAACCGATAATAATTTGAAAAAAAATGGAAGTAATTGAAAGTAAATATGCGTGTCAGACACACCTTTCAATCTGAAGTGCTAATTAAAGAAAATTATTGCCTCTATACATAGTTGATAAAAGTAAACTCAAATTACCTGCTAGCAGAAGGAGCGAACCCAATTGTAAAATATGTAAGAACAATCCATATCGCTGATTCCAAAAAGGAAAGTGGGATCCTAAGAATCCATATGGGTAATCCAAATGCCCATGCAGGGTAAAACATGAAATCCCTTTGTTTGTAGAACACAGGAAGCCTAGCAACAGTCATGGATAATTCTGCCATCCCGTTGAACATCACATTTATCAGTGTAAAAAATAATGCACCGTGGAATTTTAGTCCATCTTGAACATTTCCAACTGGCATCTTTGTTCTAAAGAACACAGTAAAAGTAATAATAGACATGATTGTTATCTGTGTTGTCTTGAATACATAAACAAAAGCATTCCTCTTCATAAGAAGCCATTCTTTTGAAAAGCATGCCTTAAATAGTTCCCAATTTGAAATGCCATATTTTTCTTTCACTAACGCAGCTGGGTGAGTTTGTCTCTTATTATAAGGAACCTTAAGCTCTGCTGCAATTTCTTCTCCAATATGAAATGAATGAAAGGAATCAACAAATTCAGGAACTGAAACATAGCTATAAGGTTCATCTCTTTTAAACCAGTATTGGTGTTGATCTTTCTTGGATGTTACTTCCTGTAAGAAATCAGCAATGCCTTTTCTCTCAGGACACCTAAAACCTGTGTATTCAAAGAACTCTAGCACATTCTCACGCGGACCTTGATATACAATTTGACCTTCTGAAAGTAGAATAATGTCGTCAAAGAGTTCAAATGTCTCTGGTGCTGGCTGTAAAAGAGAAATGACTACGGTTACATCCATTATATGAACCATTTGTCTCATGAACTTGCATATTTGAAAAGTGGTTGAACTATCCAATCCTGTTGATATTTCATCCATAAAGAGTGCCTGTGCTGGTCCTACTAGCATCTCCCCTACACTCAGTTACAACAAAAGCAATCAGCACAGATTGATAGAAGAAAGTGTGTTCAGAAGGGAACTGAAACACGTGTGCAATTTCATGACTGAATTTAATAATTATGAAAATTGTAAGATTAAATGTTTAATAAGTTGAGATTGTTCTTTAAAAAAAAAAAAAGTTCAGATTGTTGGTTAGGAATCAAATAAAAAAGAATATTATAACCTGTTGTTACTCTTTTCTTTTGTCCTCCGGAGATACCCCTTCTCATTTCATCACCAACCATAATGTCAGCACAAATATCCAATCCAAGCATCTGTTTACATGATAAACTCCAATTTTTAACGAAATAGGATAAATTTGGAGAAACAACTTAATTAAGGGCTGATAATAGCATGAGTGTTTATCATATGAACTGTTTTTAAAAGCTACGAAAATAGCTGAAAAGAGTTTATAGACATGACATAAGTTATTCGCAAACATTTTCACAAGTGCTGGAAATAGAGGCAGAGGTACAAACCTTGAGAACATAATCAGTTACAAAACTGGTTTTTTGGCCTGATAATGCAATAGCCTTCATGAAAGCATCAATCTCAGGGTCTGGTTTAATTCCAGCTTCTCTCTCCCTCCTTGAGAGTTCTGTCAACATTTCATACCTACTGCCAACACCTAGACATCGTGATGAAAAATCCAAAGTCTCTCTTACTGTAATTTCTCCATAGTGAATGTCATGCTGACTAATATAGGCGCAAGTTTTTGCAGCAACAAATTCATTTAGCTCATGACCGCAGTAAGTTATTTTCCCAGAAGCCTAATCACATCCAAAAATAAAGCTCATTATTTGATGAAACAAATTTACAAGTTAGTAATAAAAAACAATGAAAGGGTCATTATTAAAAGAAAAATAAAAGTGAAAGGGTCTTAATTAGTTAAAATGATTTAGAAAAACAAAATCAAAAAAATGAAATGGGAACAAACCCTTAAATCACGATCAAGTTTTCCTGCAAGTGCTAGAAGCAATGTTGTTTTCCCAGAACCTGGAGGACCTAGAAGGAGTGTCATCCTGAAATTACCACACCAAATCAAATAAATATAATTTTCAGTGTCATAAATTAAATTATACAAGAATGCATCAATTTCAAATTAATTTTATCTACCTTGATGGTTTAACAATTCCACTAACATTTTTGAGAATCTGAATCTCTCTTTTCTTGGATGGTGCAAGACGAAACAATCCAAGAACACTCTACAATGCAAACAAAGCAATAGTATCATCAAACTAATAACACTCTGAAATGTGAAAATAAGATATAATTTTACAATATATATGAGAAATAAGTAGTACCTCCAAAGTATTGATGGTAACATTAAGCAGAGTAGGAAGTGCCCTACTTCCAACATACACATCTCCTTCCACGGATAAATTTTCATAACGAACTTCAATTTTTGGAATTTCAATCCCCACCCTATATTGTATTGCATTGCCGTCACAAATGTAAACACAATCCAATCAAAAACATCATCATCATCATCACTACTAGAAAAAGTTGATATAACAATGGATATTAGAAACGGAAAAAAAATTAAATATGTCACGAAATTTGGCATCTCTAACAATTAACAACAAAATTAGAGATACAATTGTCTTTTTTTCAGTCTCTAAGTTTATATCATTATTTCAACTTTTTCAAGCAATGATTATCATGATTCATGAATGACGTTGCTATGATAATAGATTATCAACGTAGATTCTCTCTTTTGGTTTGTCCATCCAACAGTAATTAGCCGTTGGACATTGACCAGCAATCAATCATGGTTTGACGAACCACAACATATATGGTCCGTCCAACCACCAGTTGGTTGTTTGATATAAAATCCAAATCTAAAGATAAAGAGACAAACCTGTCTTGTCTGTCTCTAAGTTTCCTAAGAAACTTCTCATTGTCTTCTTCAACAATCTTGAGGATACTATCCAACAAGATCTTCTTGTCATGTAAACCAAGTTTAGCAACATCAACTTCATCATGCACGACTTTTCCATTTTCATCAACGTGTTTCATTACACCTTTTCTCATTCTCTCTAATGTAGGCAACCGCTCAATGGCTGCCCATGTGAGGTGATACTCGTCATCCTCCTGTGTGTGTCGATCACTCTGCTCGAACACGTCGGGAACCGCCCCTGCTGTTGCTGTCCATATGTCTTGGAAACTCATCGACTTCCAACTCCGACTACTACTCGTTGATATTGTCACCTCATCCCCTGCCAATACCGATGCCATTTTACTAACTAATTTCTCGAACAGAAAATATATGTATATCTCATTGTGTATAATATAGTATAGTATATATTTCCTGAAATGATTTGTAAAGTGCTTCAAGCGAGATTAAAGTTTCTATAAGAAGGAGGGGGAGAATGTGTCATATATTGTTAGAGAGGAAATACATTGTGTGTACATATATATTGGTGAGAGAAGTGAAAAATATGAAGCTAGTTCCTTAGGTTTGTCTAATTTCATTGAACCGGTTGCTACGTAAATTTGACTGGTTGGGAATTTAGTTATAAAGGCTGGGCAAATTTTGGTGGATACCCCATCTATATGGGAGACAATTCATTTGACGCTCAAAAAAATTATTTAATACTAACGTTGAGAGAGGCGCTCCGTACCATTTGTCTACTCTTTTTATTGTGTCAAAATAATGACTATAAATTACCAACCGTAGTTTTTATAAAATTTAGATTAAAATTATTTTTGAAACAAAAAGATGTGTGAACACTGATTTCTCAACACCCAATCAACATATCATTTTCTCTCAAAACTCTTTTTTCATGGCATCAACAACATACCATATTTATATTGCACCACTGTCTCTATTGCTTTCTCTCTTTTTTTAAGGACTATTGCTTTCTCTTTTAAAGTGTCATTGAGTTTTGGATGTCTATCAAGCATTTTCATTTTGGAAATTCACTTAAGAATTTGAAGTGAACAATGTCTAAATGATATTTTATGTACGGAGTGGGACTGTCTTGTTCTTATAAGTCTTTTTCATCTGTTTATTTCTCTGTATGTAAAAAAAATCTATGCATTTTTCAATTATTTTAATTTTTGCTTAATTTCTAAGTTTTTTTTAAGGATGCTTAATTTCTATGTTTTAGTTACAATGCACTTAGTAAATTTAAAAAATATTTAGTGTTCTTTTAGCATGCCCTTAGTTTTTCTTTAATTTTTAAAATATAAAATATTTTTTGTTGTTTTACAAATAAACAAAAAAATGAACCGTCCCTTGTGCTTTTGACTAAACCATAGAAATTTCTCTTCTTTTTTTTTGTAACAATAGAAATCATCTTTTATTGTACCAAAAAAAAAATCATCTTTTATGTATACATTAGTAAATTATGAATGCTTTTTTTTTCAAAGGTAAATTATGAATGTTGAAATATTGTTTTTTGACTTTTTCACATTATTAAGCATTTATCTCTATAGTGCCATTTCAGTTAGGGAATTCATTTAAGTCTGATTTTCAAAGTAGGCGAGTTAACGAAAAGTAGGTCTCTATGATCACAAAATTTGAAAACACACATAAAAATATATAAGTATTATTTAACTATTTCAACTAGTCATTACAGCAAAAAATCAAACCCATTTAGGTTAGTTTGGTAGTATTGGTTAGTGACCTATGAATGTGTTCCTCCTCAAAGTCTCATGTTCAATTCTCCTCGGTGCCAAAATTTGGGTGGATCAATTTAGCTTCTTAAAAAAAAAAAATTATTTTTTTACCCGAGATAATGTGTGCCGTTGTGTGATGATTTCCATCTTATAGCAATGTTTATTTAGTTCCTACCGAAAGATCGTCTATTTAATTAATAATTTGGACAGCAACGTTGTAGATTCAAAATCATATGAATTTTCGTTAGTTTAATTCGATCATATTATTTATTTTTGTGAAAAGCAAATAAAATCGGTCACTTTAATTTGAATGAATATGTTTGCTTTTGTAGAATAATAATAAAAACAATCTTATGACTATGCTTTCATAAACTATTCAATTCTCCCAACGTAGGTAGGTACTATTATTTAGGGTTGGTATGGTGATGACTGCTAAGGGACCATTCAAAAAACTGGCTTTCTTAGCGTTAATGTTCCAAGTACGACGTATTGTTCATTGATTTGTGAAAATCTATGAAGCCCACATACTTTAAAATGGGTGACATACTGTATTCCTGTATATTCTGTACTGATATCTGCCCGATACTTTCTAATACGTATAAGAGGAGTATCAAATCATTAAATATTATTTTATTTTAAAATAATTATTCGATATTTTTCCGATACTTCCCGATACGTATCGGAAGAGTATCGGATAATATAAATTTTATTTTTTTTATATTATTTTGATTTCTTTTTTTATTTAAAAAGTAAGAAAAAAAAGCGTTATAACACTAACAATGTTTCTTTTGGGTATAGTATAGCATTGATGGTGCTCTTTTTGGGATATATTGTATATGTAATTGACTAATCATCACTCTCTTAATCGTCAATATTACTTATATTTATGTTGATATACTACAAGCCTATGTCTGGTTTCTTGTGTTTGTTAATATATTTGCTTATTAAAAAAATTTGTTATAATTATATTGTACATTTAATTATATAATTTTTTTATTAACGTATCTTGATTTTTGAAATTTTTCTTTATCGGTGTATCGGTGCCGTATCGTATCCGTATCGTATCTTGTATCCGGGCTTCATAGGTGAAAATCAAGTATAACTTGAAGATCATTTGAGTCAATTTAATCAGCATGATACGATATAACATGATGATATGATGATAATGAAATGATAGACATTTGCTTACTTTATTATGTATATTTTTAAAGGACTTTATTATGTATTTGGTTAAAAAAATTGTGTTAACACTGTAGTTCTTGGGGAAATAGGCACCGATAATTTGGAGTTCGGATGAGAGGAAAGTAATGTTTGACTAAAATTGGTTCACCAAAAAATCGAACTAAATTCTCATGAACAATTCGCTGTTGGTGGAGCTTATTAACTGCATGAGCCCAATTAATGACATAATAAGGTATTATATTATATTCAAATTATAAAATCATCATTTACATGTTTTTTCCCTTTCTCTCTTTTGTGTCGTCACCAAAACCCTAGTTTCTTCTCTTTCATCCAACAAGAGGGGTGATTTTGGGTCAATTTATGGTCAATTTTTGACCCAAAATCACCCCTCTAACTCGTTTTTCTCTTTCCCTTTTATTGAAATAAGTGATTTTCACATCTATTTTATTTTTTATTTTGTGATTTCGTCGTCTTCGTGCGACGTTGGTTTGTTCATCGTCTTTGTGCGACGTTGTTTGTTTTTCTTGTTTCTCTCAGGTATTTGGTCGGTTTAGATTGTCAAAATAAGCTTCGATCTAGTGCAGATCCAACCAATAACTAACAAAAAAATACTAAAACATTTGAAAATGTAATTAAATAATTTTATATTAGACAAATTTTATATATAAAATCATGAGTATATAAGTAATTCTGTTATATCCTTCAAAAAAAATTAATTCTATTATATATTTTTTGAAGCAATTATATATGTTGGATATTTTTATGTCTGAGTTTGTTTGTATTTGTATTATGTAAATGACAAAACTACCATTGCAAGAAAATTATATATAATTTTTAAAAATATTAAAATTGATATTCTTATTTTCGAAGTTTTTAACAACAATTTTATTTTTAAATATTCAATTTCAATAAATTAATTATTAGTTGTTAATTTTTTTATTTAATATCAAATTCCTTATTTTTATTTTTATTTTTTGAAGAAGTCAAACTAAACTACCAAAATTGACATTGAGGATAATCGAATTTGAGACATTGGAAGGAGCACACTCCAAGGTCTCAAGTCAACGTTATCAAACCAACCAAGTGGGTTTTGTTTAATTTTATTTATATATTATTAAATTTCAATTTTTATCAAAAGCAATAGTACCAACCAAGTGTATTGTGTTCAAAAAATAGCTACTCAAAAGCCTGTGTAAAGCCTCAGTAAACGTGACTTTTGAAATATCAATTTTCGTCTTGTTCAAAAAGAAATATCAATTTTGGCAGAAGCAATAGTATCATCTTAAGTCAAAATAATCTCACATGTCAATTTTCACATGATTTTATGTTAAAATTGTTTTGATCTCTCTTATCATAAAGAGAAGCTCCCTAATCATTACAAGTGTTTTACTTCTTCCTGCAAGCACCACTAAAGCCTTTCCTTCACCACTGTTCTAGTGAGATTTTCGCTGTTCCACACAAGCACCAGTGTTTCTACATGCACCGATCGTCTATGAGTCCCTGGAGGGGGGACTGGGAGATTAAATGCACATCTTTGAGATTTGCATTTTGCTATCTTCAAGGTACTCAAAAAGTATCTGTCTGCATACTGTAACAAAATAAAAACATCAAAATTCAAAGCCTGTAGTCTGTAGACAATGTGAAACAGAACAACAGACAAATGACATCAGAGTAAACCCAGTGGCAGGACCAAAACCCTCCCAAAAAATCAAAACTTATGAGCATGAAATAGCTTCACACATGCTGTTGACTATTTTGCAGCCATGCTTTCTCAGTACATCTTCAATAATATAAACAGAGAACATTGAGTGGGGGTGCCATGTTCAAATAAATGCTCAGCTTGATTTAACATGTTACTCCCCCAATATATTTTGGAGGAGGAAGTTTTAAAAATAAAAAAAAATCGGGGAAGAAGGAAACTTTTATCACTTAAAATGGAACTAATGCCCATTTTACAACCGTTTCCGAGGGAATTTGAACTCAGTACCTTGAGGTTACAAGACTAAGCTCTTACCACTGAGCTAACACCTCAAGTGTACTTTGGAAGAGTAAGTGTCCCCTGATTCAACTAAAGGTTTAAACATCTCTTACATTCCACGGTGCCCTAGAAGAAGATGTGCTAATGTTTAGTACGTAACATACCAATTTTACCACAAATTACAAACATGTCACGATTGGATGTAAAAGCAAAGGAAAGAGGGTGAAAATAGTCTTTGCACATGCACATCTATAATAATTCTACATAAATTGGGATGCAACTCAAAGGTGAAAATAGTCAAGATAACTAATACCGAAGAAAGATAGTACTACCCTAACTTACATTTGGAATGTCAAAACCACCTTCAATTGCATCACATATATCCAGTGACAATTTTCGAAGCAATGGCAACTGTTACAACAGAAGAATAACAGAAAATAAGTTTTTAAACATTTTACAAAACAAAATAAAGAAACACAAGCAAGATATAACCTCTGAAGCAGCATGTAAAATGAAGTTTCTTGGTAGCCCAAGGCCCTGCTTATGGAAAGGTCAAATTAATTGTAATGATAATCCTGGTAAAGGAGAAAATACTAACATAACAAATTAACATACTAACATTTGCTATTCAAAAATAAAATAAAATAGCAATGATGTAGTTTCAACTTATGATTCAAAAATCAAGAGGACATCACACAGAAAATGTTAGCAGCTCACTTTTATGAAATTCTTTTTTAGTTTTCTGATGGGTGGGGATATTATAGAGAGCATAACAGAATTTGTCGAAATAACTACACAAAAGTTGCCAAAAATAGAAGAATGACAGCTATTTGTTAATTGTAGGTTAAGGATCCTTATTTGATCATGAGAATCAACCTCCTTCATAATCATGAATCATCTAATGAAATGTTTGTCTTTAAAATTAAATTAAATTGAAGACGACGCGGCAGTAACTTGTATGCCAATCAATAAATTCACAACAGAGCTTAAATATCATGTCTTGAACTTAGAATCATCTAGCGACATCAAGGAAAATAGCTACAATATCATATTTTCTTTCGTTTTTTGTCTACAAATGATATTCTTCATAATTTATCTATGGTAATAAACTTAGAACAATAATTCAAATCCTGAATTTCAGTAATAATGCAACAAAAAGATGCTATACTAATCTAAACAATCACTGGATAATAAATATATGACAAGCTGAAAATCAATTATCAAGACAGAAGCAACCCAAAAGAATCTGACTAGAAAACATGCATGAATAACTTATCATGTGCACTGACCATCATTCATAATTTAGATTTTACTATTCTAATGTGAGGGAGTAGACTTTAGAAATTAAAAGTGTTGTGTTGTTGTTGCTGTTAAGTGTAACTGTTCATCACATGCATATATATAACAAACTCAAAAATTTGTTGAAAATGAAAGATACATAAACTTATTTGCAGAAAAAAGGGTCGACAGAAAGCTCACATTATGACGCAACAAAAGATCTTCTAGAGCTCTGCAGTCAAGAAAAGCTGAGACCCCATTTGCTGTTATTTCTCCACATTCCTAAACAATAGGCATCCATGTTCAGTGTAGTTGCAAACAAAAATAAGGATCCACTCTCCATGACCCTTCTATCTCCTCAACACATTAGCAACGAAAGAACTATGACCCACATATGCATAATCTAAACTATAATATTTGCTATGTTAAAATGACTTAGAAAGAACTGAATAGCCATTATTCACGGAGAGGTACCCACGTCTCATCCCCCCCAAGTAGAAAAATTATATGCTATAAAACTTCTCATGAACAGAAGATGACAGCTGCAAGACACAAAATATTGCTCAGTTTCAGCCTGAGGTAAACAACACACTAAGGCAGCATATTCACGATACATAGAAGACAGCCTTTCGGTATGACTATAAATGATTATATATCATGTTATAAACATGAATAAGGTAATTTAATTCGTTTATAAGGGGAAATGGGAAAAATATTAACAAACCTCAAGATGCATAGAGACCAAGCCTGGCCATGCACGTGAAATTATCTGTTGAGAATCTGCAATTGAAAAAATACATTGTCAAACATAAATTTTCAGCATTTGATAAGGTGGTCAGCGATCAATCACTGTAAGGTAATTCTACACAAGAAAATTGACCATATTGCAACCCCACCCCCTGTTACTTTATCTCTTTGTTGCTAGTATTTGTTACCGAGGAGTGCTAAGTAGCAGTAGAGGACAAAACAATTATCAAAATGGCGTACATTGGAGGTTTGGTGCTTATTGATATTCTGATCATATGGAAGGTTACACTTAATCAAATTACAGGCTTTGATTACAAAATCATGTCCAAGGAATTAAATTAATTGCAAATGATCACATTTCCAACAATTTGATCCTAACCTGAGTTAAGAAGAGGACAGCCCAGCAATGAAAGCTCAACCAAATTTCTACAGTTTTGAGACAAAATAACCAAATCATCATTTGTCATCCATGGGGTTACTCTTTCAAGCCTCAACTTTCTTAGATTTTGCATGGGGAATTTGAAGCTTGACATGGATATATCACCAAAACAATAGCACAGAGCTAATACTTGTAAGTTCATCAAGGAAGTAACTAATTTCCTCACAATGATGTCAGATATTACCTGGAGAAAACAGTAACAACAAAGATAAGCAACAAACAAAATTTTAGAAATGTGTTGAGAATGTCTGAGAACTGAAAAACAGAAGCACGCACAGAGCAGAAGACCAAGGAATAACTTAAAATTTGAAGCATGCATCTCATATACAAGAATAATAAGAAACACTTCAGCTATAATTGATAAGAGTGATAGAAGTATAAGCCTTGACATTGATTGTTTTTTAAATAAGCTTTGACATGTATTGTTAAATAGGTTGATTGGGAAAATAATGATATTAGATGTTACCTGTAGAAAACCATAACAATAAACAAATCAACAAACCTAGAAATGTGATAAAAACATCTGAGAGCTGAAAACAGAAGCACACACAGAAAGCAAAATAACAGAAGACCAAGGAACAGCTGGAAAATTGGAAGCGTACATCTCATATGCATAGGTACAAGAATAATAAGAAACACTTCAGCTATAGTTGATATTAGAAGTTAAGCCTTGACTTGTCTTGTTAAATAGGACGATTGGGAAAATTCAAAACTGGTCTTGACCGACCAACAGCTCTTGCATAGCTCTTCAAACTAATGTCTTTGAAAAGATTTAATGATGTCTTGGCTTAGCCCAAAGAAGGAAATAATGATGGAACTTGATGGATTGTAGATGAGGAATGGCATTTCCGGGAAACTAATTGAATGGAATTGTTTTATTAAAAAAATAAAGGGTTAAATATGTTTTTAGTCTATGTAAATATCTCAAATTTTGGTTTTACTCCCTATAACCAGCACGAGAATAAAGTAAGCGTAGCGGAGATGAGGATGTTGTGTTGGATGTGTAGTAAGACTAGACGGGATATATTAGAAATGACAGCATTACGAAGGTAGCACCTATAGTAGAAAAGATGGTGGAAAATAGGCTTACGAAGTTTGGGCATGTAGAGAGAAGACCTGTAGATTATGTAGTAAGGAGAGTAGATGTGGAGGAAGACCTAAAAATCTATAAGAGAAACTATTAGGAAATATTTAGAGATTAATTAGTTGGATCCAAATATGGTTTATGATAGAACATTTATGGCGTAATTTGATCCATGTAGCTGACCCCACTTAGTGGGATAAGCCTTTGTTGCTGTACCCACTTTTCGATCCCTACAAATTACAAAACAATATGCTTAGAGTCCCTCTTTAGGGACTAAAAACATGTAGCTCTGTATTTTGCTGGGATTAAAAAGTGGATACAGGTACTAAAAACAAAATATGTAAATATACAACTTAAATAACAACATTTTCTCCATGATTTGTTCCAAAAGTGTTTTACTGCCAACTTTCCGATAGTCTTGGGACTATTATAACAATGTCGTGATGGCCACAATTATTTTCTTTTTTGTCAATGGCCATGAATTTAGGCTGCCTTCTTGCTTCATGTTCTCTTTTTAGTTGGTTCTTATCTATTACTTCCACAACCTATATCAGAAGTCATAGATTCGTTTGTCTCACTTTCATGTAATTCTAGAAGCCTTCAACCATCCAAGAGAAACATCTTTCTCCCACGACAGTCCCAAGAAACGGCCTGGCCAGACAGCAGCACCCCCAAAAAAAAATGCAAAAATGCCTTGTATATCTGATTTGTATCTTAGAGTAAGTTAGGGTAACTTAGATTAGTGCTTTATATTTTGTAGTTAGATCCAACATATCATTCACATCACTATCAATATAATTTTATTATTTTGGGCATTACTTATCTTCCATCTATTGTCAGTACCTAAAGACCAATAAGAGTTTCTCTAGTGTTTTCTACACTGTCATTAATAGAAACAAATTTTTTATATTTCTTAGCAACCAATAAGAACCTCCAATCCACAGGGGAAATAATTATTACCTGAAAATGAAGGACTATTGTTTCTAGCAAGGGACAGATTGCTGGTAATTGTCTCAATGCATCTTCACCTAACATTCCACCTAAACCTACATTGATGGTCTTTAATGACGTCAATGCAGGTTCCAAAGCACTTAGAGAGAAGGAAGAAAAACCCCAACCAAATTCAATTTCTTCCAATCTACAATTCTTTCCTAACTCAGCATGCAGTTCTTCATGTAAGGAGGAAAAGTTAGGTTCTCTCTTTTCAATAGAACTGTCTCCTTTTAACAAATTTTTACAACCTCTGGCTTTCAGACTCTTCAAACTTTGATTTCCATGAATAACAAAACTTAATGCAGCTTCAGAAATCTGCAATTGCACAAGTTAATAAAATTGAAAGGAAAAAAAAAGTTAACAAATAACCTATTGCACTTTGAAAATGCATACATGCACATAATCCCTCTCCTCATTATGTCAAACCATAATGTTAACTAAAAGTATATGTTCTTTCTTTTCCCTTCTTTCTTCATCTATAACCTTATAACTTTCAACCGAATGTAAACAAACATTCCAACCCCACTTCCTTAAAACTCTAACCAATATTAAAATTTCATCAAAATAGCAACTAACAAGCCATTAACATCTTCTATTAAAAGTATAAAGATAAACAAAAACATGCCAACCTTCACGAATATGACAACAAACCTTGGTGTCTGACACATCAAGCATTTCTAAGGAAGAGCCTTTGAAATTATATAGTGCCTGGTCAACCAGGTATGTCCCTCTCAGGCAAAGATTCTTCAAAACTTGTGTTTGAGACATAAGCTCTTGTAGAGATAACTCAGAAATACCTGCGAAACAACTGATTTATCATATATTTTCAATTACGGGGGGAAATTATAATTAAATAAAGTGGCACTAATGACCATTTACAACTGTCCTCGAGGGGATTTGAACGCCATCCCTTGAGGTTACCACTGAGTTGTCCCCTCATGGACAAAAAGTAGTTCTAGACCCTAAAGAATAACTTGGTCCCTTATTATGCTTGAACAATAATTAATCTAATAGATTATTACTCGCATGACTTCTTTCACCTCAAGAGTGAGGGAAAGTTTTGAAAATTAAACCCAAAAAACTGGTGATTAGAACTACTAGTTCTCCATAGTATCAATATTTGAAGGCCAAACATGTCAAGGGATCACAAGGATGATCCAAAGCAACAGTAGCATGCTGCATCATTATAATTTGACTAACACGCATCATATCAAAACAAAATATATGCAGCAGCGAAATCTAGATTTTTCAATATACTACACAAAACTCGGCAAACCAAACCATCTTCATGTATCATTCCTTTGTTTTATTTAAACCATCTTTATGAAACATGGTCTAATGAAGTTAAGTATGTTTTG
>Ga0228711_1007123_pt1 | contig 16338 bp, 9 predicted proteins | sample MedpolnodulmetaG_2_FD_177996 | JGI IMG/M metagenome (GOLD analysis project Ga0228711, IMG submission 177996) | Root nodule microbial communities from Medicago polymorpha collected in Santa Monica, California, United States - brown nodules | ecosystem: Host-associated > Plants > Roots > Nodule...
TATAATAACTTGCAATTGAAGTAAAATAGTTCTAAAAGAAAATAATATTTAAATAAAACTAAATCAAATATAAATAAAATAGACTTAAATAACATATTAAAAACACTAATTTATTGACTCATCACAGAGCAGCAACTAATTTACCTCAGTATATTCAAGCGGGTCCGGCTCGGAGAAAGTAACCTATATTTTGAGTCATACTCTTTTCTATGATACATGTATGTATCTTCTAAAGCCAGTAGGGCTGGTCACGACATTTGCCCACTCCAGTCGTCACATGAATGTACCTTGCTATAAATTTGAAACACTTCTAAACAGACAGTCAAGTTAAAATTATTCACACACTTTGAGGACTTTCAGGGTTATAACTTGACTTAGGTTACCAAAAGAACTTGGAGTTAGTTCACTAACCTAGAGATTCATACTAAACATTTACTTGATGCCATCCTTCCTTCATTGACTCAAACAAGATGAGTAAAACAGTAAAACTATTTGTCTTTTTATTTTTGATAGAAACATACATTTCTTTTAAGAGACCAAAATTTTTTGCTCTTGATTTTTTTTCTTTTATTTTTTTGTGTAGTTCCATGGTTATCTACATTTTTTTTTCTTTTTATGACAAATGTGTTCTACTGTCACCTCACCCCAAACTTAAGATATTGCTAAGTCCAAAGAGAAACCCCAAACTTAGTTTCAAAACATGTGCATTCATAATAATACCTATCTAACTCCAAGTGAAATCAAACAGGGTGCATTTAAAGTTCTGGATTGTGACATGATTCGTCACTAAGTAACAAGAAAGAAATTTTCAGCTGGAGGCTAAAACTGGTTTCACAAAGGATAATAAGAATATAAAAGGGTGGCTTGAAAGTCTCAAGGTACTAAAGGAAATTGCCTCGTGTGTATGATAACCTAACCGATCATCCATAAAGAACGGTCGCAAATTCAAGCAAAAAGAATATTCATATGGAACACTCATAATTGAAAATATTTAAGTAGTTAACAACCTAGAATGGATATGGAAATATTTGGTTCTAAGTAAAAGAGATGGTGATCATGTACGTACCTTCACTGGCAAGCCCCTGAAAGTATCGTGCTCTTGAATGTAAGAGTAAACTAGCCTCCGTCGTGAATGCTTTGAAATGAATACCTAAAACTAAGACAAATTTAAGCATAAAAGGAAAGGTTGTATATGTAAAAGCAAAGGAATAAAATTTTATTAGATAATACTTAGAGGATTAGCAATAGAAAAAGAAAAGCAATTGATTAGTCAAATCATCTCAGTTTAGTAGAAAATAAAAATGCATAAAAATAAAGATAATGGGTTGCCTCCCATTTATAGTTTGTTTAAAGTCCGCGTCCCTACGATCAATAGGTTTCCTCCTATTCAACACTTCTTTTGAGTCATTAGCTTGACTACATAGAACCAATCACATATCATCAGTCAGCGATTCAGGAAAAGTGTCAAACCCAAAACTTCCTCGGTTCAACAGATCGAAAAGCATCCTACTCTCGTTTTCTTCTTTTGCACTTGCGTGAAATTCCAAGACCTCTCTTGCTTGCCTTGCCTTTAGTGAACTCATCTCCAAGTGATGTTGGTGTTCCAACAATCCACTTTCTCCATTGTACTTTGCATAAAGACATGATTCTGACGATCCCACTCTTGCTTCCTTCATTGCTTTCTCCAATGTTTCATCACCTTCAAATTGACTTGTTGGATAGTTTAAAGTTTTGCTCATGTCCATCATTGCATTTGCTCAAAGTCAAATTGTAGTACTTAGCTTGCATTCCCTCTTCAGCCTCTTTTTCCTTTCCCTTGGTTGAATTTCTAGGTTCCTTGGGTAACTTCTCTAGATCTTTCAAGGAAGTTTCAATGGAGATTTTCATTTAAAAAGGGTTTTGAGAAAAAGGGTTAGAAGGTTAATGAGTTTTGTGAAAAGAAAGTGAAAAGGAAGTTATTTAAGTTGCTTAGAATCATAAGTCATAAGCTATAAGGTTTTTTCTAAAGAATAAGGGTTTTGGGTTAGGTTTGGTATGAGGTTAAGAGGCAAAAATTGGAAGAAGAAAGGTAAAATTGGGGTTTTAAAGAGGAGTGGCCGAAGCCACTCTCTCTCAGGCCTGCACGCGCCCCGTATGGGCTTGGCGCGTGGCTTCACATGCGCGCGTGTTGCCCACGCGCTTATTAAAAAATTTGATTTTTTTTTATTTTTATTTTTTTTAGAGAAAGAAAAACTATCTCTAAAAGCTCTTTTTAGGTCACTAGCTTGACCATATTACAGACAAACTCACTTTATTTCTTTTTTCTATGATTTCCTACAATTAATTTCCCTAATTTATTTTTCTTAGAAGGATTAATATTTTTCGGGTTATTAATAGTGTGATCATCTTCCTTAAGATGGTGCTTATCAATTGATTCATAACTTCAGTTCTTTCTAGGGCTCCTCTCATTAGTATGCTTATTGGCCCTAGTGCTTGAGAAGTCAGAATCGAGGTTAACATTAATAATCATAACCGAGAGTGGCCTTACATTAGATGCATGCTTATTACTATCAGGTTTAGGGGGGTTATATTCATTCTCGGTTACCTAAATTTTGTCATTAGTAGGTGAACTAGTAGGTTTAATGATGACAGGTCATCTTACATTATTTTTAGCATGTTTTTCAGTTTATTTTAGGAGGATTTAGCAGCAAAAAGGAGGAGTATTGGAACGATTTCCTATGATTTCGGGACTTTTGTAATGTTTTTTATATTTGAGTCTGTAATTCTAGTTTTCCCGAAACATAGCAATTTTACGGGGTTTTTGAAGTAATTCACGAAGAAATCATGCAAATCGGCAAATCAAGAACATCCGAAGAATTGTGAAGATTCAAGAAACAAGAATAAAAGATCCAAGAGGCCTAAAAAGACTTACAAATGGGAGGAATTCTGTTCCCAAAGTACCGAGACAAGTTATTTGAAGAGGAAGACGTAAAAACGACGGAAAATCAGAGATTAGGCCTAAAAGGAAGACATCATGCGCCTAGGGCATGGAAAAGTGCCTAGGGCATGCAATGTGATGCATTCACATGCGCCTAGGGGATATTGCATGTGCCCCGTGCATGCAATAACTCGGGGCACAATTGTCTTTTCCTGCACTTTTAGCCCAAATCCAGGTAGAAACTCTCACTATAAATACCAGCCTTCCTCATTCACAATATCTCGTTCAGAAAAGTAGCAGTTCAAGAGGAAGGCGACTTTGGAGCTTCGGGAGAGTTTCTATCTTTTTACGTTAGAGTTCTAAGATGAACCTCTGTATATTTTTGTTGGATATTTAATTATTTTAATATGTCGTTTATTATTTTATTTATTCTTTTGTTCGCTATTATGTTTTATTAGTATGTAGTTTTATTTATGTGAGAGGTGCAACCCTAGATTAGGTGCTTAGGTTGTGACAGGGCCTAATATTGCTTTTACTAACCGGATGCTTATATCTTGATATTTATATCCCTTTACTAATAACGATCTGTATAGGAAGTAAGTGATTATTAATTAGCCAAAGATACCATAGGAATTTTTGACCCTAGGTGTAGCTACTCAGGGTTAAATCTCATTGAGTCGGGTGGTGCCTTACCGAACCTAGGAATTAATTAGTTAGTAATTAGGGAAACAAGCATCTAGCTGTCCGACTTAGAGCTACAGCCTAATAGAACCATTCTCTTGAAACCCTTAGTAAGGTAGACGTAGATTAGGGCTTCCCGTTATTAAAACTACTAAGAAAGCGTAGAGAGAGTGTGCTATGAGTGTCCTAAGATTCCTAGATGGGAAGACCTAAGGGAACCTTGGCCTTCATTGCCTTGGGAAACACTAGGAAGCCAATATAAAGTTTATGTTTCAATCACCTTTGAATTAGCAAGACCTCGCATGTAAGGATCACCGTGCGATCAGCAGGTGCAATTAGCCATCGGAGGGAAAAGCCTAATTAGATACTCAATGTTAAATTCCATTGGGTCAGGTGGTACCTTATCCAATTAGGAAAATCCCAACGACTTCATCACTTATATAGTTTACCTAAGATAAATAAACGCGACATATATTTTACTTATTATCCAACAATGAATATGTTTTAAGGTTTTGTTCAATATTATTAGTTACTAAACTCTTTAACTGGAGCTTGGACTTTTTTTATGAAACCCATGAAATTATTATCAATTATACATCAACTTTATGATTTCAAATGTATAAGTCTATACTTCTTTAGAAACTGATTATGATTTAAATCAAAAATAAAAATGATCAAGTAGACACTGGATATAGGGATGACTACCATTCAATTTATTTACGATTAGGAAATCTTTCATTTACCTTTCCACAAATTGTAATTAGTAGCATTCAAACAAACCATCTTTATACTTGTACTTGCTTCCATCTTTCAAACAAAATAACCCTTTAACCAAGAGCTCTAGTGCCACCCTGATTGGGAGAATTAACACATAAACACAACACACCAATATTCAACAAAAATAAAATTCCTCCAACTTGAAAGTATATAGAAGGAGCGACAACAAATACACGGCAGCAACAACACAAATAAAATGCACAAAGAGAACACGAACATTTTAACATGGAAAACCCCTCAATATAATGATAAAAACTAAGGGTCGTCAAGATCAAATAAATAGCTCCACTGTAACCAAATAAAGGTACATAAAAGTCTCACTGTGATGCATAGTGCAACAACCATCCAAATCAATAAATCTTACAATTAAGAACAAGAAAGATAGAAGAAAAAAAAAACAAAAGCAACTTCTTCGGTATGAAGCAGATTTCTCTCTGCTCAAACCTTGTTTTGTTGATTTGATTCGAGCAGTGAAAAGGAAGACCCGTGTGTTGCAAACTTGCTCTGCAAACATCCACGCGATTCAATGGTTGACGAATCTGTAATCACTATTTTATTGAGTCAAGTTTAAGAAAAGTGAGATTTGCTTTCACTATTTTTTTCTCTCTTTGGTGGTTACTCTTACCAAAAAAACACTCATCACCCCGTTACGATCTCTCTCCACTTATATAAGTGAGACTTATCAAATTAACATATTTGGGCTTTTCTTTGCGGAGGAAGGGAGTCCAATACCCAACATGTACCGGTAATAATACTCCACCGTAGTTAAGAAAATGCAATACTCAGCACTCACTTAGTAAAGTTCATGTGAAATTTATTAGAAAAATGACATATATTAACATATACACATTGAATCACAACCATTGATATTTTCCTCTTTTTTTTGCAGCATCATATCAAGGGTAATCATGTACAATAATGGTGAAATCTAACACCTATTCAAGGCATTACATTTGATTAAACAACTTTATCAAACAGAACTTTGGCAATATGAAAGTTGATGGTCCTAGAATCACAGAAAGCTGCATAGTAAAAACTCTTTGCAACTGTGAAGAAAATATTCTTGATATTGAAATCAATGTCATTTGGAGATTGTTGGAACACCAATTCTACAAGTTCTTGCATTTTTGACTCTGCTTCTGGGATGATGATGTTTTCCCGCAAATTACTGCTGCTGTTCTTAAGTTCCTGATAATTTTATTCAAAATAAATGCAAATAAGAACTTGAATAGATTTTTAAATAAAACATTTTGGAGAAGTAGAACTTTTTGTTAGTGGCTATTTGGTTTGGTGGTGGGAACAAAAATATTGCGTCCCAATGCTCAACCACCGTGATTTTTATGAAGCTTAAAATACTAGCTTTAAGCAAAACGTGTGTCTGCACTTGGTGCACCGCACAAACAAACACAACATTACTAATAGTGACACTAACAGTTATTTTACAACTATCTCGTATAAGATTTGAACTTTGTCTCTTGAATATACAAAATCAAACTTTTAGCATTGATCTTTCACCCCCATAGACAAAATGTAAGAAAAACATAAAAAGAAATCAAGTAGATTAAACTAGTCAATAAGTGATTTTTTTGTTTATCGAGTAGCCTAGTAGCTAAAACTCTCATGTTTTAAATGTGGATAAGTGGGGTGTTATTGGGAAAAACTCAAGTCCCACATCGGATAGATAAGACTCTTGATAAGAGTTTATTTATAAAGAGGAGACAATCCTCACTTTGCAAGCCGATTTTGTGGGGTTGTATTAGGCCCAACCACGATTTCTAAGATGGTATCACAACCTCTCCAATATCCATTGGGCCACCTGCTATCAGGTTTCCGCTATCGGGACACCCACCATTTATGTTCACGAGTCAAGCCCAATAGTGCTGGTCGTGAGGGGTGTGTTAAGAGTCCCACATCAGAGAGGTGATTGACTGACATTGTTTATATGTGGGGGCAATCCTCACCTCACAAGCTGGTTTTGTGATGCACTACTAAAAAAACAAAAATTAGTGAGGGATATTTAGTGAGGGAAAACGTGAAATCCCTCTCTAATTCCGTCACTAAATTTTGCGACCAAGAAATTTGTGAGGAATTTCATTTTTTCCGTCACTAATTTCCCTCGCTAATTTTGCTTTTTCTAGTAGTGATGATGAGTTAGGGCCCAATTTCAACATGGTATCAGAGCTTGTCGAATTCAAGAGTCACCTACCTATCCACGCAACAAGCCAAAAGAGTGCCGAGCGTGAGGGTATGTATTGAGAAAAATCCAAGTCCCACATCGGATAGATAAGATTCTTGATAAGAGTTTATTTATAAAGAGGAGACAATCCTCACTTTGCAAACCAGTTTTGTGGGATTGTGTTAGGCCCAACCACGATTTCTAAGAGGTGTCCAGGGTTTGAACCCCAACCCATGCATTTAATATATAATATCCCTATCAACTGAGTTAAGCTCATGAGTATCGGTCAATAAGTGATTACCAATACTTTAAATAGTATGTTTTATTCCATAAAGACCATAGTTTTGCTAAACTTGAAGACTGTACATAATGCGGCACAATATTAAACGACAAAAATTTACTATATTATAAATCATTCTATGACTTGTCAAACAAAAAATCATTCTATGAATAATATAATTTTTTGTTAAGGGTCTATGAATAATATCATGGTTTTCTATAGTTGAAGACTATACATAATACGGCACAAGACTAATCGACAAAATTTTAGTATATTATATTTCATCCCATAAATAGCATGGTTTGCTAAAATTGAAGACTGTACAGAATGCGGCACATGATTAATCGACAAAATTTCTATTGGTTGATGTTGAAATTTGGAATTTCAATCATGTAGTGACAAGTAAATATCATGGTCAAATAGCAATGTAGCAATATATCCAAAAGTCACGGGGATAGTTTTTTATCTCATTTTTTTTTTTATATATGATATGGACAAGTGAAGAAATTAAAAAGAATGCATTATGAGCATGCAAAGAATATAAAAAGATAATAGTTGGAATTTATCTCACTTGTCCCATGGTATAATGAATTCAGGACCCTATGATCAAGATAAGACGATTCACGTTTCAACATTGTATTTTTGTTCTGACTAATGAAAGTGGGAACATGTGTCGTCTTATATTTTGATTTGACGATTAGATTGTGTGATTGTGTAATTTCATGATCGTGGAGAATTTGATTCATACAAGTTTGTGTGTGTTGTCACTAACCTTGTCCTTTTGATAGCAATGGAGCTTATGGCATATAGAGTTAGTGAGTTGTAGAAGATGCTTGTATTGTGGATTGAATATTTGGTCCTCAGAAATCCAATGGCCAGCACTTAGGTTTATTATTTCTACTAAAAGCTCTGCTTCTCCTTCACATTTGTCTCCTTCATTTTGCCAACTTGAAAGCCACTTTTTCCACTACAATAACATGAAAGAAAAAAAGTCAAAATGCTTAAGATATTTGAACCAATATTTGATTCTCCATTTTTTGTAGCCATGAATTTCTTACTCAGTTGGCCAATTGGTAGGACAACATTAAAGATAAAATCATTTGAGAAAAAGTAAATAAAATTACAAATGAGTCTTTTTTTTAAATAAAGGAAATACAAATGAGTTTTAATGCATGAAACTTTAATAAAAAAGAAATTATCAATAACTTGAATTTATTTTTAATTAAGAGGAATATTTGCACTATATTTTTTTACACTATGGTGAAATCCTATCCAATCATATCCATTCCCCAGCTCTTACTTCATTAACGGTATCTCTAAGAGTGTGTTTGAATGAGGTAATTGAGAAATTTTAAAGAATTTAGAATTCTAAGTAATTCAAATGATTCAATTAAAATGTTTTCATTTTCTCAATACTTTTGTTTGGACGGAGTAATAAAAAATTTAATTGTCATCATTGTTGGGTAACTTTTATAAATTTATTTTTTCCGGGCCAATTTTGAAAATTGAAATTAGGGGTCAATTGTAAATTTCAAAAAATTTGAGGGGTCAAAGATAATTATTGAAAAATTTGAGGGGTCAATTTGTAATTTTTTGTAAATTTATTGGGGTCAATTTACAAATTTTGGAAAATTTGAGGACCAAAATGCATAATTTGGAAAATTATAGCAATGAAGAAATTTGAAATTCCTAACTTTTAGGTGTCATTTAAAATTCTCTAAATTTAACTTGAACAAAATACTTCGTAAATTTCTATCATTTTGAAAATTCTTCAAATTATTATCCAAACAAACAAATTTACATCAAAGTATTTGAATTCTCTCAAAACATTCCCTCATCCAAACATCTTCTAAAGTTTTTTTCCTCCAAATAATAGACATGATTATAAAAAAATGTCATGTCAATGTTTTATTGTTTTTGACATGATGTTTGTGTTTGTTCTATTCTGTTTGTAACAAATGTTTTATGTTTGTTAAATTGTGCTAAAATTATAAATACAAGAGTTTTTTTTCTTCTTGAAAAGTATGGTAATAACTAACAACAAATCATCCAAATTCTTATATTAATCAAAAGGATTGAGGATTGGAAGACTCACACATTGATGCATATCATATCCAATTTCATGGCCATAAGAAACAAGTATATCCCATGATATTTGATCAATGGTTGCGACCAGTGTCTCAGCAAGATCATGTCCTGTTTTGTTCCTGTTCAACCTCCTGCACTCATTCATACAAAAGAAATGACACTATTCATTACCCAAAAAATATTACACTATTCAATTTATCCTTAGTCTAAACTACATAGTAATTAATTTTAGGCAAAATTACACTTTTAGTTCCTTAACTTAATTTTAGGTAATAATTTGGTGCTTTATCTTTTTTTCATTTCGATTTGGTCCTTTTTGTCCATTTTCATATAATTTTTAAGCTTAAAATTCATGATTTTATTTTCTTATGGTCTTTCGGTCTTCAAATCTATGATCCTCGTCTATGTTTGCATAAGAATATAAGATTTGAAGCTTGAAAATGTATATGAATATGGACAAAAAGGACCAAATTGAAATGAAAAAAAGATAAAGGACCAAATTATTACCTAAAATTAAGTTAAGGGACTAAAAATGTAATTTTGCCTTAATTTTACTTCCATTTAATTTAGAAAATAATTTTGACGCGCTATCAATTAATCACAAATCATCATTTGAATAATTGTTTTTTTGGTACAATCATTTGTATGATTTTTATGCTAGATGAAATGAAAATCAAATATCTATAATGACCAAATGATTATGATTGACTAAAAGTGTAAAAGTTATGAATTAAATCATCATTTAATTTGTACCAAAAAAAAAAATCATCATTTAATTAATGGATGCACTAAATTCTATCCAAAATAGAAGTTAGCAAGATTGCATATCCACTTTAGGTGGACAGGGCAATTTGGTGCCTAGTCTACAAAATGATTGGGAATCAGAAAGAAAAAAAAAGGTGTTACTCACCATGGACAAAAACTTTGGTTAAAGGATGGCCAATTAATATTTTGTACATCAATAGGCACTAATTGAAAGGGACATGTTATATACAAACTTTAAATTTACACCACGATAAGTTTCCAAGAGCCATTATTATGTAACATAAAAAGCATGTTTAAGTTACATAAGCTTGATTTTGAGGACACATAATTTGCCATGCTTCAATATTTATAGAAAGAAAAGTGACAAAAAAGTATAGAAAGCCAATAATTTGCCATGCTTCAATATTTATAGAAAGAAAAGTGACAAAAAAGTATAGAAAGCCAATTTGGCACTATATTAAAAGTATAAAATTGACCTTTTTTAGCAAGTAATTAGGGTTTTCGACTCATTTAGAGTAAGGACTAATTACTAAAAAATAAAAAAAGTAAGAACTATTAGAGCACATTACTAGGATTTGGTCTCACATTGTTCTCCTAATAGAGTTTAGATGCTTAGCAATTTAGAATGAGATTTAGGGTTCGATCTCTATTACAAACAAACTATCCCTTAATTAACACTAACATTTTATCAACAAATATAAAATAAAATTAGAAATAGGTTTATTATTTTACAATTATTTACTAATATATTAACAAAGTTCTTTAATTTAATTAACTTACCAGCCAATGGAATGGTCTCGCCGGTTGATGTAGTCATTGTATTTCTTAACAAAGTTTTTCTTCAAATCTTCATCCCTGATATAAGATGTAATTGTCTCAAGCAATGCTGTGGTTTTTGCCCATGCTAGCCTCTCTTGAGACCTTTCAGGCTCAAATATGCTTGCTGATGCTAAATAATAGGCCATTAAAAGATCCTTTTTGCTCAATCCAAACTCTCCCAATCTAGATTCTGAGTACCACCTAAAATTTTTAATCATTGCAGCAATGAGTATTAGCTCGAGGTCGATAGAAGAAGAGTGATGATCGAGTTAGACCCGATCTAAATTTTAAGATTAATCTTACTTTTGAATCATGCTCCACTCTTTTAGATGTTGTGCTTGACAATTGTTGTAGTCTAATTTAGCAAGGTCGAGATAATTGTTGTTGTTCACATTCGCCATCCTTTGAAAAAAGAATAGTTCAAACTTAGGAAAAAATTTCAAGAAACAATAACAATTATGAAATGATAAAAAAAAAAAAAGAGAATATGTTAAAAAATGCATGTTATTTTTTATAAGAAAAGTTTAGATTAGTTGGTTTCGGAAGTTCACCAAGTCCAGAGAAAACCCTAGGGATCAAATATATATTTCTAGAATTATTTAATTATTTTTTAGCATTATTTAAAAAAATATTAAAATAAAAAAAATACTTTTTTTAATTAATAAGACGTAGATTCTCATTTAAAAAAAACTAATTCATCACGAAATTTCTTACAATATCATTGTAAGATTGTGCACGTTCAAATTTAAGAGTAAATCTTATTATAGGATAAAAAAAAGTAATTTTATCAAAAGTAATAAAATGAATTCTTTAGTATGTATAAATAATCATAAAACGACCACTAAAAATGAGCAGATGCATACGTCTCAATTTTTTCACTACTTAATTTTGCTATGTGTCAAGTTGAATAATAAACATACAAGTCCTATAATCCTGCAATGATGCATGTGTGGATTTCAATGCTATATATCGTATTATTTTCTATATCATTTTTAAAAAAAATAAAACTCAAAATATAAAAATGTAAAACCTTAATAAAAAAAAAAAAAAATCTTTTAAAAGAATGTGCATGTCGCATGGTTGGCAATGATGTATTGGTTGAAATTAATCAATGCATGGTAGGCACTTATTTGTATATTTAACTAACACAGAAATTCCGATCATAAAAAGACAACAATGAAAAAGGATGTTAGTTAGAGAAGCAGAATGAAAAGTACCTATAAAGAGTTTTGCCAATCCAAACGTCACTTTCACCACCGTATTGATCAATGTAAAATCTTGTCTCCACACGACCCAAGTTTGCATACCATGGCACGTCCAATGCATAAGCCACCTGCCCAACATAGGGAGACACACTATTCATTAGTACCACTTCATGCATTCTTGGGTTTCAAATTCAAATACCTAGTATACCTAACTACTTCAAAGTGGTCCTATAACATAAGTAAACTCCTAAAATGGTCCCATAATTTGCATGGCATTCTCATCTTTCTCCTACAAGTGTCATTCATTAATAACCTTAGGTTATTGTGTATGTTACATTCTATCAAATAATATTTTGAATTAGTATCTAAATTTAGATACTTAAAGTCTTGAATTTTTTTTTGGTCAAAATCTTGAAATTCAAATTAGTACTCACAACGGCAATGTTTGTTGCCTTGTGACATCTCGGTCACATGTTTAAATCTTGAAATCTATCTCTCAACATGTAGAGATAATGCTATGGATATAGTTAAAGATTTGTTAGATTTATTTGGAATTTGTTAAAGTAATTCAAATCAACTTGTAACTAACTTTTACAAGCTTCAACCATGCCTAACAAATCTAAAAAAAAATTGAAACAAAAATAAATACTCCAACTATATATAACCTAATGTTGCATAGGGTCATTCCTCGTTTTATATTTTAACCTAACAATTTTAATTAGGATTCAATTTATATATATGTTATTTTCATGTTGTATTGACATGAAATATTTACCTCGTCAGGCAAATTTTTCATTATGATCCATTTATCTATTAGTTCATCTGCTTCTCTCTTTTCCTTCAAAAACTTCGCAGAGAAGTGCTTGGCATTTTCAAGAATTTTCTCTCCTGGAAATAGTACTTGAGTGGCCCTATATAGATTATACATTCCTGTCACAGCTTGTGTGCATTGACCAGCAAAGCAGAAGAATTCACCATTTCTCTCAAAGTGCCTAAACACATCTATCAAAAAATATGAAAACAAAATTCATTAGCATCCCATAAGAAAGCAGTTAATTATATTTTTAAAAAAGAAAATTAGAGAAGAAAATTAGTGATGGAAAAAAAAAAATCTATATATCTTTAATTCACCAGTAGATTTAGAGAGAGATATTTCACGTTTACCCTCTCTAAATTATGTTTTTTTAGTAGTGTATATATATTATTCGCAATTGTGCGATTTTAGTCGCATTTAAATATAAAAATGAAAGATATGACCGTTGCATTGAAATTCTTCTCGTCTTTTTATAACGCAATTCCTCCAAAATTAAAACCCTAAATATTATTTGTATTTTTTTATTTTTATGTCAAATGGTGCGATTATAATATAGTGTGTGAGTCTTGCCACTATATTACGTGACAAAAAAATGACACAATCTCGAAATTTGGGTCAAAAGTATATTATGTGCACAACTTAGTAAATACTCACCGGCTGAAACTTGGTAGCCATGTAATCTTAGTAACCTGAAAGCCATTGCTGTGTCGTCAATATCTTGAACATTTGAATTTCTTGCCCAACAAATGCCCTTTTCAGTCCAATATCTGAAATTTCAATTGCTTATATTCAATTAATTTGTTTAAAATGGTATAATTGCAAAATATTAATTTGAGGGTCATCATTAACTAAATTACCTTGAAACATAATTCATGCATTCTTCGATCTCTTGTTGAAAATATCGAGATATCCCAAGGCGTTCAAGCCGATCAACCACCCAAATATGTTCAAACAAATCCACCGGATACACATTTGGAACTGATATATAGACATAAATAAACAATCATGCATGAATCTTTCGAAAGAAAGAAAAAAAATCATGCATGAGCAATATTAGTATATATATGTTGTTTACTTAGAAGAACATAATTGGTGTTTTGATACACAAATTTGACAATAAATTTCCGCAACAATTTAAATGGTTAGCGTGGTTAAAATATATGGTTAATTACGTTTAGTTGAACAAATTTACATTTAATCCCATCCAAATTGTGTTCCAATATATACGAACTATTCAAATATACATGATATTAATTAATCACATTTAGTTTTAAATATGGATTTGAATATAATGATGTTCAAAATCGTAGTTAATTGTATTTAAGGATTTCACAAATAGCACATATTTTTTAAAAAACAATATTTGCTTTTGATAAATAAATTGACACAAACATAATTTCTATTTTTGTTGTCAGGGCACATGTTAGTAGTTCCTTTATTATATTAATTTTTTTTGTATTGGTCTGGGTTTGAACCCCGGACTTGCATGTATTATACATTGCCCTTACCAACTGAGCTAAGTTCACGTGAACCTTTATTATATTAATTAATTATTCATTGAATATTATTGATTTGCTAAAAAAACATTATTGACCACATATTTAATCTTTTTTAAAGTGATATTTAAACTATGTTAACCGTGCAAATTATTGTCAAAATTTGTGTGTTAAATAAGAAGCTAATAGAAAAAGAGGGTATGCATGAACTTTGAAGGGTGAAATAAAAAGCTAAGAGTTAGGCTAATAGGTAGTAGCACTTTACCTCCCCCATTGAACTTGTTGACAGCATTATTCAAGTATTTGAGGCAATTTTCATCTTTAGTTTGCATTAATGCAAAGGCCGTAGAAGATGGAGAAAACAAAAATGATCCATCTTGAGATTGTAGTTTTAGAAGTTGTTTCCAATCCAAGCCTAACATCCCTTCCAAGCTATGGAGCAAAGTTGTAGGCACTTTATGCATTATCTCTCTTGGTATTCTATCCCAACATAACACAAATTAAGGCCCACACACCACAATAATGACACACACATGATAATTATTGCACAACTTAAAAAAATGTTTAAAAATGATTTGTCCCCACGAATATGGAGTATTTTTATTTTGTTCTTCATATCATGAAGCTCAGATACGTGATACGATTTAGATATAATACGATATTGATATGTAGAGTCGGAATTAATACTTCAATAAAGAATTAAATTATCCATAATATATAAATATAAGTATTTTTATGATAAAAAAAAGTGACAATTGATCAATTACTTATATCCAAATAAGAGAACATCAAGACTTAATCAATCACATACACACTCTCAAATGAAATATAAACAAAAAAGATAGATTAGAAGTTGATGCATGTGGACTAATATTTTAACCACATACATTAACTTTTTTACTACCACTTTTATTTATATTTATATTTCATTTCACATTGAGTATATCCCAAAAAGAAACCATCATTCCTCTTAAACTATATGCCAAAAAGAATATTGTCTAATGTATATATTATAATGTTTTTCATTTTCTTATGTATGTCCTTGATTTTTTTTCTTAAATAAATTTTTATATTATAAAAAATATTGATTTCAACTTTAATAAATTTTATAGGGACTAAGGAAATATAAAATATAAAAGAGGCCAAATACAAAAAAATAAAAAATAATACAAGGATTAAAATCAATTTTTTTCAGGGATTAAAAGAAAAATGTGATATATTAATTTGAAGTATAAAAAATATAATTCAACCAATAAAAAAGTAGCAACTTTGTAATATAAATATACTTTAATTTGATTTCCAAGATCGTAAGATAAGGTTACTTTTGAAATCAATTATGAAAATAGATATGGGCTGCACAAACATAATTATGACTACAACTACGATACCTTTTGAGTTTTTCATCTCTCTTTGAAAAAATGTTTTTCAATATTGGAGAATCATTTGGCACATCAATGTTCAATCCACGAGCTCTATCGAGAAGTGAAGGGAAAGCAACTTCAAATCCTATTGGCATGTGCTCCTCATTCTCATTTTCAAGCTTGCCAAGGTTTTCTCTAAAAAATCCCATACCTAAATATAACATTAATAATTTAAAATTGATTAACAAAATGAAATTACCATAATTTTAAACAAATAAATCTAATTATATAGCATATTTTTCAAAACGGTTCGTCACCGCGATTTGAACCACAACATCAAAAAATTTATATCCATGCATGCAACTGCAATTGAGACTATATCGGTCGTATTTGACCACGATTCTCTATGGTGAAAATATTAGCGACTTGACTGCAATTTTAAAATCTTGATAACATGACTAATAAATATTACCTTTCTCGCACTTTTCGGGGTGCATATTCCAAGATCTTAAGGCAATAACACAAGCCAATGTGTTAATGATTCGATCATGGGCAGAAAACAATTGACTATCACCCCATGAACCATCTTGAAGTTGATTCTTAGCAATCCATTCTAAACTTGAGGGAAATTGAGGAGTACCACTATTATGAACATCTTCAACAAGAGCAACCCAAGCAGTATCATAAGCAGATATAGTTATCTCTCCATCTTCCATTGAATTCAATAATGATTTGATTTTGTTCACTAAACCAACCTTTTTTTAATCAAAAAATTAATATTAATTAATCAATTGTGGTAACAAATTAAAAAAATTAGAAAAATATTAGTAATTAATAATTTGTAGTAACCAAATGAAAAAGCATAAGAAAAGAACATTAGAAAGTGTAATTGAAAAAGTCACAAAACAGAGAACATAAACAGAGAAACTCAATTGGTCAAAAAAAAAAAAAAGAAAAAA
>Ga0228711_1007127_pt1 | contig 16334 bp, 13 predicted proteins | sample MedpolnodulmetaG_2_FD_177996 | JGI IMG/M metagenome (GOLD analysis project Ga0228711, IMG submission 177996) | Root nodule microbial communities from Medicago polymorpha collected in Santa Monica, California, United States - brown nodules | ecosystem: Host-associated > Plants > Roots > Nodule...
CTGATACAGTCGCGTCATCATTCAGAGGCAGGCACTGCTCATTTAGACTTAGACGCGGGCAGAATTGGTAAGCATGGGAGGCGATCAAAATCAAGGCCTCGGGTGCAACTTCCGGTTGAAAAATCTATGGTGGGGATAAGGGAGATTGGACTGTTGCGAGATCACGGAGAAGGAAAGCGTCTGAACAGGTTGATGGAAAGCGGGACAGGTTTCGAGCGGAGCAGCGGCGCAGAGGAGCATGGGACGAGGATCAGCGGCGGTCTAGGGTTAGGTCTCGGTACGGTTCAGAGGTTCGGTATGGTTCAGATCATTGGTATTACAGCGATATGGAGGATTTCCATGCACCTAGGGTTTCAGCTGATGGTAAAGTGGTACTACAGTATGCGCGCCATGGCCATACTCGTGATGTTGATGCACGCCGTTCAACAAGACAGCAGCAACTGATACAGTCGCGTCATCATTCAGAGGCAGGCACTGCTCATTTAGACTTAGACGCGGGCAGAATTGGTAAGCATGGGAGGCGATCAAAATCAAGGCCTCGGGTGCAACTTCCGGTTGAAAAATCTAGTACTGTTTCCCATAATTTTGTATCTGTTTATTTCACAAACATACCACAAAATATTACCTATCGTTCGTTACGGGAAGGCTTTGAGGTTTGTGGTATCATGGAAGATGTTTATTTAGCTAGGAAACGTAATATGAACGGAGGTGTGTTTGGTTTTGTGCGGTACAGTAAGGTGAGGGATGTAGATAAGCTTTTGAAAGCCGTGAATAATGTAAGATTTGGTGATTGGAAGGTGGTGGCTAAGGTGGCGAGTTTTGATAGGTTTGGGAACGCTCGGAATGTTGTTCAGGTTAATGGTGAGGGAGAAAAAATTGACAGAGGACTAAAAAAGTATGAGGGAGAAAAAAAATTAAAGAGGGAGCAAAGGGTGACACGGGGGAGGGAATTAAGGTGACTGAGGTGGCGCGGGTTGTAGGAGGTGAGGTTACGGGTGGTCCGAAGGAGGGTGTGTCTGTTTGTAATTTGAGGAGAGAGGAGCGAGAGGTGGTTGTGTCGAGGGTGGAAGAAGTTGCAACTGTGCTTGATGGTGCGAAGAAAAGTGGTAATGATCTGAAAGGTAGTACGGTGTATGTTCCAAAATATGCTTCGTCTGTTGACGACTTGGATTGGGCCACTAAGTGTGTGATTGTTTCGGTGGTAAATGGCGAAGCTATCCCGGTTTTACAACGTCGAATTTCTGACGCTGGTCTTGATTCGTTGTTAATTATTCCGTTAGGAGCTGATAAGGTTTTGTTGAAAAGTCCTATGGCGGGGATGTCAATTCTATTTTGTCGGAGGCACCAGATTTCTTCAATTTGTTTTTTTTTCTAATCCCACTCGTTGGAACAAAGACTGTTTATTACATGAAAGGGGTGCATGGGTCATAATATATGGTGTGCCACTTCATGCGTGGAACTATGATTTTTTTAAATTGTGTGTCATGGATTGTGGTCGGTTGTTAAGGGTTGACGATTCAACAATGTGTAAAGAACGACTCAACTATGCACGTGCTCTAGTGTCAACGTCTACTTTGGAGATATTAAATTTGAATACTTCGATGTTGATTGACGGAGTTCTTTCTAAGCTTAATATTATTGAGGAACTTTATACCTCTAAATTTATGATATGAAGGAGATGAAAGCTAGAAAATTATATTTGATAGCTCTACATAGTGTGTTGTGGCCTGAAGTTGATCGATGCGGCCTTTGTAACGTTACCATGCAATTTTTACTGTGATTTATAATTACATCGTTTTTGTGGCCTAATGCAGTTGCACACATTTCTGCAACCGCAATATTGATGTTGCATCATGTGATGCAGTCTCTAATTTGAAAACATGCATGGTACAATATTATCTTGCTTGTGCACCACAGACTAAGTCTAGTTTTATACGTATGTTGAATCATATCTCATCATTTAGATATTGATCTAGATATTTTAGTAAGTAATAGTATTATATATCTACATGATGAAATTTGACTAGATTACAGTGTAAAATCATTGTACAATTGTGTATACACATTAAACTCTATTTGCGTATAAAAAAATAATCAATTTTAAAATTTGATAGTTACAAATGAACAATTTTAAACTATACTTGCCATCTCACATCAATTCTAAACTATGATAGTTACAAACAAACATTAAAAAAGCATACCGTTTTTCTCTTTATAATCCCTAATATCAAGTTCTACAAAACCTTTCAAAAAAATTTATCAAATTTATCATCTACTTTCCAATTTTTTATTTTATTTTTAAAAAAAATATAGATCTCAAATAAATTTATCCCTAATCTATCTCTAGGGTTTAACCCCTCAAAAAATAAACTCTAACGTTTAAATGCTTTCATCCATGTACTAAACTGAACTCTTCATACTTTTGTGCCTGTTTTTTTTTTAAGTGGTCTTCATAAAATGTTGTTTCATTTTTGGTTTCAATATTGTGAGTCCTTGTTGAAATTAAATTTTGTTTACTCCTTATATTCAGCTAGTCATTTATGTTAGGGACTAGATTGTGAAAAAAAATACATTATAGGGACCTAATGTGAAAAAATATAGGGACCAAAATGTAAAATTATTTATTTTAGGGACTAAAATGAAAAATTATTTGGGGACTAAAATGTAATATTATATACAACAGGGGCTAAAATGAAAAAATATATATATTACAGGGACTAAAATGAAATAATATATAGTATAGCTAGGGGACCAGAAAAATTATTAGGACCCAAGGAAGATAAAAAAAACTTATAGGGACCACAAATATATCAAAGTCTTGTTTTATGAATATAATTATCTTTCATTTTGTTAAGCACTATATATCCCTGAATTCGCATTTCATAATCATATATATGAACAAATTTATAAGCTACATAGCAATAAACGAATATCTCATCTCCCCTGCTTTTCCTGTATAAATAAATGGTGGCTCTAGCTCTGGGCTGGTGTTGTACTCAAAACCCTAAGGCAAAGTTGTGTGTAGGAGTGTGAGATGGCAAGTGGTAGCAGACCGAATCCTCTAGCTGTTGGGCGTGTAATAGGAGATGTATTAGACCCCTTTGAAAGTACTATTCCTCTCTTAGTCACCTACGGTAATAGGACTGTTGCCAATGGTGGTGAGCTTAAACCTTCCCAAGTTGCTAATCAACCCCAAGTGATTATTGGCGTAAATGACCCAACAGCCTTCTACACCCTGGTAATTGCATTGTTTATATATTTAGTATATTATCATTTTTTTTCTTTCTAATATTTAACTCGATTCTAATGCAGGTTTTGGTAGATCCAGATGCTCCTAGTCCAAGTTACCCCAGTTTTAGGGAGTACCTTCATTGGTGAGTTTTAAACCACTTTGCTTACTTTGTAAAAAAAAAAAAAAAACCACTTTGCTTACAGTTGAACATGATATACGAGATATTTTAGTTGAATAATATTGTAACTTACATCTTTCGCAATGGATTTAGGATGGTGACTGATATTCCAGCAACTAATGCGGCTAGTTTTGGTATGTATGTTATTTCCATCCATTTCATAGGCCAAAGACATGAATTAGAAGTTTAATGGATAACTTATTGATAGTAATAAGATCAACGAAAAAAATTCAAGCATAATTATTATTTCAAACTTTCTTTTATGAAAAAGCCACACTTCTATCCTCTCCTAATTATAGAAGTCAGCATTTGCATTTTAGGGCATGGTGGAAACATAGAAATCATTGTACAAATTACAAGTTGCTTAATGAATGTATGTTGAAATTTTTAAAATTAGTTTTAACATCTTTCTTTTAAAAACATATAAAGGCTAATTGTGGTTTAATTGATATGCATAGGTAATGAGGTCGTAAGTTATGAAATGCCACGACCTAATTTAGGGATTCATCGTTTCGTGTTTGTATTGTTGCGTCAACAGTGTAGACAAAGAGTCTATGCTCCGGGATGGCGTCAAAATTTCAATACAAGAGAATTCACTGAATTTTACAATCTTGGATCGCCAGTTGCTGCTGTCTTCTTCAATTGTCAAAGGGAATCTGGCTCTGGGGGAAGAACCTTTAGATGAGTTAGTTTTATTACATGAATTATAGTTTTAATGCAAGCTTAGGTAGTGAACACTATGAAAGAAAAAAAAAAACACTAAATGTTATAGATATACATATACATACACAAGTAATGAGGATGGCTAGCATCGAAGAAGTGATAAAATGTCAAATTTTAAAATTGGAAGTTTTATATTTGAGTTTCGGCAGTATCCTCAAAGAGAAGTAAAGTTAAATTCGTTTGAGTGTCCATTGAGCTCTATGATATCCTTTCTTGAACTTGGTCTTTACCCTAAATTTCTTATATCAAACAAAAAAGGAAATGAGGGTTGCAGGTGCTGCATCAATGGTTGTATAAGTTGTAAGAAGAAAAATAGTAGTTTGGACTTTGAATTATATGAAACCCTTTTTCTTTCCTACCAATCTTTTATTTACAAGATTTATTTTACATTTGGGGTTTTGTAAATAAATGGCCTATACTCACTTTACTCGAAATAATCTTAACAGTTAGTAGTACTATTAAATAAACCTACGATTAAATATTGGGTACCCAAATAACTCCAATAATTAATTAATACAAGTTCTAAAAAGTGTACTGCTTGTGTTTGGGAAATAACAACATTGTTTTATTTTTATCAAAAGTAATAACATGTGTACATCGCATAAAATGTTTACTAAGTAGTATATCCATATTACGATACTACAAAAAGACTCATCTTTTTTATAAAAATCTCTCCTCTAACCGGGTGAGTGCTAATTGCCAACTTATTTTTCTGTTTACCGTGATTTAATTATTATTAATCTTATATAGTAAATAATATTTTTTATCTTTAAACTATTTATATCATAGGAAATAAAGCATGATTTGGTCATCTTTCAAAAAAAAAAAACATGATTTGGTCACAGTTTTTTACTAGAGAAAGTTTTGGATGGTCACAATTTAGACAAACAATCAAAAAAGTAGAAAGAAAGAAAAATTAGATGATGCTTGTTTTAAAAATAAATAAATAATATATAATTTTTTACATGTATGTTTAAATAGTTTTATTTTGTTATGCAATCAATCCAATGCTTTGTCTTTAAAAAAAAAATCAAATGCTTTTCTTTCTTATGCATTCGGTTCAAATGTTTTTTTTAGTAGGAGAGAGAACGAGTAAAAGTGTCATAGGTGATGTAAATTCCAAAACACCCTCCAAAAGTATATATGTCTAAAACTTGAACGCAGAGAATATTAGTCAACGTAATTTTGTCTTCGCATCTCAAGTAGAATTTGGACTTGCTCCAACAGATAGATTACGGGAGCTATACAACATTCTTTCTTTTTTTTTTTCCCTTCAAATAGTCTAGCGTTTGAAATTTGTTGTTGACATATTTGGTTTGGCTGAGAAACATATGTAAAAGACGGAAATGTTCATCGGTAGGTAACTGTTGAGGAAATATAAAACTGGCTGCAGTTAACTGCCGAAGCGTGTTAAACATAAACAGAAGCAGAAACACAAACATAATCTGTTTCCGAACTTCTCCCAACTTCTCTCAAACTCTCTCCAATTCTCACCAAAGCCATTTTCATGAATTGCAAGCAAATCAACAACACATTATCACAAGTAAGTTGTATCAATCATTTTAATGTTAATGTTAGTTTGTTTAGGTTTAATTTTTTAAAAAATTAGAGTAGTTTGCATGTGGTTAGGGTTGATTTTAAAATTGACAATTTGATGGTTGCATATGTAGTTTATGAATTGATAAATGAATGTAGTAGTTGCCTATGTTGTTTAAATGATGTTTAAGGAGCCCGATTGAGGTGAGCCGGCAGGAGAGCAGACATGGTGGATGGCTATGTGCTATGGTACAGTACAGTGTCTCACCCTCAGATTTTGCCACTTCTTCCAGGAGATCTTCCCAAGCCAGCAAATGAAGAGCAGATCATTGCACAGTAGTGGGAGCGGTACGAGGCGAGAGGCTCGCCTGATACCTATGACATGGTTAGTGTCGCTGTTGCCTACGCAGATGAGCAGATGGATCAGGAGGAGGTCATGAGCCCTCAACAGTGGTTTCAGGCCATGAGCCATGTTAGGGAGCAGATCGCGCGGATCTTGACCAGCATCAGGAACAAGAGTAGTAGGACATTATGTTTTTGTTTATTACTTGTTTTTAGTTATTGTAGGATTTATTGGTCGATTTCTTGTAAATTATCATGACATTGCTTTCTTGTATTTCGATGACATATTTCTATGACATTTGTTCGTTTTAGTATCATATTTTCAATTTCAATTTTGTTGGTAATTTTCGCTTATTGACATCATGATTTGGCATTGAAACAATGTGCTTACAATGTGTAAAAACACATGTAACAGGTTCTGCCTAAACTGATTCTGCCATTTTATGGCTTCAAGACGCATCGGCAGTTAACTGCCGAGGAATATGGGAACCAGCGGTAGTTAACTGCAGCCGATTTTTGAAATTCTCGACAGTTAACTGCCGAGGGGCAATTTCGTATTTTACTCGTGTGTCTCAGCCTTATGATATGTGCCAACAACAATTTTCCTGGCATTTAGATGTTAGATTCACACATATTATATATGGAGAAGTGAAAAATTAAAAGTTCAGACCACAATTCCTGCATATAATGTCTCTCGTAGCTATTAATTGAACTACATTTGCATGACAATTCTATCTTAGTTTAATTAGTTTATTTTTTAATAAATATTTTTCTATCATTTACAAGTATTATAATTAAACAGCTTTTACTAAAAACTTAGTAGTTTAATTAGTTTATTTTTCGCAATTAATCCCATGTTATTTTAAATTGACTATTTCAAGATGTGAAATAAACAAACATTGCACCAAAACGATGGATAAAGCAACGTCATACTAAAAAAAAAAATCATCTATTTAGATAGAAAGAGGAATAAAGAGATGAAAATTGGTGATTTTTGGTTAAAAAATATCCAAAGCCACTCACTCAATAATAAAATGATAGAGAGAATTTAGATAAAAAAAAAAAACTATGTCGGTTTATTGAAAACGACGACATTCTTATTATTATTATTTTTGTCAAAATGTTTTCTTATTATTATTATATTTTAAAATATTCTATTACTTTTTGAATTGTCTCCTCATTCCTCAGTACTCGTTCAAGTGAGTGAGGGGACTAAGCACTTTTTGCATTGAGATTTAATTAAGTTTTTAGTCCCTATAAATATTTACAGTTTTGTTTTTAGTCTCTACAAAATAAAATCACACTTTTTAGTCCCTGTGACATTTTCCTTAAGCCTTTTAGGGACCAAAACTATTGTTGGAAATTTTTTACAAGGACTAAAAGTACTGATGGAAAAATTTATAGGAACTAAAAATGCTGATGGAAAATTTTATAGGAACTAAAAGGTATGATTTTATTTTGTAGGGACTAAAAATAAAACTGTGAATATTTATAGAGACCAAAAACTTAATTAACCTTGGCATTAATGTTTTGAATATAATAAAATGATGGAGTCATGGAGACATATTTTTAAAAAATTGGATGTGATACTTGAATTGACAAGCTCTCGTCTCGACTCATCTGTGAGCAAAATCTAAAGTTTTCATCTTCAAGGTAGTACTTCTATGTTTTTAGCCATGCCCAATAAATTAAAGTCTACTAAACATACATGCATACATAGAGGTGGGTAAATATACCTTAAGATTTGAGTTGCTAAAAGACTCTATAAAAATTAGTGGATGTCTTCTAGCAAATCTCATATGTGTGTGTGTATTTTGTGATCAAGAACGGGCTTAGACACCAAACATAAACTAAGGATGTGTTTAGAAGATGAAGGGTTTAGGAGGGAAATGGGAGAGTTTACTTTTTATTTTTAAATTACGGATACTATGAAATGATTTTTAAAAAGTTAACATATTAACATGATAAATGATCATATGATCTCTCAATCAAACTTAATTTATTCTTGAAAAACATGTTATATAGTCCGTAATTTAAAAATGAAAAGTAAACTCTCCCCTCCTAAACCATCAACCCAAACGCACTCTAAAAGAATTTGGATGAACTTTACTCTCTTTCCCGCCACTCTCAATCATTAAATCAAGTAATTCAAATTTACAATGCAACAACAACAACAACCAAGTCTTATCCCACTAAGTGGATCAAATTACATCATAATGTTCTGTCATAAACCAAATTTGAATCCAACTCGTTAATATCTAAACCCTTTCTAACGGTTTATCTAATAGTTATCCTAGGTCTTCCTCTACCTCTTTTAACTTGACTCTCCTCCATTTGATCTACTCTTCTTACGACGGCATCTACGGATCTTCTCTCTACATGTCCAAACCATCTGTGCCTATTTTCTACCAACTTTTCTACTATAGGTGCTACCCCTACTCTCTCTTTAATGGTGTCATTCCTAAATCTATCATGTCTAGTCTTGCCACTCATTCAGCGCAACATCCTCATCTCTGCTACACTTACTTGATTCTTGTGTTGACTCTTAACCGCTCAACACTCTGTACCATACAACATTGCCGATCTGACTGATGTCCGATAGAACTTTCCTTTCAACTTAAGTGGTACTTTCTGATCACACAAAACACCTGAGGCTCTTCTCCATTTCAACCACCCAGCTTGAATACGATGGCTTACATCTGCTTTAATTTCTACGTCATTTTGTACTATGGATCCAAGATATTTAAACCGTGTAACTTGGGGTATGATATGCTCTCCAACTTTCATCTCTAAGGTAGACCTGTTTCTCCTTTTGATGAAGTTACATTCCATATATTAATTAAAAATAATTCAAATTTAAAATAATTAATTTTATTTCCACCACTCGGTTTCTCTCCAACCGAACACACCTTCAGGTTCGGATTCGGATATGGAGTTTAAAAAAGAGAGGTTTGGGGAGAGAAAGAAATAAAAATCTTTAACCTTATTTGAGGGAGCTCTTAAGTGTTTCTTTTATTAATCTTGTCTTAGTCCTCCCACGCTTCTTTTTTTATTTTCTCATTTATTTTAATAAATTTATTTGAGTTGCAAATGACAAATGGTGGTTTGGTGTGTTAATTTAATTGAAATGTCTTTTTCCTATCACTTCATGTTTATCCAATCTAATTTCTTATTTAAGAAGATAGTAACTTAAAGATGAGAGAATGCATATGATTAATATACTTTAAATTTTTAAGTATTAAACAACTTGAAAAGAATTTAAATAATTTGTCTAAGATGGCTGAGGGACACAGAAGGAAAAGGTAGCAAAAGAGGAAACTCTCAAATTACTCAATAAAAAGAACCTTGTTATTGATTGATTCCGAAAAGAGAAATGATAACTCAACACAAAAACGACATCAGGGATATCCTTGTAATTTCCATCAAAACTCAATTGCATAATTGAGATTACAAGTAGAAATGAGGGGCATTTTTGATGATTTCTTCCTCTACTTTTCTCTCCGTCTCTAAACAGCCACCACCACCACCCACCATCTCTTCACCACCCTCCCACCACACACCGTCTTCGTCTACCCACCAACCACCGTTCAAATCTGCAAACCGATCAGATTCGACTTCTCCGCCAACACCCACCATTTCGTCCACTACAGCCGCCACTTGCTGAAACTCACAGATCCGCCACTAAATAACAAATCTGAGCGACGCCGACACATGTGAGGTCAAGATAGCGATCCCGACACGTGCAAGGTTAAGATCCGCCACCCGCGAAGTCAGGATAGTGACGTAGGTGAATGGTCGCCGATGAGAGACTAGCAGAGGAGAGTGATAGAGAAGAGGAAGAGGAAGAGGAAGGTTTTTGCAAATGAGAGAGAGGAGGGCATGTATGTGTCGTTCATATCTGTTTTTTGATAGCAAAGAAAAAAAAAAGCTTGAGAGCATAAATAAATAGAGTATAGGCGAACAGTAAAAATATGGTGGTGTCGTATTTGTGAATGTTATTTTGTGTCTAGTTATCATTTCTCTTCTGAAAATACTCTGTGATGAGTTCTATTTATATCACTATTGTAAGGCTACGTTACAAAATAGAGACAGTAAAGATACTATAGTTCGTGCATCTAGAAAAGTCTTCACATATTAAGGTTGTAATGATTATTATAACTTTATTTAGTATTTCATCAGTTTCACAAAGTGTGTCGTGTTTAAGATTTTGACACACATATTTAGAATGAAATGCAATAATCATTAGACATAACACTTTTACTAATCTATCCTTATTTTACAAGAGAAAGACAAACTTAGTTACGTCGGAAACTGTGAGAGAAAAGTTGGAGTATTTATTGAGGGTAAAGTTGGAGGAAAAAAAACTAAAGTAGTATTGGAAGTAAAGTGATATTTATTTTAAAACAATTTTTTTCTTAAAGTGACACTCATTGTGAAATGGAGAAATAGTATTCTGGAAAGTTCTATAATATTCATTTCTAGAAAGTTTCTCATGTCAGAAACATGTTTATGCACGTGAAATTTATAAAGAGTCTCAACTGTATGGTTTAACCGTCATCATCAACAAGAGAAAGTCAGGCCAACCTCGACCAAAAAAGCTTTCGCTAACATTGAGAACGCCAACATCGATGGCTCCTCCTAGCATTTTTAGGCACATCTAGTTGAAACACGTGAGACTCTAATAGTAATGAGAACATCTTTTATTAGACAACATATTGACATGAGGTTGAAGTAGCATTAAACGTCACAGGGGGGCTTGAATTGTGTCCCTTTTTAAATTATTCCTACAACTTTAAATAGGTTTTATATACTCAAGAAAATTCTTGGTTAATATTAGTTCAACAAATAAATAATTAATTTAAGTGTAAAGGACCAGAATATTCTGGAGATAATATAAGTAGAATAAGAAAGATGATATTAAGCAGAATTATAAAGTTAATTTAGCAAGGACCAGATTGTTCTGGAGAAAATATAAAAGCAGAATAATAAAACAATAATGTAGACTGAATTTAAACTTTAGTTAAATATTATGCAGTTGTTTTATCTTGGACCAGAATCTTCTGGAGGTAGTTTAATTAATTAATAGAGTAAGAATTACTTTAGGACCAGAGAATTCTGGATTAATTTGGTTTAGTTTAATTAGGACCAGAATATAAAAGCGTGTGATTGTGTGTGTATATTGTGTAATAAATAAAAGAGGGAGAGAGAGAGAGAGGAATAACACAGGAGAGTTATCCTGGTTCACCAAATCCGGCTACTTCCAGTCCCCACACTTCGTGTGAGATTATCCACTATAGTATTCAGCTAGTAGAAACTTCTAACTAGCACTATAAGATCTTGATCACACCAGATCAATCCAGAACACCTTATCTCAAACTATTAAGTCCAATAGACTTGAGATCTAACTTCCTCTTTAGTAGGATGATGGTTTAGAACGTGATGTCTCAAACAAAAGAGACTTTTACAAACACAAACTCAAAATGTTATCTCAAACAAAAGAGATAAGGAAAATAAATATAGTGAAAGATTGTGGAGTTTGCTTTGTATTTGTTGAAAGATGTTGAAAGATAATTGAAGAGATTGATAGCTTTTCTTGCTTTGAGAAAGATGTATGCTTTGTATTTCAAACTCTTGGTTTTAAACATCAAAGCCTTCCTCTATTTATAGAAGTGAGATGCTTGCTGCCCACTCTTTATAAAAACAGCTGGTCTTGCTTTAATTCAAATCCCATTTGCGCTCCAAAATTTTTGCTTGAGAGAAACCATGAGTAGTTGCTTTAATTCAAACTACCAGATTGATCTTGCTTTCTCCAGATTGATCTTGATAAAGTTCCAGCACTTGCAAGGAAAATAGGGATGGCAATTGGACACAGACCCGATGGGTACCCGCAAAAAATAACCGCAATGGGTAGGGTAAAACCCCGCTTTCATAGGTATGAGCATGGGTTCGGGTAATTACCCGCAAACTTAAAAGGGTACGGGCACGGGTACGGACACTATACTACCCAGCCCCGCAACCCGCATATATGTATTTATATAATACAATAAATAATAAATAATTTATGTATATTAATTAATTAATTTACCTAACTATTTAAGCTTAAACCTAAACCTAAACCTAAAAATTGCTTATTACAGTAACCTAAACCTAGCCTTCTATTGGGTTGAATTTCTTCTGCCGCCTGCTGCCTTTCGTTGCTTTTTCTCATCCATCTCTTCTGGAAGGTAACTACTTCTTGATTGAATCTCATACTTCAACGTTTTTTCTCCTTTTGTCATTCATTTTCGTTGACGCAATACTTCTTGTTTTTTTCATTTCCGTTGGTTATTTGAATGAAACCTCACATTCTAATCTCACCAAAAGTAAAAAACCAAGTCTATACTCTTCCAAAGGATCATGATTATTTTTTGGCTGATTATGGTGGCACATTTATATGTAATTTTATTTTATGTAAATGCAAAAGTATATAAACAATTGACTCCATATACTATAATTGAAACATGTTTGGATATAATTCACTAACTGCCACGGCATGGTATAAGTTTCTTTTTCTTTTTTATATAATAAGATGCACTAATCAAACAGTAACTTTATTTGCAAATAGTTCTGATATGTATGTGTTTGCTTGATCAATTTTGTAAAACTCTAATTTTACTATTGAACCTGACGTTTATGTTTATGTTTTTTTGTCTCTAAATTTTTTTCTCAATTTTTTTAAAACTCATCATCGTTTGTTTGAGCTCTTCCAAATTTTTATTTTCATGAATGAGAATGAATCTCATAATAGTGAAAGTTGTGTCATATGTGCATTTGTCAATTGTTATAGTTTACGTTGCGTCGAAATTTTTTTTGTTATAGTTTAAGTTGATATGCTGAATTTTCTTCTTATGTGTAGTCGGCCATGTTAATGTCTCATATTTGGGATCAATGTAGTTGCATGGTTTTCTTTCAACTTTTTTATTTGTTAACAATTGCTTTGAATTTCTTATTTGTATATGATACAAGTCGTGGTGGCTACTCAAATAACTTTTCCTTATAAAAAAAGATTTATTAATATTTTTAGTTATTATACATTATTTTTATCATGAGTGTGATTCTAAACAAAGCACCACTTATTAACAGTTTTTTATTTCTAGATGGAAACTGGGAGTGGAATGATTCAATCAAATAAATCTGAAAGTTGCCCTTCTCTCACACAACCTGGAATCACTCCTAGTGATAACGTGGACAATTCCGACAAAGATCAATCTCAATCTCAATCCCCAACAGAGGTTATTCCTCCTCTTACTGATGATGATGTTGATGCATGTGAATTGACTAATGAGGGCAAGAGAAAAAAGACATCTGATGTTTGAAACCATTTCAAAAGAAAAACAATTAACGGGGAGGAAAAAGTTGTCTGCAATTATTGCAACAAAGCTTTGACAGGTAAAAGAACTGATGGAACTAATCATTTGAAGAAACATTATTTGTCTTGTAAAAGAAAACCGTATAGGGATATAAGACAAGCAATCTTGTTGAGAGAACAAAAGAAAACAGACGGGTCATCTTCTTATTTGAGTAACTATCATTTTGATCCTAAAAAATCAAGAAAAGACCTTGCTAGTATGATAATAATTCACGAGTATCCACTTTCAATAGTTGATCATTTGGGGTTTGGAGCATATTCAGAAGGTCTGCAACCTTTGTTCAAGGTTCCTAGTCGAAACACGGTTAAAAGTGATATTATCAAAATCTACGAAAATGAAAAGTTGAGAGTAAGATTGCTTTAACATCAGATATGTGGACAGCTAGCAACCAAAAGAAAGGGTATATGGTCATTACAGCTCACTATATTGGTGATGATTGGAGTATGCAAAGTCGCATATTAAGGTATAATATTTACTTCAAATTTGTTAACATTATCTTACATATAGAATTTGCATTATCTCATAGCTAATAAACATTTTGCATGATAGGTTTGTGTATGTAGAATGTCCACATACAACCGAAGTTATATCAGACAAGTTGTTTAAATGCATGATAGATTGGAATATTGATAGAAAGTTGTCAACCATCACTTTGGATAACTGTAACACTAATGATTGTGTTATTGGTATGTTGTTAAACAAACTAGATTGTTCTACTCTTATGCTTGATGGTCAGTTGTTTCATATGAGATGTTGTGCTCATATTCTAAATTTAATTGCTCAATATGGTTTGAGTGTTCTTGGAGATGGTATTGAGAAGGTTAGGAATAGTGTGGCTTTTTGGACAGCCACACCTAAGAGAGAACAAAGTTTTAGAGAAGCAGCACGCCAAATAAAAGTTACAATCACAAAGAAACTCATTCTTGATTGCAAAACCAGATGGAATTCTACCTATCACATGCTTATTGTTGCATTGGCTTATAAAGATGTTTTTATTCGTTTAAGAACAAAAGATCACTTGTATACATCTTTGCCTACAACAGGTGAGTGGGAAAGTGCAAAAGAAATTTGTTTTAGATTGGAAGTATTTAATCGTGTAACTGAGATGTTTTCAGGTACACAATATCCCACAACAAACATATTTTTTCCTTTAGTTTGTGAAATAAAACTATCTTTGAAGAAGTGGGAGACTTGCTCAATTGAATCTATTAGAAATATGGCTTCAAAAATGATTGTTAAGTTTGACAAATATTGGTCTGTTATTCATGGAATAATGGGAATTGCCATTGTTTTGGATCCAAGATATAAAATGAAGTTATTAGAATACTTCTATCCTTTGCTTTATGGAAGTGCATCTTCAAATGAAATTAGCATCATCAAGCAATTATGTTTTTCATTGTTTGAAGAATATCAAGCTAAAATCAATGAAATGGTTGAAAGTTCAACTGAAAAGTCCAATGACAAGGATTCAAGTATTGATGATGTTCCTGGTAACAATTATCTTAGTGGTTATGACTCGTTTGTCAATGATACCAGTGATATACAATCAAAGTCTGAGCTAGATAACTACTTGGATGAGAAGGTACTACCTAGAAGTGCTGCATTTGATATACTAGGATGGTGGAAAACAAATGGAATTAAGTATCCCACATTGCAAAAACTTGCTAAGGATATTTTAGCCATCCCAGTTTCAACTGTTGCTTTAGAATCTGCTTTTAGCACAAGCGGTAGGTTGTTGTGCCCTCATCGTTCTAGGCTTCATGAGGATACTTTGGAGGCGCTTATGTGTGCACAAAGTTGGATGAAGCAGGAAAAGAAAGGTAATCAATATTACATTTATATTTTTTTTTCAAAGAAATTGTTTTTAGCCTAACTATTAATTATTTTTTGGTATAGCTTCTATTGGTATAATTGGACCAATGCAATATTTAGAAGTGAAAGACAAGCGCTTGCAAACTTTTCAAGACTCTGATTCTGAAGATGAGGTAAAATAATATAAAAACTTTAGAAATAATTTATTATGACTTGAACATGCAACTACAACTTTTTAATGTATAACTAATGGAAGGTATCTCTTTTTTCTTTCTTTCTAGGATATGGAGGACATAGGCTCAGGAGCTACAAATTGATGATTTAAATCAATTTGATGTTTATTTTAATATGCACTTTTTATATGTATTTTGAATGTTTTTATTTTAAATTTCGAGGGATATCTTGGATGTTTTTTTATTTAGCTAAATACTACGATTCATACTATTTTATGAGTTGATTTGAAATTTTTTGGATCATAGTTTTGTTTCAATTGTGGTGCTTTTTTATTGTCTTTTCATAGTTAAAGTGCGGGTAATGAGTGCGGGTATGGGCACTTAGGTGCCCATAAGGTATGGGGAAGGGCACTAAAGTTGTTGCCCACGAGGGTACGGGGATTTTTTACAAACACGGGTATGGGGATGGGTACTATAGTACCTTGCCCATTGGGTACCCATTGCCATCCCTAAAGGAAAATAATTCATACGTTTTGCAAGCTGTTTGTTGCCTTGCGTGATACAGCTCATGAGAAGTGACTTGAGTGATGTCATGCCATGATCTCTTGCTTATGTCACTTAGATACTTTAAGAAAATTGATCTTTTCTTTAATGGGTCAAACCATTCTTTAAAGCCCATTTATTTGTCCAAATCAATACATGAGATATTCCTTAAAATGGTGAAACAACATTTATTTCTTGATCCTCATGATTTATTCTTTTTAAATAAAAAGTTCAACCTTGTCCTTTTGCGTGCCTTGCTTATGAGCTTGCTTACGGTACAAGATCGATCTTGAGAGCATTCTTTGTGAAATAATTCTTACAAAAATCATTAGTAATAACAAGATGATTTATTTAAAATATGTTTGTAATCCTTAAAACATTAAAAG
>Ga0228711_1007129_pt1 | contig 16332 bp, 5 predicted proteins | sample MedpolnodulmetaG_2_FD_177996 | JGI IMG/M metagenome (GOLD analysis project Ga0228711, IMG submission 177996) | Root nodule microbial communities from Medicago polymorpha collected in Santa Monica, California, United States - brown nodules | ecosystem: Host-associated > Plants > Roots > Nodule...
AGAGACTTCTCTTAACAATTACAAATAATTGAATAAGGTTTTGAATACTTGATATACAATCAGAGGTATTCACAAAACAATACGAACAGAACAGACTCTGTTTTTCTAGACACTTGAGAATTCTAAGATATGAACTATTGTAAGAATTCTCTAAGTTGTTGATATGTTTGCGACGTTTTTCAAAGAGAGTGTTGGCCTTTTTCTTGTTGTAGTATTGTATATTATTCTTCAAGTCTTTATCCCTATTTATAGAGGATTTGAGAGACGTTGAGAATTAGCCGTTACATCAACTTGTCTTGCTTGAAGCTTTGATTCTTCACCATTGATCTTTTGCCTGATTTGATAATTGTCCTATGAAGAACTAATTTCAAATCCATTCCATTTGAAACGGAACAACGTCTGCAGTAATATTACTGTTATTCTTGTCTTGATGTGGAGACAAGTTGCAGAGATGGTGGTTGCAGAGGCGTGCGCAGAGTTAGTGGTCGTACAGTTCGTACATTGTACTTTGTCAACTCTGGTGAAGTGACTTCTGATGAGATGCTTCTGATAACCTTGCTTCTAATGACCTTGCTTCTGATGACGTGTCTTCAGGAGCGCTTTCTTCAGACTCGTTTCTTCAGACGCATTTCTTCAGACGCATATCTTTCAGACGCATTTCTTTCAGACGCACTAAGCTTCAATAAAATTCCTTTGCTCTTTGACTTGTTCAGTCAGAATCTTTATGAATAGTACTTTGATTTGGATCATGTACACTTGAACAAATGTTTAGCATATCCAATTGATAATTTTTAATACCTTGTTATCATTAAAACTCAAGAGGTGATTCTGAGAAACACCCTTTGTTCCAACATACTCCATGTCTCAATTCATTGTCTCATGACTATATATATTATAACTTTACAGCGACAATGTATAGAAATTAAATTCATTGTCTTATACTCCATGTCTCAATTCATTGTCTCATGACACAACAATACGTTAATTTGAACTTTCTCATATTCTATCTCTCTGGTTAAAATCTTTATCCTGGGCATGAGCTGGATTAGAAACGGGTAAGATACTATAAGAAAATAATTTAATGTAATATTCTTATAAAATTTAGGCTTAATTACAGTTCTGATCTCATTATTTTCACTCATTAACATAATAAGTCCCTCCACTTTAAAATCACTCATTTTTTTATCCTTCTATCATAATTTTTTTTAATTAAGCATTAGTGATTTGACATATTTTAAATGATGAGACATAGATTTTTTTTGAGTAATGACATAGAATTTGATGATGTGAAGTAATCAACTCTCGTGAAATTATAATTAAATCAAGACTTAATTCCAGTTTTGGCCTCTAAATATTACAATCTTGCGATTTTGGCCCTATAAAAATACAATAACAAACTAGCCCCTTAAGTTTACTCCCTTTGCATTTTTGACCCCTTGGTACAATTTGGACCCAGTCAACACACACGTGGCACCTCACTTAAGTGAGTAGGACGCCACATGTGTAATTTTTTAATTTAAATAATTTAAAGAGGAATGCTAGGACACCTGATACACACTCTCTCTTAAACACTCCCTTCATGAGTGGTGCCATGTATTTTTATTAACATTTCACGTTTCCGCCACACTCAAAGAATATGACCAACGGAGGAGCACATTCAAGATAATTTTTTTTTTAATCTCTTTCTATTTTTAATTGTTTGTTTCGAAGATTTCAACGAGAATTAAAGAAAAGCATTCCTTTTCTCTGTTTTTTAATTGTGTGCATGTATGAATTCAAAGGTATGGGTACATGAATTGAGAAATCCAGGTTAATCACATCGTCCTCTTTCCTCAGCCTTCTATGACACCCACGCCTGCTCCCCGCTGTCTTCACCGCCTGGTTCTTCCTCTTCTTCTTTTGTGCAATCCCGTTGTCTTTCTTTGTTACTCCATTAACAACCGTTTTTTCGTCGTCGTCTTTCTTGTCTTCATCGGTGTCTGGCTCAATTTCTTGTCTTCAACCGAAAGATGTCCATTGACTCCGGGGGAAGGAGCCGCACTACCTAACTTCCCACGTGAAGGAGTTGTCTCCAAACATCAATAAAAATTTTGCAGTTCCCCTAAAGTGCTTAAATGTCAAACGATCAAAATGATTCTCACCTCTCTTATATGAAATGAAGAAAGGACTTTTCTCAGTTGGTTTAGTGTTAAGGTTAGAACCTGTTTCCTCATAATATCTCTTAGACAGGAGAAAGAAAAGAGATGGACTACACACACACTCACTTGAGACTTGTTGTTGGGTTGAATAAGTTCATGAGAAATGCTTGAAGTTGTGATTAGTGTACGTTTAGAACAAAGCCTTGGAGGAGACAAAGTCTTTAATTGTTTTGTCATGTTGTTAATTTTGTTTATGCTGCTAATGTTTATGTCTTTTGCTTGAGGACAAGCAAAGATTCAAGTATGGAGGAGTTTGATGAGTCAATAATTACTATTTTTAAGTGGTTATTTGAGTTTATTTTATTTAGATTTTATGTGTTTTTATTTACTTTCTAGAACTATTTTACTTCAATTGCTTGTTATTTAATTTCAGGAACAAATATGGTGAAAGATTTAGTCTTGGAGCAAAAGAAAGAGTTTTGGAGCATGATTTAAGGATAAAAGGATCTAAAGCATGAGTTGGAGCTGATTGAAGAAAAAAATATGAAGATCTTGTGCAAAAATATCAGGCACAACCCGTGCCTGTGGTGGCACGGCTGTGCCTCCAAAGTTGTCAAAGTTGTGCACAAGTCAGAGAGCTTGGTACGGCCTGTGCCTCTAGTGGCACGGTTCGTGCCTCCAACTCAGCTTCCCTTTTGCTGCTTTTGTTACAAGGCTGGCACGACCCGTGCCTGTGGTGGCACAGCCGTGCCAAGATTCCAGTTGCCTTTTTAGTTATATTTCTGACCTAAAGCCCATGGGTTGCCTTGTGGAACATTTTAGTGATTTATTTCTTGGGGCTTAAGTTAGTTTTAGGCTATAAATAGAGCAGCCACCAGACATATCAAATCACCTTGGTTCTTAGGAATTTTTTGTGACAACTATTTCTATTAATTAAAGTCATCATCTTTTTGTTCTTGGGAATTATCTGTGACAATTATTTCCATTGAATCAAATTGATCCAACACTCTAACAAAAATAAACTAGAATGGGAGATCCAACACGACCATTTCTACTAAAACTCTTACAAAACGGCCAAATGTTCTGTCTATCATAGGTTTTGTAGAAGTTGCATCAATTCAAATGGGAGATCCAACACTGCTTGTTATAGCAAAAATAAACTTTGGTCCCCAATATTTATGAGAAAGATCATAGATCCTTCGCCAAACTTGAGCTGAGCTATTTTGCTGCAAGGTAAGATTAAAATCATTAGTCCATGCAAACAGTTTCAACAAACATGGCTCTAAATTGTAAGATCCAAACGACCTTTCTAAGGTCTTTAATAGAAGAAAATGTGAATTCCAAGGTCTTCAATAGAAGAAAATGTGAATTCATAGTAACCCTTTCCAAGAGAAGATACCCCACCCACCCAACCCCACCCCCTAACTTCCTAGATCTTCATAGTTGTTGATAACTTACTAAGCAAGGAAACAACAGTCAAAGGGGTTGAACCCTTATGCCAAATTATCCTACCATGAAAATTGTGCTTGCATGCCTAAACTCCTGCCAAATACTCCTCCTCTGGAATGGTAATTGAAAAGTTTTCTCCCTTGATCAATGGTATTGGTCATAGTTTTCAAAACCGGCTCGGACCGGTCGGTCGAACCGGTTGGACCGGGAACTGGAGGGGTAAGCGGTTCGAGCTAGCTAATGGACCGGCCATGCTTTTAAACCGGTGTGAACCGGAGTGACCCGGCCAAAACCGGTGACTCGCCGATTTTTTTGAACCGGACCGGGTCAGTGATGGAAAGGAAAAAGAAGCAGAAGAACAGAAGAAAACGAAGGACGCAGAAATGTTGTTTATACTTGAAAACATCTTCATCTTCAGTGGTTTATACTTTCACCATTTTAATTGCATCTTTGACATGATAACAATACATATTGATGTATAAGAAGAAGAAAAAAAAGTAGAATGAGAGAGGGAAAGGTCACACGCTGAAAGGATAGAGAGAGACGGGAAAGTGTTTGATGAATTTTTTTTACATAAGTTGGAGAGATTATTGTTTAGAGCAGGGTGTATTTATTGGAAGTTGTAACCAAGCATATTGACTATTCTTTGAAAATTCCAGAGCAATAGTAGTCTGTGCCGTTAACAATTACTACTATTTTAATTTTTTAACTCTAAACTAATTTTTTTGGGATGGGATTAACTCTAAAATATAAATAAAACGTGCATCTCATCAAAACACACTACTATATGATATGGAAGGTGGATTTTTGCTTTAAAAAAATATGCAAGATGACTTTTATGTGTTTTGTTTTATTAAAATGTAAATAAATATTTGTGACATTTTTAGGTTTTTAAAAATAATAGACATTAATTCATTCAGTTTAGTCTAGTTTAATACATAAACAATATTATTTATAAATGCCGAGTTGAATACCGAGTCAATCGGTTTAATCCGGTCCAGTCATGCGGTTCGACCAATGACTCAGTGGTTCGACCAATGACTCAGTGACCCAGTAACCTCACCGAGTCTATTACCGAACCGAGTTTTAAAACTATGGTATTGGTAAGTGAGAAGAAGGAATCTCACAAACATATTATAGGTCAAAGCTGCGAATGATTTATGTGGTGTTTTGTTAAGTAGTTTTTTTAGGGATAGGTGGATTTGTGGATGTATCTAAGCATTTCCATGGTATAATTTCAGACACAAGTATTCGACAATTTTGTTAAGTAGTTTTGTTAAGTAGTTTTTTTAGGAGTATATTTCAGACACAAGTGTCCGATAATTTTCCCTTTTGTGATAACTATTATTTGAGAAATAAGTTACCATGCTTAAATATTTTTTAGGAAGAATATCAACAACACACATTTTTTAACATATTATTTTTGATTGGTTAGCATTCACGTAGGTCCCACCAAATCATGTGGAACCCGTATAAACTGCCAAGACCCATGTAAAATTTAACCAATAAAAAAATGTTAAAAAGTATATTAAACTGTGTATTACTAACATTTTTCTATTTTCAGCCTAACGTGTGCTTAAAATTGACACACATCCTCAAATTTGTCTTTGTTGGCCAATATTCCCTCGAATTGGGGTTTTAATACACATGTCGAATAAAATGCACATGTTAAATAATCATGTTCTTTACTATATCTAATTCATCAAATTATTGTAGAGGTGTCAACCTTGTGTTGACTTTGGTCTTTGACAAATTCTAAATTTTGTCAAAAACAAATATTAATTTTTTATATTTAATTATTTTAAAATTAATTTTGCAAGTATGTACCAATGTACAACAAAACTCTAGAAAAAAAATCCATAATTAAAATTGTATTTCACCTTCTTTTCAGTGCCGGCCCAAGGCAAGAGCTTCCAGGCCCATGGCATAGGGCCTCCAATTTTTGGGGGCCCAAATTTTATTTTTTTTTATGTAAAAGGCATAAAAAAAATACAATATATATTATCCACGTAATATTATGTTGGATTTGTTTGGTTGGTCCAGCGGTTGGGGAGTGCATGTACATGTTCAATGATGTGGGTTCAATTCCCACCAAGCACATTTTTATCCCAACTCTCCTCCAATTTAACCAGCATTAATTTATTATGGATTTGGATCCCAGCATTAATTTTTTTTCTCTTCAGTTTAATTCTATTTTTTTTTAAATTACAACAGGGCCTCCGAATTGTTTAAGACGGCCCTGCTTCTTTTTAACACCTTTTTTCCCTTAATTTAAATGATATTACACGGTGCTTTCGAACAGTCGCATTGTTTCCTATATATGGAAAGAATACTATATGATTTATGTATTTGATTCTGCCTTTTCTTTATCAACAAAATGCATCAAGAGATACTAACCGGAAATGGACGATCCTGCCTTAATTTATATATGAACTATATATAGTGTTTACGAAACATGATATGTAGTTAAATGCTCACATTTAAGCAGTTAACATGCAAAGCGGTACGTCGCTTAATGGTGTCCAATTTATGCAAAAAAAATATAAGTTAGGGCTGAAATGCTCATATCTTATTCCTCCTATTCTCTGGTTTCTTGCAAGAGCTCATATCTTCTTTTTCACTTCTAAAAACCATTTCCCTCACACTTAAATTTTCATATTACTAGAAATGGTGTCAGATGTTCAATTCCTATCTGACAATGAGAGCACTGGTAGCAGCGACAGTATTGTCTCATCTATCAACAAGCAATTTCAATGCAATCATTGCCTTCGAACCTTTAACACTGTACTAGAACTTTCCAAACACAAAAACCAATTAAGTACCGAAACTAGAATTAACGTTGTAAAACACATTGTGATGAGGAATCAAAGTGAAAACAATACTCAATTACCAACCTTCATACCACCACCAACATCACAATCACAAAGAGACTTTTACCACAATGGATCACCACCACCACCACCACCTTTTCACACTTTGTTGTTTACCGTGCATGGAAGTGGCTGTTATAATCACCGTTTTCATCCATACATCAGACCAATTACAAAGGTTCCAACTTTTCCTCCTCCTCGTCATGATAACAAGATTGGTGAATCTTCAGGGAGAACTATGGATCTCATCTCTTTAATAGACAAGCATGTTGATCATCATGATAAGAAGAATGATAAATCTTTAGGAAGAAATATGGATCTTATCTCTCTAATAGATAAGCATGTTGATTCGGTTGGTTTTAATGGAGGAACTGCACTATGGGATCGTGGTTGGTTTGAAGTTGGAAGCAGCAGTAATAACACTACCACAAACAAGAACGACATAAATCTTATTTTGAAACTCTAGGGTTCTAAGTGGATTAAATATTTAAATTGCTTGTGATATATTATCTGTTATCGATTTGTTTCTCATTAGTTTTCATGAGCTTAACTCAGTTGGTAGGGACAATGTATAATATATGCAAGGTCCGGGATTCAAACCCCAACCACCACAAAAAAAAATTGTTTCTCATTAGATACATTTCATATGGACTTTTTTGTGTGATATCAGGGGCGTTTCCCACCCCAAGGGCCAAAAACTTCTGACTATCACATATGTACTTATAAGCTATGCCAAACAGAACCTTAGAAACTTCATTCAGACAAATATAATTTTAATTTAATGACAAATTTTAGTAGTTAATTGTTAGATTAATAATTACTCTTTTACAAGGAAAACATCAATGATTTGAAGAAAAAAAACTTTATCCATCCCCACCTCAAATATAAGAAATTGAGTATAATTTCGAAGATATCAGTGTTTTGAAAGAAAAACAACTTCATGAAGAAAAATTAGTCAAACATTTTCAATTTAGCTGTTTATAATTTTATATCACAAACAACTGATCATCATTATTCATCAAGAAGTTTATTGCACTCCTTACAAATAAAAAGTTTACTGCGCACATAAACTAAAGAAGACAATGTATCATTTTTAAACTGTCAATGAGATAATACATCAATGAAATATTTATAGGCTAGGGTTCTAAGAATAACATCTATTTGTTTTGTTGAATAATTATTTAATTTAATGTCGTTTATTTTAGTATATTTTATGTTCGCTATTAAGTTTTATTAGGATTAGTTTGTTTCAAAGGAGCGCAACTGTAGATTATGTACTTAGGTTGTGGCAGAGCCTGATATTGTTTATATCTTGATATTTATATCTACTTTTCTAGAAAGTAAGTAGTTAATAACTAGACGAAAGATACCAAAAGCGAGTTGACCTTAGTAGTAAGTACTTAGGAGGTGACATTAAAAATATTGAGTAAAATTTGATGAACCTAGGTTGTAATTAGTTATTAATTAGGGAAATAAGTGTCTCATGGGAGTGAACAAACCTAGTAGAACCCTTGTAATGTAGACGCTGATAGGGATGTCCGTTTGTAGAACTACTAAAAGGAGAAGGAGAGTGTGGTACAAGTGTCCTAAGATTCATAGATCGGAAGACCTTCAGGAACATTGGCCTTCATTGCCTTTGGAAATCTAGGAATGTCAATTGAAGTCTATGTTTCAATTACCTTTAAATTAGCAAGACCCCACACATAAGGATCATTGTGAGATTAACACGTGCAGTTAGCCATCGAAGGGATAAACCTATATCAACCGAGATAGTATAGACCCCGCACGTAAGGATCACTGTGCGATAAACAGGTGCAGCTTGACAACCGACTAGGTTAGAACGTCCCAACGACCTCATCACTTGTATAGTATACTTAAGATAACTAAACGCGACATGAATGTTATTTAATTCCAACAAAATAAATAGGGAGATTCAAAGAGTCCTAACCGCTGCTTACTTATCTTTAACCAAACAGGTAACTTCCTCTGTTGCAAACAAATAAAAATTGCAATGTGTAACCTTTAACTCTTTTATTTTATATCGTCAAACTAAAATAAGTAACATGAATTGTTTGGACGAAATGACAATCCCTGTAGATAAGATGCTCTACTTATCACTTTATTACTTGGTAAACGTTTTGGTACACTTTCTTAATTCGACCATCAGTGAAGCCCTGCCCATAACTTGTGAGAACTCGGAGAACAAAGGGGACTTCGGCCCCTTTCTTTTATAAACCTATTTTTGACCCTTTTTCACCATTGTTCTCCAAAAACACTTCACAATAACACTACCCATAAACCTAATTCACCAAAATTACTTCGAAAACTAAGGTTATGCTTCACAAACAACAAACAAATCATATTCACCCATGAAAACTCTCAACATAAGCCAAATCCCTCATCAACGTCCAATTCCTTATTTATCTACTTTCTAACTTTGAAACTTAACCTTCACCATCAAAATCCTTTACCTAAAAACCATATCCAACCCAAACCCTCTACTTAAACTCATTTATCTAGCATACCAACAATTTCAATCCCTTCCTTAATCACAATTCCTGGAGTTCAAGAGGAGCTTGAACAATGGGGATGGACTAGGTTGAATAACATGATTCAAAATTCGAATTGTTCTATTTCTATATATTGAGTTCTTTGCAAACGCATACCAAAGTAAGAGGGATAAAAATCCTTATGTCTCCTTCGTACATGGGAGGGAAGTAGGGTTTGATCTGGATGCTATTAATACTTTTACTTGAAACTCGGGCACCATTGGTATGTTGAATTCAAACAAGAAGAAAGGAACTTGAGGCAAGTACAAGTCTAGATGAAATTGAGAATTTGGAAGACATAAAGAGGGAATTATGTGTAGAGACAACATCTTGGTTGAAACAAAATGAGGGTATGTTGCCAAAAAGTTTACTCAAGTACCTAAAATTTCCAGTGCAAACACTATAATGCACCAAAAATTCATCTAAGTTTCGACTAATAAGATATGTCGCAGTTCAAGCAATCATGAATGGTGATGACATTGATGTAGGGCAAATTATAGCTAAAGTTTTGAGGAGGATTGCTAATGAAGGAGGAAATGTCTTCACTTTTGGGCATTGTAGCCTTATAAATGCACTATCTAAGGGTGCGGGTGTGAAAAGTGCAAATAATGGTCTACCACTAAGAAAAGAAAATGCTATTGGATGTAGGATGGCTTGAGAGGTTGACCACCACACCATTGCTACCACCAACAGCACCTAGGAAACCCGCACAAGGAGTGGAGCTGGAAGAGATTAGAAAACCTGGTGAAAGGTATGGCAACTTAGCATTGAGCATGGCTAATGCCATGGTGGAGATGAGCAAAGCTATGTATATGCCCATGCATAAGTTTGAAGGTGATCCATAATTAGAGGCGGCTACGTGAGAGGCAAGGGTAGGTCTAGCCACTACTTTTTTGTATGATCAATACGAGAGAAATAGAGGACTTCTAGAGTGTCAACAATATCGAGAAAAGCTCATAGTACACAAAAAGCAGCAAAGTCAGATTAAGGAATTCAAAATGGGAGAAAGGCAGCACCAAGCAAAGCAATATAGAGACGTGTTTAAGATACTTAGCCAAATTGAGTTTGATCCGAACTCTTTTCCAAGTTCATCTTTAGGTGGCTTTTGAGTTATGAGTTATGTCAAGATAGAGGCATTAAACAAGTATTGAATGAGAGACAACCCATTTGTTTACATTTATGTAACTGTTAGGCTCGAGTCGTAAAACACGCGTTGAATGGAAGACAACCCATTAGTTAATCAAACATTTACATTTAGGTGTTTATAATTTTATATCACAAACTATTGATCATCATCAATAGTCAAGAAGTTTATTGTACTCCCTAAAAAAAAAAAAGCTCACTCCACATAAACTGAAGATAATTTTTGTTTTATTTATTGGCAAATTCTATGGTACACCCGACAATTTTAGTGTATTGGTACACCAAATTCTTAAATTAATAGTTAAATGAGTTATTTTTTGTAGGAAAAAATTATTTTCTATCACCTATAATTATAATAACTAAATCTTATTTACCAAAAACGTCAACGCAATAAAATTTGATTTTTCTGAATTCTTATTACTCATAATAGAGAATTTTGATTATTTTTTACAATAAAATGTAAAAAAATTTGGTATGATTTTTATAAAAAATGAAATAATGTTTTTTCTTATAAAATGATATTTTCTAAAATATATATGTCAACAAACACCTATTTTATTCATAAAAATGATAGTTAATTTATAAAAATTGTAAGCGAGAGTACCGGTACACCGTAATTTGCGGATGTACCGTAGAAATTCCCTATATATATACACATATAACTCCCCTCTTTTGCTACTTTCTCATCGATCGTTTTCTGCACTAGTTACAGAAGTCCAATGGCTCTAGGTAGCGAGGGTAGCGACAAGCAAAACAACACTATTTATTCTCAAATCTTCGCGGAGAGGCGACAATTAACCGGAACCCTAACATCACCGTCACTCCACGCACTGCCGCTGCCCACTCTTCCTTTTGATCTCATTGAAGAAATCCTAAGCAGGTTACCAGTGAAGCTCCTACTTCAACTTCGATGCTCTTGCAAGTCATGGAATTCTCTAATCTCCAATACCAAATTTCATAAGAAGCACCTTAGTCTTTCAACCACACACACCCTTCACTGTGTAAGCTACTCTTACAAATACGTCCTCAAGTCTTACTCACTGGACTCGCTCTTCACCAACGTCACCATCACCGACATCGGACAACTCAAGCATTCTCTTTACCATTCTATTTACTTTGTTGGCTCATGCAATGGCATCCTCTGTCTTGCTGTTGATTATGTAGAATCGGCTCTGGTTCAGTTTCGACTGTGGAACCCTTCCATTAGAAAATTCAAGGAATTGCCCCCTGATGAAAATTCAAGAGAGCTACTACCTTTAAGGGAAATTATGATGTATGGCTTCGGATATGATCTTGTTAATGATAATTACAAGGTTGTGTCTGTTTTACGTGTAGTTGAATATATCTGTGGTAATTTTGTTAAGGAAGATGAAGTGAAGGTTTATACTTTGGGTTCCAATTCATGGAAAAGAATTCCAATGTTCCCTTTTGTTGTTGTCCCTATTCAGAAATCTGGCCAATGTGTGAGCGGCACGATTAATTGGCTGGTTTCTAAAGACACTGAGAAAAGTCAATGTTTTATTCTTTCTCTAGATATGAGGAACGATTCTTACCAAAAGGTTTTGTTGCCCAATGACGGTAAGGTAGATGGATGTTCTTTGCACTTCAGTGTTCTTAGGGATTGCTTGACCGTGTTTTGTGGTGATGATGTTTGGATAATGAAGGAATATGGAAATAACGAGTCCTGGACTAAATTGTTCACTATTTCGTACAGGCCAACCTTTAGGAAGGCAGTATATATTTTTAAGGATGAACAAGTGCTCCTCAAGCCTACAGAGGATTGGATAGGCGATTATATTTTTTACAATTGTAGGGATGGTACTTCAAAGCGTATTGACTTTGAAAACACCCCAGAAGTTTGCGTTGAGAGTTTAATATCACCTCGTTCTTAATGCTAGTATGTAGATGAGGTGCTATGTCATTTGAGCGTGAGATCTAACCAGAACCTTTATGTTAATTTTTGTTTATGATATTTATTTTGTTCTTTTTCTGTGTATTGGCTACTTAATGAATCATTGTTCTCCAATGGTCATTCGAATCTCCAGCTTGAGAAATTGCAATAGTTTTCCATTATTTCTTTATTAGAGGTTTTTGTTCTCTCACCATGACTTTATTGTATATAGTTGACAATCATGCATTCCTTTATATGAAGTGCACAAATCAAATGGTATCATCCCATGGTTCATTATGAAGTTTAGTAGAACAAAATCACTCAAACTTCATGTAAGATAGGTACGTTTTTTGTGCAAGGTAAAATTTTGAGACATTTTTTGCGTAAATAACATGTGTAAATAACAAGTCATTGTTAAATATTGATTGACCTATGTATTTAAGATATTTCCCATAGTAAATAGAACTTTTGTTGATATTGAAGATTATCCTTAATATATTTACTGTTATCATCCCTTGCAAGTTGATATCAAGTAAATTAAGTCCTATCAAGATCATTAAGAAAAGTAGTAAAGAAACTTCGAATAGGTAAGAAATTTCAAGTAGTTGTGCTAATCAGTTTTATAGTTGAAGCTAAAGTCCATATAGGCTATAAACTTCAAATAGCCAAGCCATGTTTTAATGCCGAAGCGTGATTCAAAATTCGTTACTTTGCTGCACATGAGAATTAGGAAGCAAGTGTTAATAGTCAAGTATAAAAGTCAGTGATGTTAACTTGGTGAAGTTGAAGCAGTAATTCATAACCAACCTTGTGTTTCTATATAGTGATGAGAGGACGAAAGGAAACAATGTATCTTGGGGATATTCTCATGGTGAAACAATGTTTCTATTTTAGTGGTGTATCTAACAAACCTTAAACACATGCCTTCTTGTATGACTTTCTCTGAAGCCTCTAGCTCAAACAGTTTCTCCTCTATGATACGCTAATTAGTATAATGTCCTGTCAAATAGTGGTGTTATAACATTGCAGCGTAGCGTTTACAACATTCGAGAGAACCATAACGGAGACTGTCCAATCTTCTATTTTCTGTCACGAGCTTGGTATAAAACTTCATGTATATATACTGTTTTGGGGTGTAGATGATTCACTTGGTGGCTATGTGCTACAGATTATTGGGTCTGTTTGTAAAAGTATTTGAAACCTCTGTTAATTGATGATTATTAAGATATGCAATTTTGATATGCATTGTGTTATGTTTGTGCGTAGTTATCGGTTGCAATGTAGTCTCAATTCCAGTTGCATTGAGTTATGTTTGTGCGTAATTGTCGGTTGCGATGTAGCCTCAGTTCCAGTTGCGTTGTGGTTTCTCAAAAAACCATCATGTTATGACTCAAATAGCCGTGGCAGACCTTCATTTAACACCTTAAGGATTGTTCTTTTCAGACTACTAAACTGATCATGATGATATCGAGGTGAAAATTCTTGATTTATTTGTCATTTCTTTGGCTCCCATTTTTTTTTCAGTGTAGGAGTATGTAAAGTTTTACAACCCACAAAATTTCAACATATTTCATTTGATTACTACATCCCTATTTCTTTGACAAGGAGTATATGTGATTAAGAACGCAAATGATGACAAAATTAAATGAGTGGATTCAGACTTCCATAACCCGATACTTGATAAAATTAAATGACGACTCAACTCCAACGCATGCATTTATTCTGCACCTCTCACCTACTGACTTGAGCTCTGAAGCGTTTGTTAATACACTACTCTTGTCAGGAAAACTCGCACTGTCGCATTCCACTAGCGTGTTTTTTTTTCTTCATGTAGTGTGTTTTTTTCTCTGTTCAGTCGTGCTCTCATAGCGGGTACCTGTTTGTTTCACATGTTTTTCTGTATTTATAATGACCTCCTCATCATTGTGTCAGGCTACTAAAAGTGATGTCAGTGAAGAGAAGGAACAGTTCATGTTTTTGACGATGAAGACATACACAATGGACTTTCTGCATGCTTAAGAGTGTGCTTGGGATGATTATGGCAGTTGTCCCACAAACTCTAACTCTTACCGTTACAAGTCCCTCGACATCATATACGTCCCCTACGTTTGCAACCTAACTTGCAAAATTCGCTTCCAAGCGAAGCGACCCCTCTAAAGTCACCATGACATCTTTCTATTTTAATTTAATGTCGTTGTTGGTGTTTTTATGGTTTTACTATTATGTTTTTTTCTTTATTTTTTTGTAGTATTATCTTTAGGTTGCGTATAGATTGTACTGTGTGTTTGATGAAATGTATGAGAATGACAACCTCGCAATTACTTGTCAACAAGTAGTAGGAATGGTAATGTTCTCGAATCCTTTTTTGTCTTGAGTCCCATAAATGACATTATTAGATTCCAATATCTCTTCACATTTGATATACTTATTGGCCCTTTCTAGTAGATGGTTGAAGTCGTGGGTTGCTTTAAGGCCAATACTATCCGTAAACTTGGTGTCCTTCAAGAGTCTTGGTCTAAGTAGATTTGTCTTCATTTTGTATGACCTCTTTGTTGAATCTCTCAATATAATCTCTACGACCAAATAACCTGCAAATCCAGAAGATCCCAACCTTCAACGAATCACTCGAAAATTTCCAGAACCTAGATAAAAGGAGGGGATCTTTTGGATCTCTAGGTTCTAAGTCGTGAGGACTGGGATAGGACGTGGAGGATGAATTGTCGTGGATTTGTCACATAGCTGATTTTGCTTTCAGTTTCATGGTAAGGACGAAGTTGTTTTCATGCAGGTAGCAATTTGTGAGCAAACGTCAAGAAAAATATTGCTGGATGTTGCACCACTCACTACACGAAAATCTATTATTCGACAAGGACGAAATCCCTCAGAAAAGCATCGTATGGAAATCCTTGTGAAACAAACATTTACCACGGTTTAAATTATGTTGGAACTTGTGTTGGGGGTCTGCTGCAATAACTTGATCAAGAAGATGATGAAGATGAACATTATGAAGTGTGCACATAAATTCCAAAGATTATTGTATATCTTGATTGTTGGGAAGATGTTGATGCACTTGAAACCTGAAAAGTTTAATGGTTATGCATGTAAAACTCAAAGCGCATGGGGTTATCACACTAACCTTTAGGTTCGATTTGCCCCTACCAATAACTGTATATTGGATGCAATAAGGAATGACCGGCGAATCCCCTTCGGAATACTATGAGTTTCTTGGCGTGTATTGCACAACCACACCAAGCGCATCTTCTAACAGTATTTTACAGATTTATGGTTCCAACAATTCACTCATGCATTATAGAATTGATGGATGATTTAGAGTAAGAGAATGATGAAGAATAATGTTGTTAATGTAACAAAATTCTGTCCAAAATTGTGTGTCAAATTAATGCCCAAATGTCAAGTATTTATAGTGCATTATATGACCCTTCACATGAGAGAAAGCACCCCTTTGACTTGAATCAATGTTATGGTTCATTAAACACCCTTTTGCCAAAGATTATGATCATATACACTTGAAACGGTGTTAAAGTTCATTAGGCACCCCTTTGCCAAAGATTATAATGTATATGAAAGGTTCTTATGAAGAGTTACAATTTTTGATCTAAAGTGATTCCATTATTTTGGAAACACGAACAATTTAAATTATTATGGGTAGACCAAAACTGACAACTTTTACAAATAGAGTAATGATATTTGAACAACCATTTCATACAACTTTTGGTGACAACTTCTTTTTTCTCTCTTTTCATTGGTTAAAAACAATGGAGAGAGAAAAAGGAAGAGAGAGAATAAGAGGATAATGTGAGTATGAGAGAGAAAGTTGTCACAAAGTGGATGTATAAATATCATTTCTCTTACAAATAAGGAGATCAAGTCTGCAAAATGGTAAAAAGAGGGTATCAAAACTACAATGAAACATTTAAATTTCCATAAAAAAAATAAATAAATAAAGTACTTTTGTTAATGCACAAAAATATTGTTCTATTTTAACCACCGTTTACAATCTCTGTGAAAATGAACTTCAAGCGTTTGATCCGTCAAACAATAAGTGACTCCATAAGACAACTTCAATTGTACTGTATTTGATTATAAAACGTTCCAAGAACCGAATAAATTTTGAGGCAAGAAACATGACAAAAAGTGAATTTTCTTGTCCTTCACTGAACCGTAACATAACTTTTTTTTATCAAATATAAGTTGTCTAAAATACTAAAATAATAATAATCTTTTGTATACCAAACAAGGGGAAAAAAAAAAAAAAAAAAGGAAAATGATAG
>Ga0228711_1007130_pt1 | contig 16332 bp, 8 predicted proteins | sample MedpolnodulmetaG_2_FD_177996 | JGI IMG/M metagenome (GOLD analysis project Ga0228711, IMG submission 177996) | Root nodule microbial communities from Medicago polymorpha collected in Santa Monica, California, United States - brown nodules | ecosystem: Host-associated > Plants > Roots > Nodule...
CCCCAAAAAAAAAAAAAAAACTAATTGAACATGTCACCAATTCATAAAAAAGTTCAACGTTATTGTTATCCTACAGCTCAATAAAGTTAGATATATGAATTGACAAAATTTTATTCTAGCATTTTGTCCAAAATTAAGTCAAGCATCCATTAGTCATGTTTGCCTTTGTTCGACTTGTTTAACTTGAACATTACTTGTTTGATAACAATCCAATAAAATGAGCACAATTAACAACAACATAATAGAACGGTCTAGCATAGGACCTTACATCCAATAATTAACAACATTAAGACTAACATAAACAACTTACTGACATTATAATGTGTAAGATGGTGGGGAGATATTGTATGAGTTGCATATTTCAACAAGTTTCGCTTGAAGGTTGTGATGAATGACAGATTTATCACAACTAGTCTTCAGCCATAAATTTATCATGAATAATGTCTAGATAATTACACAACATAAGAGCACTAAAAATATCCATATATACATATATTTGAAAAAATAAATTACAAATGAAAAAACTAACTATTAACTTCAACTACAAGAGAGGTAGAAGATGTAATTTGGGTCTCTAAAGCCACATGATTTCCCTTGCAAGGATCATGGTCATTTTCCTTACAAAATCTATCCCGCGAGTTCCATGCATAGCCATCTTTTGAGCCTCAATCAACATTTTCCTATCCAAATGATTATTGAAAAGTTCTTGTAACTTATGCTAACATATATTTCCTTGTTGTTTTGCAATAAGATTAAATTGGCCATGCAAAAATCAATGTGCTCAACTAGAATTACTACTAACCCACTACCTGATTGCAAATCCACCTTACATAACTCATATTCCTAGCCTATAGTTAATTTATTAAGTATTCGAGATTTATATTCTACTATTAATTCTTCTAATATTACGTTACTAACATAATCATTTTAATACAATAAACCAATATCATCACATTTCAACCAACTACCAAAATGAATTTGTAAACTCCTTAATATCATTTGTGTGCTTATGTATTTAAATATTTGTCGCAGTCGTTGTGGCTGACTTCAGACTGCTTTGGAGTCCTCGTCATTCGTATGATTGACATTGCACTAATTGGACCCGAAAGAGTCCGTGTTGCTTGTTGCCTCGCTGCAGGGAGTTGTTGGTTCTTGAACTATGTTTTGTTGACGGCTGGTTCATACACCAGATAGCTGACCTTTGTTTAATTAGGATTAATCATAGGAGGCATCATATATGTGGTTTATAATGCTTGTAATGCCCGTTCGTGTTGTCCTACACATTTGTGTGTTTTTACTGGGTTAAGTTTATGTCCCCCAGTTTTTTTCTTCTGTATTTTTTTCTTTTTTTAATAATATATATGAGCACTAGACACAAGATTAGAGTATAGTAAAATATCATCTATTCTCTTCTTGTTTCTATGCTGTAGCCTTATAAAAAAAACACCATGATTTGAAAACAAATTCATGAATTATTCCTCAACGCCGAAAAATAATTGACCTTTTTTAAAGAAAATTTGTTCCAAAATAGTTGATCTTTTTCATTTTTTTAATACAAACTTAAGTTTTTTTTTTATCCTCTATTTATAGCATCACTTACGTCACTCTCAACTCAACATCTTTTACTTTACATTTATGATAATGATAAATACATCAATATTTGATTGAGGAATGCTAGCGAAACTCTCTTTTGAGCACTCTCTTTAACACTAACTCATTTATTGGATGAAATCAATGTATGTCCCACCACTTTATGTGGGTTCCATTTTCAAAGTGTAAGTCCTACATTGATTTCACCCAATAAAAGAGTGAGTGCTAGCTAGAGAGAGTGCTCAAAAGAGAGTGTTGCTAGCATTTCTCATATTTGATTATGATATTTTAGTAAAAATATTATTCTCTCTTTCATTTATACAATTATATTACTATGTGTGAAACGACAAACTAAATCAATTAATTTGATGCTGACTATATCATAAGGATTCTTCATCTTAGTTGACTAGCATACTCCCTGCCGTGTTAATTGGAATTTTCATAACACTATGCAAGCACTGAAATCTCCCTCCATCCTAAGTTTCTTGCCCATGTATTGGTTCACATTCAAGTTGATGCAAAATTACGTTGCGTTGACTGATCCAATGCCATTCCATTCAAAGTTACATAAAAAAATCTAGCTAGCATTAAATTTCAGCGTCTGGTAATGCGTATTCATAAGACTAAAATTAAAATATGGTTGAGGAGCTGAAATTAAAATATGTGAATCGATCAATAATATATATATATATATAGATATGATTATGACCTGGTTGATAATATTACAAATTCAATTAAAGATAAATTTGATTCCTTGAAGCATAGTTAGTGTCATTTTATGTTTTCATGTTGTTTTAATTTACATGTATCAAGTAAAATTATTATGCTTTTTTGTTTTTGTTTTTTGCTTATAAGTTAATTTAGTATATTAATGCTTAAAAAGTAATAATTTTTTCTTTTTGTATACATGTGTACACATTATCCCTTACAAAAAAAAAAAGTGCACAAATTATCCGTATGGGTAAAAAGTTGCTAAAGTACTAAAGCACTCTTGATAAAATTTTATTGCTTTATTTACAAAACTTATATAATAAGATAAGATATAAGGCTAAAGATGTGGTGGTCTATGGAACTAATATAACAGGAAATATTTTGGGCCACGGTCTCCAGCCTTAAGGGGGAGGACGACCGCCAGGAGGGTTACGTGTCGTCGGGGGTCTGTTAAATATTGGTGGAGGAGGTGGACTTGCCGTGCTTGCCAATTTCCTCGTCTTCATATCTACAAATTGAATAATACATTAATTATTAATAATTCAAAATATATTTTAATATTAATCAATAATTTTTCATAAAAAAGCTCGGTATCTATTCTCAAGATGGACTAATCTCGGAGTCAACCTTACTGTACACTAGACAGATCCAATTAAAGAGCAAAACTATGTAGGTAGAAGCATATTTTTAAGTCTGAAGTCTAGGTCACTAAGCCAACCTCTGTGGTTAAGATTAAAGAAATTGTATGTCTGTTTACTCCGTGAAAAGTTTTTTTATTACATTTTTTTATAACAAGTGTTCATTTTAACTTGTTAATAAAAATATGGAAGATTTTTTTTTGAATAAAAAAAATATGGGAGACTCTTGAATGCACTCCTGTAATTGAGAAGATGAAATCCTCAATAGAGATGATGAATTTTCCAAAATAATGAAAATAACTTTTTTTGACATTTTCATTGTATATTTTTGGAAATGACGCAATTGTTCACCAAAATAAAAAAATATTTTCAGAAAATAAACAGTCTTTTAATTACTTTATGATCATTATTTATAAACAAGCATAGTTTTGTACATTTTTAGACTTTGTTAATTTCATTGTGACTAACCTGCACTAACTGGATCCAATTGCATGAACAAAGTAAAGGCAATGATTATCAACAAAATGAGAAAACGCAAGGAGATTGAATTTGATATGTTGAAGATATAAGCCATCGCACAATATTGAAATTAACCTATGATGATATGCCAATCTAGCTATTGGCCAAAGACAATTTATAGTGTCATGGTGCTTATTATTTTCCTTCGAACTTTAAATGAACTTTCACAGAAAAAGACACCAATATATTACAAACATTAGTTAATATATTAATAATAACTCGTGACTGAAGATTAACAAGAAAATTTCAATCCTGCAACTAGGATTTTAAATTTATCCTATCGAAGAATTATCGTGACTGAAGAAATAATTTAATACCAAGAAATATGAAATGAGAAATTGAAACCGCGTAGTAATACGTATCTCATAAGACTACAAATTTAAATATCGAAGATAATAATTAAGATGGTACTGTAATTGTGTAAAAAAATATAGCCCCATATTCGGGTATGCTTCATTTAGGCTAAGCTCCATTTACTCCATTTAGGGTTTGGATGCAAGACATGTGCAAAAAAAAAATCTAACGGTTGAGATTTTAAATTAAAAAACAATAAAAGGTTGTTGCGATGTGAGAGAAGAAGGGAACATGATTTGTTTGTTATTATTATGTATTTTTATTAAACAAATATTTGGTTTTAAATTTAAAAAACAATTGAGGAGAAGAAATGATCAAAAGCTATTTCAATTAGTATAATATGGTATATGCTGACGATATTACCATGCAATGCAAATTGACGTAAGACGAATGGGAAATACTTTCTTTTTAAAACTCATTTTTTTATTAGGTGTAATTAATATAGAGCCATATTTTGAAAACCAGTACAAAAGTGTTAGCGCAGCTCACAAAGCTTGTTGAACTAGCTAGGGTTTTGGTTTTGATTTTATTGGAATTGAGAGAATAAGAAGAATAGAAGAATGAAGAGAATAGAGTTTATGAAATTGTGAATTCATTGATTGGTGAATCACACTTACAAAGGCTTATATACATGGTAAATGTTAGGTGGCATAAGGAACAAGTAATCACTTAACCCCAACTACCTTATGCTACAAATAAGCAAAAACATAACAAACTTGTAACCAACTAACAACTAACTTGATTACTATGTTATCTTAACCAAACAAACTTGATTAAGTCACTAATCACTTATTCTAACTTGAATTAACAAACTAACATCCTCCCTTAATTCAAGTTTCCACTTTCACCATACCAACCATGCTTCTAAGCTTGATGAACTTGTCAACCTTCAAAGGTTTGGTGAACAAATCCTCAAGTTGCAGTTCAGTAGAGTAGTGAACAATCTTCAATGCCTCCTTGTTTACTTGCTCTCTAAGAAAATGGAATTTGGCTTAAATGTGCTTGCTCCTTACATGCAAAACTAGATTTTTAGCTAAGTTTATGGCTGATTTATTGTCTATAAACAAAGCTATAGGTTTGTCAACTTCAATTTCCATTTATTTGAGTATAGCTTCAAGCCAAACGGCTTGACAAGCTGCTAAACAACTTGCAATATACTCAAATTCACAGGTTGACAATGCTACCACTAGTTGCTTCTTAGCACACCAAGATATTGGAGTATTCAAAAACTTGAATATGTAGCCCGAGGTACTCTTTCTATCTTTCTTATGCCCACATCAATCTACATCAGAATAGGCTATCAATTCCATAGAATCTTCAGTCAGACATTTTGGAAACAAAATGCCATACTCTAGTGTCTCGTTGATGTATCTCATCACTCTTTTAGCTTCTAGCAAGTGAGAAGCTCTTGGTTCACTCATGAACCTACTGATTATACCAACTGCATAAGCAATATCAGGTCTACTATTGCACAAATACCTTAGTGATCCCACAATCTGCTTGAACAATGTAGGATCTACTAGTTCTTATTCTTCATTCATCACCAGTTTCAAATTTACCTCAACAGGTGATGATGCACGATTACAACTTACGATATTTAACCTCTTCAGTATATCAGATGCATACTTCATCTAATGCATAACCAACCCTAGAAAAATCTAGTCAATTCCATGCCAAGAGTGTATGTCAGTGATAGACTTTTAGCAAGTGTACTAAAAATATATCGAAGTAATAAAATTTATAAGTTCGTATCCACAAGGACTGTTTCAATTTCTACTCGGCAAAAGCGTTAAAATAAAGGATGTATTAAATTTATGGGTTGCCCTAGGCAGTTGGATTTGGTTTCATAAAACTTAAACAAAGTAAATAAAATGGTTTGATAATTGGATTAAAACAAATGATCAAGCCTTTCGAATCCTCTATAGCTCACTGTGAGTAATTTGGCTCTCTTCTCTCTCAAAGAAATTAACCTAGCTTTACGATGGATTAACTAAGTGGTTTTGATCAATCTCTTGACTGAAAACCCTTTCCTAAGTTATAACCTTTCAATCTCTTAAACCGATTGAATAACTATGGAAACATGGTGAGAACGTTAATCCATAAGTCATAACTCTCAATTTCCTATGTCTAGGCTCCTATGTTGAATTAAACAGAATTACTATTTCAGGATTAAAAGCAAGGGTTAGTAGTCATTCAATTCCTAAGATCAATTTATATGGTTGAAAGAAGCTAGGGTTAGTAGTCATACAAACAATCATAAGAAAAACATTAAGCACAAATAATTCTGAATAAAGACTAGGTTTTCATTGATGTTAAAGAGAGTTCCTAACAAATTACACCATCACAGATCACAGAGATTCATCTCATGGCTTAATCAATCTAAGAGTTTAGCTACTCATAACTAAATAATCAAATACATAGAAAATAATGAACATACATAAATCAGAACCAACAATGAGTTGGGTGAGATCCACTCTGTGTTCTGCGATTTCCTGGTGCCGTCTATGCTCTGTTTAGGTCTCCAAAATCGCACACTAAGCTTTTGATCGCATCCGGCTTTTATAGACAAAGAATTAGGGTTTCAGAAAAGCCCACCATCGTGCCATGTTTCGAAACCATCATGGCACAATTTGCTCATTAATCCTACGTGGCAGTAAATTTACTCAACCATCGTGGCACATTACACATCCATCGTGCCACGATTTTTCCAGCATCTTCAGGTAAATTCCACGCTTCAAACGTGCCATGATTCAGGTCCATCGTGGCACGATCCAGTAGCTAAATTCTTGCATTTTTCTCCAATTTGTGCAAAACTTCTCTTTTATGAATCTTGAGCTATTGAACCATGTATACAAGCATTTGACTCTCAAAACATTACAAAAAGGACACAAATATGACTAAAAAAAACTAGTGTTGACGTACTGTCATCAGTCAGCTTGCCTAAATCTGTCATCTCAAACTTTTTCATCATTTGGCCTTTGAATGCTTCTATCTCATTCACATTGTTACCAGTCACAATTAGATCATCAACATATAAGCAGATAAGTATCTGATTACCTTCTATTCCTTTCTTCACATAGACACCATACTCAGCTTTGCATTTCACAAATTCTTGCTGCACAAGAAACCTGTCAATCCTCTTATTCGATACTCTTGGTGCTTGTTTCAATCCATAGAGAGCCTTGTGTAATATATACACCATATCTTCCTTTCCTTTGATTTTGAAACATGGTGTGGTTGTGTTACATATACTACTTCATCTAGTGCATCATTTAAGAAAGAAGATTTTACATCTAGATGATACATAGGCCCGTTTCTTCCACAGGTTATAGCAATTATCAATCTCATAGTTTCTAGTCTTGCTACTGGTGCATATACTTCAAAATAGTAAAGGCCATGTTTCTGCATAAAGCCCCTTGCTACTAACCTAGCTTTGTGTTTTTCTACTTCACTATTTGGCTTTAGTTTCAATTTGAAAATCCATTTCACATCATTGGCCTTCTTGCTAGCTGGTAACTTGGTAAGTTCCCAAGTATTGTTTCTGTTTATTGTATTTAGTTCTTCAATCATAGCATTCTTCCATACCTTTTCAGTCATTGATATTTCATAGTTGATTGGTTTTGAATCTTCTAATAAAGCAAAATGAACAAATTCCCCTTCTTCATTAACTTCGTTGTCAAGAGTAACTTCATGACCTGCTAGTCTTGTGGAAACAAACCTTTGTCTTCCTGAAGTTTTAGTGGTTTGATTATTTACAACATGTACCTTATCTTAAGTCACTGATCACTTATTCTACTTGAATTAACAGGTACCTCATCTTTCTTATTCCAATCTCAAGCTTCATTTTCACAAACATCAACATCTCTACTAATCACAATTGAGTGATTTAGAGGATGATAGAGTCTATAGGCACCTGTTTCATGATATCCAACCAATATCATAAGCTCACTCTTGTCCCTCAGCTTTCTTCTCTTTGCATCAGGGATATGCTTATAGCACAAGGAACCAAATACTCTCAGGTGTTTTGCATATTGCTTGCTTCCCAACCATACTTCTTTAGGAATCTAATCAAGCTTCTTAGTTGGACATCTATTCAAGATGTATGTTGCAGTTCTTACAGCTTCTCCCCATAATGTGTTAGACAATTTCTTCAATTTCAACATGTTTCTAGTCATGTCAAGCAAGCTTATGTTGCTTCTTTGAGCCAAACCATTGTGTTGTGGGGTATATGGAGCAGTTACTTCATGCACAATGTTTCTAGTCTAGTCATGGTCTTCACAGTACTTCTCAAACACCTTTAAAGTATACTCACCACCTCCACAAGTTCTCAAAATCTTGATAGATTTTCCACTTTTCTTTTCTACTAAGATTTTGAATTTCTAAAATATATCAAAAGCATCACTCTTTGCTTTGATTAGATATAACCAGATTTTCCTACTGAATTCATCTACAAAACTGATTAAATACTTGTTACGCCCTAATGAAGGAACCTCCAATGGACCACATACATTTGAATATACCACATTCAATATCTCTTTTGATCTATGTGCAGTGCTATAGTTGAATGCGGTTATAGGTTGCTTACAAATCAAACAAGTATCACAAACTTTATGAGGTATCTTCAATTTAGGTACTTCTAGAATCATGTCTTTATCAACTAGTTGATTAAGACTCCTAAAATTGAGATGACCAAATCTATAGTGCCATAACCAGCTATCTTCTTCTTTCACAATAGCAGATAAGCAATTCAATTCTACAGCTTTCATGTAAGTCTGGAAAGTTATATTCTTTGAAAGAGGAGTTTTCATCACTAACCTTTGATTCTTATCAAACAGTTTCAGTGCATTGTGTAACACCCCGTTTTCCCAACAATGTAATTAATACAAATAATCAGAGTATTCAACGTAAAACGGGATATCACACTACATTTAAATTCATAAATAGAGTAAAGTTACTATTTATTAAAAACAACCCTGTCAAAATTTCAATAACATTGCAGTGGAAAATAGATTCATAGTTCAACAACTTTGGCACTACAGCCTCAACATAAACAACTTAAAGAAAATCTTATTCCAAAAGGGTTCAACAACATAGTTCATAAAGCAATACGTAACAAAGGAAAACAAATCAAAATCCCCATCCTCTTACGTATCAGAGCGACCCTAAGACGACGTGCAAGAGAATCAACTCACATCAGCAGCTAATCCTGGTTATCTGCACATTACCCACGTAGAGGCAACATTCAAATAGAAGGGGTGAGATTTCACATTCAATAATAATAAGCATATAATTCATCAACGGAACTTAACAACCTAAACAACAATAATCAACAACAATAATAGTTCACATAGATTTATCATCAATAATGTTTCACATATGCTTCATTTATTTCCATTTATCATTTAAATCATCAACAACAATTCAGCAACGAGGACGACAACTCAACATTAACGACAATGTAACGACACAACAACAACTTGACTATGCAATATGCATGTGGTACCAATCAACGTTGGAGCAACAAACTCCTAAAAACTGGAGCAAATAACTCCTACAAGTCAACGCTGGAGCAAATAACTCCTAAAATCAACGCGATATGAATGATTAACATTCAACAGGGCATGAGCCCCCAACTTCATATGAGTATGCATGGACTCAACAACTTAATCAACAACAACGTACAACATCAATCACAACGTACAACATCGACAACAACATACAACTTCAGTGTTATGATCTCATTGAAATTCATCAAGTTAATTCAACATATGCATTCATATAGTAATTCAACAACAAGTTATTCATATAACAATCATCAACACATATATATACCTTCATGTAATATTCCATAGACATATACATCATATAGTAATTCAACATAAACATGCATATAATAGTTCATCAATGTGTACATACATGTATCCATACTCAAGTCATGTTATTCTTGTCAAACGAACCATCTGAAGACTAACAATATCATCTAAGGCTTTCAAGTATGCATCAAAGGCTAGTTCAAAACAGAAACGTATGAAACGGCACAAAACATGAAAAGGTACAGAACCACTACGTTACTCGCCGTGGCGAGCAAACACTGCTCTCTATCGGGAAGTGCGATTTTTAACCCCAAAAACCCAATTTTCATCAACCTTAATCCCAAATTGATAGGAAACTCAACCTATGATCATTCTACAACCTGAACAACAGTTATCTATGAATTCTACGGTCTTTCTACAACTTTTACAACCAATTCTACATGTTCTATCATCAAATCCGATTCTAAACCCTAATTCTCAATTTACAAGAACAACAACATACTACATGCTAAATTCAGTTTCAGAATCACATAGCCTAAGATTAGAGAATATTAGTCCCACCCTTACCTTAGATTAGATGATTGCAAGGTTCTACGAATTCTTCTCTTCTCTTGGTTCTCCTCTTCTCTAGGTTCTTCTCTTTTTCTCCAAAAGCTTCTAAACCTAATTTGTGGTTGTTCTCTTGTTTTTATATCTCACACCCTCAACATATCTTTATTCTAAATCTACGTATTTTCTAACTAAGTCCACATATTTTCTAACTACATCCAAACCAGCCCCTCATATATATTTATTCTAAATATCCAACATATTCTACTAAATAATAATATAAAGCCACTTAATAAAATATTAAAACACCACAACACGTCATAAGTCAACATAAATCACATAAGTCATATAAAAGACTCTAAACTCAACCAAAAATAATTAATTAATAAATAGGGCGTTACACATTGTCCTTCATGGTGACTAAATAGCCTTTCTGAACATGTTGACCAACACTTAACAAGTTGAATTGCAAACCAATAACATATAGAACATCTTCAATTATTGCTAATTTTTCATTCCTTTCGTCAATAGCAATCTTCCTCATTCCTTCTGCAACAAGCATTCTATGATCATCCAGTCTCACCTTTGTATTCCTTCCTGGATCAATTTCCCTTAACCAATATTTATTTATAATCATATGGTTAGAACAACCAGTATCTAAGAACCAACTTTCTGAATTGCAACTCTCATTAGTTGTTGTTGTAACCATCAATAACAATGTGTCAGAATCTGAGTCATCTTGGGCAATCTTAGCTTGTTCTTCATCATTCTTTGTCTGCTTTCCTTTACCAGACCAACATTCAGAAGCAAAGTGACCAAAATTCTCACATTTAAAGAATTGAATCTTCTTCTTATCAAAACCTTTCTTCATGTTTTGATAAGAATTTCATTCCTTTGAAGATTCACCTTTTTATGAACCTTTGTTCTTGCGTTTAGATCAGTTTCCTCCCTTAGTGTTATTCTTCCCCTTCTTGAATTTCTTTCTATCTGAATCATCTTTCTTCATAGTTTGAACTTGAAAATCTTGTTGAATTGATCTTTCAAGGCTTCTCTCAAAAACCATCAATTCATGAGCTTCCGATGAACTTTGCAATTCTTCAATCTTCAAAGTTTTCACATCCTTTGATTCTTGAATTGCAACCACTATAAAATCAAATCTTGATGATAGTGTTCTCATGATTTTCTCAACAATTTGTTGATCAGTAATTTTTTCCCCACAAGCCTTCATCTGATTCACAATATTGATGAGTTTGGAGATGTACTCAACAATCTTCTGCTCCTCCTCCATCTGCATCAATATTGATGAGTTTGGATACTTTGCAAGAATATCCCATGCTTCCTTTGAACTTATGGATTTTAATATTCTTTCAAAATTTCCTTCATCCAAACTCTGTTGAATCAGGAACAAAGCCTTGTAATCCTTCTTCTTTAAATCTTTGTGTGCATTCCCCTGAACTTCAGTTGCATTTGTAGCTAGATCAGTGACACAACTCTGCACTATCTCCAACAAATCTTGTGCCCCAAACAAGTTCTTCATCACTACACTCCATCTTTCCCAATTGCGTGCTTCAAGAATTGGAAGATGAGTGTTGAAACTACTTCTACCATTCATGGTTACTCTTTTAGTGTTTCTACCTTCATAATTGCGTGATTGAAGATCTCTTTTCACCCTTAGAACGAAACCAAAGGCTCCATGGTGCCAATTTGTTAGCGCAACTCACAAAGCTTGTTGAACAAGCTAGGGTTTTCTAGGGTTTTGATTTTATTGGAATTGATAGAATAAGAAGAATAGAAGAATGAGGAGAATAGAGTTTATGAAATTGTGAATTCATTGATTGGTGAATTACACTTACAAAGGCTTATGTACATGGTAAATGTTAGGTGGCTTAAGGAACAAGTAATTACTTAGCCCTAACTACCTTATGCTACAAATAAGCAAAAACATAACAAACTTGTAACCAACTAAAAACTAACTTGATTACTATGTGATCTTAACCAGACAAACTTGATTAAGAAATCAAAATGCTTGACCATTAAGCAGAAGCCACAACACATACTCAACCAATTAACATAAGTTATCATCAACATATCCGTAGGGCCAAAGGGTTTATCACCATAGGACAGAAGCGCAAGCACACCAAAAGACTAAAAAATGCTTAACCACCAGGGTAGCATGTAACAAGGCTTAACCATCGTAAATAGATGCTATCAATCAAGCTAATATACGACTAATCATCAATGGAATAAAATCACTAGAGCATGAAGTGAAATGTGTCTTTAACCCAAAGACACCAAACAACAACAAAAAACCACCAAATTTAGCTAAAGAAGTATTAGAGGCATTCCACTTGATTAGGAGCAACCAAAGGTATTAAATCCCATTTTGAGGAACACTTCATTCGAGCAGGCAAACACAAATTATCATGGAATAAGGAGAATTCATAAACCACACCATCAACAATATCAATACACTGATTTTAGAGATGGCAACAATGGTATGTTGTTGAATCTCAAATAGTTGAATGCACACAAATTCAATTAATGGAAACTAGACAAAGCAACAAGAACCAACAACATGATGGCACAACTTCCAAATACTCATCAATTCAACAACCAAGATGACAAACTCCATACGAAGAAGCTGGCACAATCATGAATACATTGAAATTGAGGATGGAACCTTGTCAATGTCAAAACAGAAAATGAGTCAAACCAGCAAATCTTGCTTTGATTCATCAATCACCATGGAGCGTAAAAGGAAATGGAGAAAAGTGGAATTGCGAGAATGAATCTTGTTTTGAATCACACAACTTGATTCATCCATGATTGAATTGAAAAATGAAATATATCAAACACTGAAACATAATTAAAAATACAACAGAAAAATGAAAGAGAAATCGCAAAACGGAAACTCGAAAAACTGAAAATGAAGGAATCTTGTAGTTGAACAAGAACTCTATTAGAATTTTTAAAACTTTACTCAAAATGTTTTCCTCTTACTTTTCTCTCTCAAGACAAGCACCATTACACTACACACTTTAAGTTAAAACAAGAGAGAATGTGAAAAATATAGGGGAAAAATATGAGACAGTTTATGAAAGATGAAATAGATATTAAGAAATTCATTTCCCTCTTTAAAGATAGGATCTAAACCAAGCACATGGAATGCAAAGAAAAGATCAAAATCACGAGTCACATACAAACTACTCCCTCCGTTTCCAAATAAACGTCACATTTTTGTAATGTGCACTATTCACATAACTTACTTTGACCATATTTTTTAATTAATATATAAATACAAATGTTAACATGTAAGATGTTCGATTTGTTTCAATAAATATTTACAAAATATTAAATTTTTATAATTTTTTACTTTAGATAATTAAAAATATTAATGGTCAAAGTTGGGTATTGGTATGTGTGAAATGGTTGACTGCGACATGTATTTTGAAACGGATGAAGTATTCGCCAAACAATAAACAAAGTAGCAGAAACACCCAAGACAACATCAACAGAACAAGCACCACTACACACCTAACCTCAAAGACTTCTACAGGCCAAATGAAATAGCACCAACAATACACAACGATATCTCTCACACTAACAAGAAAATGAGCAAACCGAAATTACTGCTTCCACTTCAATGATACTTGTTATACTGCTGCAGAAACAACGCATAGCAGAGACAACAAGGTTGTGCCAAGAACAACAATACCTTATCGATGTATTACGCCATCGCCTTGGTTATGCATCGGAGAAGGAGGTGAACTTGGCAAGTTTCCCAATTTCCTCATCTTCATATCTATAAATTCAATTATATACATTATACACATATGTAATCAACAAATTTAATTACTTTCACAACATTACTATTATGCATGCAGCATGCATGCTTTTATACATTTTTAGTTTCTTAATTTCAATGTGGACAAAGACAAACCTGCGTTAATAACTGGAGCCAACTGCACAAACAAGGTAAAGGAGATTATCAAAAGAATGAGAAAATGCAAAGAAAATGAGGTTAGGTTGAAGATATAAGCCATCCCAAAAATATTGAAATTAACATATGATAAGACAATTTATAGTCGTGGTGATTAATTAGTGTCCTCCTACGAACTTTCAATGAAACTTCATACAGACAATGACACCAATTACTAACATTAATTAGTGTATATATCTATATGCACAATTACTAATATTAAATTCCGTACCAAATTATAGTCGTTTCATAATACTTGTCCATTTTAAAGAATAATTATTTTTCACTTTACTTGTCATTTTTAAAGTTTCAATGCAACATTAATTATTGGTTTATCAATAATGCCCTTACTTATTCATTGTAGAGAGAGAAAAATAATAGAATGAAATAATAAATGAGTAAGGGTATTATAGAAAAAACACAAATAATTTCATCAAAAATGACAACATTTATTTGATTCCTTGGTATGTATAATTTCTTCAAAATGGACAAGTATTGTGAAACGGATGGAGTATAAGACTCTTTTGAAAAAGAACAAGAAAATTAAGAAAATTGATTGTTGAATTAATTTTGTTGACAATTGTTATTGTTTTACATTTACCCTTTATAAGAGATAATTAGTTAATGTTTCTAGGAAGTAGTTATTACAAATAGGGGTATAGTTGGAAAGAATTAATTAATGTGCATTGAAATTTGAAAGGGATCTTACGAAAATGGATAAAGAAAAAAACTCAAAGGGGACTTATAAATAATTAATTTTGTATGAGAAAAAAATATTATGAGTTGTTTTACAAAATTGTCCTTAATAAACGACATGAAAAATAAAATAAATAATTGAAAGAGGGGAGAGTAAAAAATAGTTAAAGATAGCTCAGTTGACAAAAACATACATTATTATATGCAGAGGCCGAAGTTCGAACCCCAGATACTCCACTTTATTCACCTTGAAAAATGTGAATTCTAGCCATTAAACTACTTAACAAAAAAGAAGAAGAATATATATTATGAAAAGTAACATTAAAGTTTCATTGGTATCATAAAACGACTTATAATTGATGACAATTTTTTTTCTTCTCAAATCGACTTATAATTTGGACGAGGAAGTATTTTGGTAGGATTTTTTTTAACCGTTGCATTTTTAAATTTAATTTCACTCCATAATCAAAGAGATCTTCAAAACTAACTCAAATTTTATTTCTCATAGAAAACTCTATAACAAGTTGAAAAAAAAATTCTACTCCATCTGTCATAAATTATAAGTCAAATTAGTAATTTTACATAAATTAAGAAATGTAGTTTTTTTTTAATTGCATGAGGAAAAATTAAAAGCGTTGATAAAAGGGAGTAATAAACAGCAAATGATGTAATAGAAAAAGAAACATTAATGTTTTATTTGTATTGCAAAATCACTTATAATTTGTGATTTTTTTTCCAAAATAATTTATATTTTGAGATGGAGGCCGTATACCCTAGAATAACATCGTATATTCAACCTCATTGTCCACACCATGATTTGAAACTAATTCATGATATATATACTCCCTCAACGCTAAAAATGTCCCAAAATAGCCGATCTTTTCAATTTTCAATAAAAACTTTTTTTTCCCTTCTAAGAATACCCTCGAATTAGCATCACTTACATCACTCTCAACTCAACATCTTTTACTTTATATTTATAATAATGATAAATACATCAATATTTGATTTGAATCTTTTAGTAAAAATATTATTCTCTCTTTCATTTATACAACTATACTATTGTGTGTGAAACCACAAACTAGATCAATTAATTTGAGATAGAAGGAGTACTATTTGAGAGGTAGAAGTTCCTATAATACTACACTTTGAAGAAATATTTGGGCAACGGTCGCGTTTTCCACATCCCGAAAATCGTTGCCTAAAGGTTTTGACCACAATATATGGTCGTTCACGTATATGTTCAAACTCAGGCAAAGAAAAATCAAGAAATAAAATACAAACGGAAGAAGAAATAAATTCAGATTTGTCTTTCATTATGGGCCATGACGTTAACCATGTTCATATCTACAAATTCAATTATACATTATATACATATGTAACCAATGTTTTTTTTTTAGATTTGTCTTTCATTATGGGCCATGACGTTAACCATGTTCATATCTACAAATTCAATTATACATTATATACATATGTAACCAAT
>Ga0228711_1007131_pt1 | contig 16330 bp, 7 predicted proteins | sample MedpolnodulmetaG_2_FD_177996 | JGI IMG/M metagenome (GOLD analysis project Ga0228711, IMG submission 177996) | Root nodule microbial communities from Medicago polymorpha collected in Santa Monica, California, United States - brown nodules | ecosystem: Host-associated > Plants > Roots > Nodule...
TGACTATATGTTGCATATTTAAGAAATGTCCTCGTATTCAATGTAGCAAGGTCTTGAATGGAGATTTGGTGTTCCATCCATTTATGTAGTTGTTTTTAGTATAATGTGATGATCTTTCAGACTCCCTTCATATTTGAACAGTGCTATCACATGTGATGGTTTTACTAAGGATTTATTTGCAAGTTAGGAGGGAAAGAGATGTGAGGATTTAAAAAAAAAAAGGAAGAAGTAAATGGAAGAAATAGAAGACATTGAAAGGAGTGGCTTTGAGAGGTTTATTTTTCTTCAAAATATAAAACACTCATCATTTAGGAGAACTAAAAAATTGTATTGAAGGAAGATTTTTAGGGGTTTTTGGGGATTTATATGAATTCTTCAAATTTAATATATGTTGTTATAATATTTTTAAAATTAAAAAAATAATTTTTTTTTGCGGTGGCCGGGATTCGAACCCCAGACCTTACATATATTAATCATAAACATTAATTTATCATTCTCTAAAAAATACTTTTTAAAAAAAATGTGAAATATTTCTCGATTATTTTCCCCTATATTTCTCTTTCCCTAAAGCCCTTCCTTCCCCTCCATTCCAAACTCCCAAATAAAATCTAAAGGTGTTAGCTCCTTAAACAAAAATTCTTCCTTATAATGTCGTTGGCGGTGTATCCTTATGATGTGTGAACAAAGTCAAAGACGAAGGGGCTGTCGCCACCCCATGATGTAGTACTACTTATCCTCGTATTAACATGTAGTACTTTCATGTAACAAAACAAAAATATACACCCTCCGATCACTATTATAAACAAAAGTTCATATTTTAAATTCATTTAATTAATGAATTATAAGGTCTTCAATAAGACCACATACATCATTAATTAAATTAATTTAAAATGTAAGTTTTTGCTTATAATAGTGACCGGAGAGTGTATAGTACTTGCCCCCCTAATAATATGAGTAATCAATCCATGCAATCAGCCTTGATAACTAAACCAGAATAGCATAACAGGATTAATATTATGACTTTTCACTTCAAATTTTCACACACACAAACTTAATAAATACGATTTTTTTTTGTTTTATTCAAACTACTGTTCTTTAAAAGGTGTCACTTATTTAATTTTTTACTAATTTAAAAGGCGTCACTTGTTCATTGTATTTAAAATCTGAAGCACAAAACTAATTAATGTGACATCCTATTCTTTGACTAAATGTTGGATATTTAAGAGAGGATGATCCACACATCTAATGTCATAAGGTTTTGGATGGAGATGTATTGTTCAATCCATTTGTGTGGTTGTTCTTAATTCAATGTGATGATCATTCAAACTCCATGTCTATTAGTGTTATTATAAACGATAGTTTTACTAACAGTGTCAGCTTCTTGTATACAAAATCTTCTTAATAATGTGGTCAGACATTGTATCATGTTGATGTGTGAACAGAGTTGAAAGTGAATTTCGTTGGAAAAGTTACTTTTGAGGGTTAGTCTATACAAATAAATGAATGATCCATATATATGCCTCATCGTTGAAAAAGTTATCTCTTGATACTCCTAGCATTTTCCTTTCTCTTTAATCGCTTCGTTATGAATAAATATTTGTGAATGAGAGGAGTAATATTTATAGGCTGATTTTCAAGTGGATTTGGATTGAAAAACTGAGCTTTTTCCTTAACCATGCCGCCAAAAACAGTAGAAAGTTGTTTTTTTTCTCACAGGCGCATGCGCCCCGTGGCCCTACGTGTGCCATGTGTGTGTGTGTTGAAATAGTGTTTTTTAGCATTGTTTTGCACACCCAGGACACACGACGCCTATTTCCAGTGTGTTTCTTGCCTTTTCTTCGTCTTTTTTAGTGCTTTCTTCCTCTAAACTTGTCTTAGGACTTAACATAGAATTTCCTTAACTTGAAATGTCTTCAGAGGTCTCTTGAATATTCATTCATTGTCTTTCCAATTCTTCATGAGGTACTTTGCTTTGTCGAATTACATGATTTTGCAATGAAATACATCAAAAACACCTAAGAATTGCTTCGGAAAACTCGAATTACATGGCTCAATATGAAAACATTACAAAATATTCTCTTTTTTTGTTACATACAAAATGTCCATTAAACCATATGCATTTGTTCTAAAACTTCTCTAATTTGGGTCAAATCATAACTATAATGACTGAAAAAAATATGCTCAAAATAACGTAAGAGATTCTGTCATTAATCATGCACATGTTTATTTCTTTTACCATTGAATCAATAAATCACATCATATTTTTGTTGATCTAATGATGAGACATATTGATCAAATACTAAAAACAAATTCATAATATAAAAAGGATAGGAGACGAAGTTCGAACCCCAAACACCTCACTTATTTATCTTTAAAATGTGAATTTTTAGTCACTAATATATTTGACAAAAAAAATTTGTCCATTTTTTATGATGAAATATTTATCTCATTTGTACACCATAAAGTTCATCTTTAAACCTATCATATTCATATTTATTATATCTATCATTTAATGGAGTTTCTTCTTATTGACCGAAATCATATTATATTGAGAATCAGTCAACTAAAGTACAATTTTTTGTATCTTTGAACTGAATTCATATTATATTGAGAATTAGTCAACTAAAATATAATTTTGGTAATAACCAAAACAACATCATAAAACCCTGCGTATAGTTTCAATATTACCCGTCTAGGTATTACAAACATAAATCAAAATCACCAAACAAAGAACATTATCATGATTTCATATAAGCAAACATTTGACATACCACTTAATTATAAGCACATATATCACATAGGCATACACTGCACACAACACATTACATAGCCATATATCAACCAATTATCATCATATAAACATCAGATCAATCTGGTGAAAATGACCAACTTTCAATAGGTAATCGTTAGGTTACTCTATTTTAGTCTCTGATTAAGCTTAAAGTTACTTGTCCCTCAAATTTATTTAATATTTGTTGGTTAGTCAATCTAGTTAATGTGTTTTCTTGTGTGTACATATGCTACTCTATGTCAAACAATATAAAAGAAACGGGTCACAAAAATGCATCAATATTTTATATTAGCTTGAAATTGTGAATGTCACATCTATACTTTGACTAAATGTTGGATACTTAATATGTTTCTCATATTCAATATTTTAAGGTTTAGGATAGAGATGCAGTGTTGAATCCACTTGTGTCGTTGCTTTTAGTCTAATGTGATGATCTTTCAAACTCTTTTCATGTTCGAACAATGCTATCATAGGCGATGGTTTTACTAAAGGTGTCAGCTCTTTGAATAAAAAATCTTCATGATAATGTGGTTTAGACGGAAAAAAATTCCGTTTGGGGCGAGTCTATCCAAATAAATGAATGAGTATATGTAATGCCTTAGAGTTTTTGTTGAATGATCCGGTCTCTTTTGTCTTGGATCAGTTGTATGTTGCTGCCCCCGACGCGCTCTCTACAACTTTTCAACAAAAGCGATTATCATGTTGTAATGTTAAGACTAAGATTAAAGACTGGCTTTTGAGAGAGTTTGAATTCTTTGGTTACATATCTTAAATTATTTTTAAGGCATTTCAAAATGTTAAATTTGAATGAAATCAATATAAATGACATTTTTATTTTTCATAGTTATACAATCCTATAGTTAAGTTGATCATTTATCAACATATTGACCTTTTCCACCGTATGCGTGTATGGACTTCTGCTATATTAAAACATTATCAAGGTCTAAGTATTTTTTTTATGGGTACTGTCTTAAAGAATACTTCAAAACTTTGTGTGCCTATCACCATAAGTGGGTGCCGTCAACAAATTAAACCAAAGTCTGGTAACGAGTGTTTTCGAAGTACTTTTTACGGTAACTAAATTAAGAAATTATTCTTTAAACTAGTCAAATATTTCAACTTTTGCACTAAATATACAAATTTTCATAAAAACTTACTATATTTAATGTTCTTAAAGAGTGTCCTAAAACTCTGGTTTGCATTTTCCTTTAAACTAAATGAATGAATGGTCATAGTCAAACAATACATCAGTATATATTTTATTGGCGTGTATAGTACAATGGGCGCCTATATAAAGCATAGACAACTAAGTTAATGTATATCAACAAATTCACATAATCACAAGAACTCATTTGATTCAATAATATTAATCATTCATGGGTTCTGAGAATGAGAACAAAGCAAGTGAGCTCTTTGTAGCTCAAGCTCACTTGTACAATCAGATATTCAGTTTCATGAGACCCGTGTCGATCAAGTGGGCTGTTGAACTTGGCATACCAGATATAATCCAAAATCATGGCAAACCTATTACTCTTCATGAGCTTGTCTCGGCTCTTCGAATTCCAGAAGCAAAAGCCGGTTGTGTTCATAGTGTCATGCGCTTATTGGCACACAATAAAATCTTTGCGATTGTGAAGATAGATGACAACATGGAAGCATATGCTCTTTCTCCAACATCAAAGCTTCTTGTGAAAGGAACTGATCATTGTTTAACTTCAATGGTTAAGATGGTAACAAACCCTACCGGTGTTGAATTATATTATCAATTGACCAAATGGACATCTAAGGAGGATCTCACAATCTTTGATACTACATTATGGGATTTCATTCAACAAAATCCGGCTTACGGGAAGCTATTCAATGATGCTATGGAAAGTGATTCTAATATGATGAGGTTTGCAATGAGTGATTGCAAATCAGTTTTTGAGAGCTTAACTTCTTTAGTTGATGTTGGAGGTGGAACCGGAAACACGGTTAAAATTATTTGTGAGGCGTTTCCTACGTTAAAATGTATAGTGTTCGACCTTCCAAACGTGGTAGAAGGATTAACGGGAAATAACTATCTGAGTTTTGTCGGCGGAAATATGTTTGAATCTATCCCTCAAGCTGATGCAATTTTACTAAAGGTAAAATTCAATTAATTTTTCTTAACTAATTACGAATCTATATATTGGAAAAAATCTGAAAAAAGTTTATAAATAATTTCTATTATTGAGGTTAAAACCTATAGAGAACTGATATATGAATAACCGAATTTCATACACCGTCTTACATTTTTCCTTTACAATTGATATGCACGCAAAACGAGGTGGCTAAAATAATATTAAAAAATGGCAATTCGTATCCGACTGTATGTATATACATTGTCGGTTGTCAGAAAATGATGTTCACGTATCATTATGGTATCATAGTTTAAACGACACTTCTCATCTTACAAGCTAATTTTGTAGAAATAAGCAAATATCAATCCAGATTCCAGACACAACAAAGTATTTTTTTTAAAGGAAGACACAACAAAGTATTGTTAAGCCATGCATTATTAATTAGCTTAATTTCCTTTTCATTTTTGTAGTGGGTTTTACATAACTGGAATGATGATGATTGTGTCAAGATACTTAAAAGTTGTAAAGAAGCTGCTTCAAGGCAAATGAAAGGAGGAAAAGTGATCATAATAGACATTGTGATAAATGAAAAGCAAGATGAGCATGAAATAACAGAAGTCAAACTCTGCTTTGACATAACAATGATGGCTAATCACAATTCAAGAGAAAGAGATGAAAAAACATGGAAAAATATCATAACAGAAGCAGGATTCATGTGTTACAAAATATTTCCTATATTTGGTTTTAGGTCACTTATTGAACTTTCTGTTTAATTAAACCATATCACACTTTAATAAACAACTTTACATGCGTATGTTGTACCAAATTGATATAGGAGAGTTTCATTAGTATATTATTATTTCAGTCTAATTTTATTATTTGTTTGTTTTGTGTTCTATTTTAGATTTTCGGCCCATTAGGGTTTTGTTATTTCTCTATTTAAGTTTAACAATTGTAGGCTTGTAGCCTAAGAGGCAGCTTTCATTCATGGTTTCATTCAATAATATTTTAGAGAATTTTCTCAATTTCTGGTGGATTCTAGAACCCTATTTTCATAAGTCTGTCGCTTGCAAATTTGTTCTTTTCAATCTAGGTTTAATGCTTAATCTAGGTTTAGCGTTTGCTAACCTACGGTAAAGATTACGTCAAAAATAAAGTGATAAGCGAAATCACTCAATCAAATCTACTCAACAATACAGGCTGGTGATATGGTCAATTAAATTTGTTTTGTTTAGTTCTGTACAAACTATCTTATTTAACTAAGTTGTCACTTTGATGGTCAAGTAGCAATTCTGAGCATAACTGAAATGGTCTAACTGTGGCAAATAAGATTTTTGGTAAACCTGGTGATACCACGAGCTTGGTTCTGCACATTAAAAGGATTGTTACTCATCAAAATATATTGATTAATAAGTAGTAAATGATTTGTCTAGTTGGAAAACAAAACAGAACCTTTTCTCATATAAGAACTACTATGATGCCAAAGCAACAATTAATTTCTCATATAAGAACTATAATGATCAGTGTTATGCACTCATTCGTTCCGTTGCACTTGATTATTTCATTCAAAAATGTAATTAAAAGATGAAAAATATGGAGTCATTTTACAAAAAATATCATTCACTAATGGTATGAAAAAGATAAATTAAAAAATAAAATAAAGCGATAAATAGTACAGGCATAATAGAAAAACTAACATTAATATTTCATTAATATGGTAAAATAACATATAACTAGGGACAAACATATTTTGCTAGAGTGACATATTTTGCACATCATTTTCCTTTCTCTCGATCTAATTTTGTTTTTGATTTTACCGTATAAAAAGGTTGAGACATTTGTCAAAATCTGAGCTATGAGATGAGATGAATCCAATGATAGATATTGATGCAAAGTTACATATCTTTCCCGCCATAAAGTATGTAATCCAGATCCCTTACTTTAGGTGTCTTTCCCACCCGGAAGTTATGTAATTCGGCTCCCTTGCTTTAGGTGCCTCATCCGTAACATGATGTGTTTAAACCAAGATAACTGCCTCTTCACCGTCTTGTTTTTCATATTCAAATCATGGTAGCAACCTTCAACAACCGCCTCACCATCAACCCTAGTAGTTCGGAAGAGGACAAATTTATCAAATGGAATCAAAACAATCATTCTAATGTAATCATAAATGTTGATGGAAGTTGTCTTGGCTCACCTACTAGGGCTGTTTTTAGTGGCCTCTTGCGCAATTATGTTGGGTTCTATTTGTCAGGATTATCTGGTTTCATCCAAAATTCAGCTGATATTCTCCAAGCAGAGCTTTTAGCAATTTACCATGGACTCTTGCAGACAAAAGAAATGGCAATAGCTGATCTTGTTTGTTACTCTGAATCTCTGCAATGTATAAATCTTATCAAAGGTCTTCCAATGAAGTTTCATACTTATGCACTGTTGATCCAAGACATAAAGGAGTTCATTGATCAAATCAATGTTACTATCTGTCATACTTTAAGAGAAGGGAAACAATGTGTGGACGTTTTGGCCAAGCTTGAAGCTTTTTCAAATATTGATTTTCTTCATTCATGCTTCACCTCTCGAAGACCTTCGAAGTCTTCTAAGGATTGACGCAGCTGGAATTTTTTTTCTCAAGTGTAGTTTGTTCTTTTGTTTGTTTGTTTTTTTTCCGTTTGTTTTGATTAGCATCGTAGCAAAAAAAAAATTGTAATGTGCACTTCTCAAATAATATAGCAATATATACAAAATCCGCGTCTATTCCCTAGTTGGCATAATTCTCATGGCGGTACAATCTCAAAAATACATACATAATCCATCTATTAGGTCATGTCTATGCTACCTTATTACCTTCAACATGCAACACAAAAGGAACTGAAGAAAAGTATTACCTAAAGCCATATATTAATTATGAAATTCTTTATTCTGACGTGCTATGATTCTTCAACGTGGTAGTGGGGTTAGAAAGAGGATGCCTTTCGGTTATGACCCACTAGATATATTCACGGGCACTTGCATCCCTTTGTTGTTTAGCAAAAAGCCACAAAATCAGAGCCTCTCTTTTATCAAATTTGTCACTTAGTTGTGTGGTGCTTGACGCTTGTATGAGCCATATGCAAATTTATAGGTTCACTAAAAGCCCTTCTTTGATCTTCTTCACATATTTTGATCACACGGTCGGTATCATTTTACACTAGAAGTTTATTGGCTGAAACATGACAACAAAGAAGGAAATTGATTGGATGGATCTATTCACTCTCGTATAGAAGGAAATTTATTGGATGGATCTATTCACTCTCAATATAGAAGTGAAGGACCATTTACATTAATTTTTGCTATAAAAGAAAGCTTAGGTAAGTTGGTTATTATCAAAATCATGATAGACTTTAAGGTAAGTTACTTCCAAATTATTATTATTATGTCTTTACATTGATAATATAAGTTGAATCCACATTCGTTTAAGAGTATGTGTGAATTTTTTTTTATCAACTGAGTCAACTTTTATTGGAAGAATCATTTACAATTTAATCGTATGAATTAAACTCATTCAACTGTTATGTTAATATTTTTCTCCAGATCATGACTTAAAAATGAATTTCTTAGTTCAAATCAGTTCAACCCCCCAAAGCCTCTTTCACGAAACCATCACGATATGTTTATATGGTAACATAACACCACTACCCCATGATTTCCGTAAAATCAGGTATTAAAGTAAATAAAATTGTTTTGCTCCAGCATTCCTGTTTAACCAATCAGAATATATCTTTTTCTAAACATCCTTTTGTTGATGAGAAAAAATATTAATAAGCATCATAATTTTATTTAAATGTAAGTATCCCATTTCATATAAGTTTATCTTTTTTTTATGAAAATGAAAATTGAAACTAGTTAATTAATTATCGTTAGCACGAAGTAACTTAAAATTCATGAGATAGTCTTGATAAAACTTCTTAAATTACCTTGTATACATTATATTTCAATTATATAAAAAGAATTATGATGTAAAAATTGCAGTGGGGCATTTTTCCCAGAGTCGTATATAGTTGGTATGTGTAATCCCTCATTTATTGAAACAATTATTTGTTTTTTGTTTACAAAGAGGGCCTAAGCCTAAAAAAAAGAGATTACAACGTAATTAAACAAGGAGTGGCAATTCCACTAATATAAAAAACAATAGTTGATTTAAGTGTGTCGAACAAGACTCATAAATGGTTCAACCATCAACAAAATCACAACCCGTATTCTCCAAAGCATCGGCGCTAGCATCCGCTTCACGATATGAATGACAAATTGAATTTATGTGATTCTGTGGCTACATATATGAGGGATAATTGTAACCATAGGAATCCAGGTCGGACAAAGAAGTAAAAAAACATGGCATGGGACAATGTTGATTCAAGATATGTCTTATTCACAAGCTTGTAAAGAGAAGAAAATGAAATATCAAATTCACTTCAATGTCCCTTAGATAGATGCATTGTATAGAAGAGTAGGTCCATTTTAATTCTCATCCCTCAATTTTTTTTTTGTTAATTATGACAGTATCATGTCAGATACATTAGTAGAATGAAAAACAAAATTGGTCAGCATGGAATTTCTAATAAAAGATTATTGTCTCCATATCTTTTGAACATTGAGAGTACATCTCACATGTGATTTGGCAGATTAAATTAAACTATAAATTACTCAAAAGTAAGAAACAAAATCCAAGACTTCTAAACAACAAATTGAAATTCTTCACAATGTAATTAGAAAGAGTAATGTAGGAAAAAAAATATAAAGGGGTTCTTAATTGATTGACAGAACTTTGGTGTTAGCCGACATTTTCTCTAAATCTAACGGTCTCTACAACTACAACATCGTGCATCAACTTTAGCGGATCCAAATTCTTCTGATTGGTGAACTGAGAGGTAAATGTGTCAGGAAGCTAAGGGAAGTACCTGTGATGTGCTTGAATGGTACTGTTGTAGATGACATTGATGATTAATCTCTCTTTCATATTTCTTATCAACAATTATTGTAATGAGAGAATTATCAACTTCATTTCCATTAATACCCTTGTTGTCATCTTGCAATTTTCTTCTAAGTTTCTCTTCTGCTTCTTGTAAGAACTTGAATTTAGGAGGAGGTGATGACTTTAATCTATTGAACTCTGCATCAGTTGTTGATTCAAAAAGAGGGTTGAATCCATGTTGATTATAAGGGCTACAATTATAAGGACTACAATTCATAGGAGTGAAAAAATGTGGAGATGCTATAGGTGTCAAATAAGGTGTTTCCACATCTAACAAATCACCTAAGCTTCTACCTCTTGAATCCCTTCCACATTTACCATCTTCGGATTCTAAATCCTCTTTTGATTCTTCAACTATTGTGAACAAGAATCTCGGATGACCTAAAAGGCCATCGTGATGATGTTGCATCATGTATTCTGCTTCAATTCCATCTTCGCCATAGGGTTTGAAAAGAAACTCTTTGCTAGTTTGTACTTGAGGGTCATGGACAAAGTTGTCATTTATTCTCATTGATGAACAAAGTTCGGGCGGAGTAAAACCTGTTTGTCTCAAAGAAGTTGATGGTCTTTTCCAACAAAACATATAGAAAAGCTCTTTCAAAGGGTTGCCATTGCCATAGTCATTCTCAATCTCTCTTTTGATTATTTTCTTCTTCCACCATAACAAGTAGTAAACTTCAGCTACTAAAGCCAATAAAAGGCAACCAAAAACAATGCTTAAACCAAGTCCTACACTACTCAATGATTTCATCTTTGTTCACAAATCAAACTTAAGACTTTGATTTCGAATCTTAGCTGGAACAATCCTTAGTCTAAATCGAAGTGTTAAGACCAAAACAATGTTCAATGGCCAAAATAATTAACATCTAATCTAGATAGTCATAACTAATTGACCAATTGAATACCAAAAAAGAATAATTACAACCAAATTTCAACAATGAGAATGACACATATTCAAGAGTAAATGAAAAAGCTTACTTGGTACTTTACTTTGTCTAAATCTGAACCCTCTATGCTTAAATTTTGAACTCAAGCATGCAAATCTGGATATTCCTTTTGACTAGAATTCAATTTCAATGTAAACCAATTTCAAAACACCAATCTTCTAAAAGGGCCAACAAAAAAAAGCTCCTTTTTCTCTCTTGAAAGCAACACTTGCAAATCATAAGCTTAAGCTTTTAGCTTTATCCTTTAACCCCATCATTATCTTCAAAGTGAAAGAAAGATTCACTAAATCAAAAACCACTTTGTGGTGATGCTCTCAAAAACAATGAGCTAGAAAATAACAAAGAGAAGTTTGAAGTGAGAGAGTGTATTGTTTGAGCAATGAATCTGTCTGACTGGCTTATGGTTGGAGGGACTCTTCCTTCGAGATAGCCTCACATGGGATCAGAAAGAAAAGGAAAATGACATATCAATATATGGGTCATTACATATTATATTACATTGCAAATTTATTACCATCTACGAAACACGGATTCGGACACAAACATTAACATGTCAACACTCCTAATAATTTAAGAAAATCACATAATTTAAAGTAATTATAATTGTCTGGTATTCAGTATCAGTATTCGACATCGCAACACGCTTAATTCAAAAAATGTCTGTGTTTTATAGATTACAATAATAGTACTTTTGTAAGATCCTTCATGTAAGGGGATGATTTTATTATTTTTTCTCTCCCATAACTTTAGTTGACACTTGGTGTTGTGTTACTAGCTGACAATTTGGGAGGGACAATGATTCCATATCTGAAAGTAGTTTCCTACAATGCTTCTTGTTTCATAAAATTTAATTATTACTTTTGTTGGTTAATGTTTTATTTTTCTGGCATGATTTTTGTTTTGACTAGTGAAATTATTTGGAAAGGAAGTAACATTGCTATTGCTTCCTTTGATTCGGTTGATCAATGATCATGATGATGATGCATTGATGCTATCCCAAAACAACAGCTCAAATGACAGGAGAATTTGTCATCAATCATTGATTAATCAATTATACTATTGTTAATCGTATACAAGGGAAAATGTCATTATATGTCCTCAACACACTTTTTTTTTTTTTAAAGAATGTCCTTAACACACATGTTAGTATATCTAAGATAAAAAAAAAATTACAACCAAAGATAAAAATTATGTCTATTTAATTTTTAAAATTATATTTTTTTCGATAATTACTTACAGATTGTGAAGTCCTTAACATATACCTTAAAAGTGACATGTTAGCATAAGCATCCTCCCTCCGGTCACTATTATAAGCAAAAGTTCATTTTTTATATTCATTCAATAAATTATGTATGTAATCTATATATAGACCACATGCATCATTTATTGAATGAACTTAAAAAGTCAATTTTTGCTTATAATAGTGACCGAAAGGAGTATATTACAAAGATCTAATTTTTTTTCTTTCCTCCTCTACTAAACTAGAGCTGGAAGAGCGGGAACTGAGACTACACCAGTGTCAAGTCATCGGAAGAATAGAGGGATTCCCGATACAGCAAATAAGTACAGAAAAACCCCCGTTCCTAACATAAAGGGGCGTGCGGGTAACCTAGTAGCTAGAATTCACCTTATAAGGTGAATAAGTGGAGTGTCCGGGGTTCGAACCCCGACCCCTGCATATAATAATGCATTGTCCTACCAACTGAGCTATGCTCAAGGGACAAAGATTCAATTTTGTTATCTCAATATTCTAGCAACCCAATTTACTCAAATTTATTTATAACATTTTTATATAGAGACAAATTAGTATCTTTGTTAATTTTGACTCAATATAATAGATAAACTAATTTGTCTTCGTATAAAAATATTCAAAAGATTAATTTGAAAATATTTTTTTATAAGAGACCAAATTAAATCATTATTTTTAATAATAATCAGGGTTTGTATAATAATGATGTATCAACAGTTGGATCCTTTGCATCAGAGTCCTATGCTTTTTTGGTTTCATTGTCCTATATTTTTTTCTTTATTACATGTCCAAATAATAATTAATAACACCCGATCATGACTAAAAAAAACTCCTCATGATTTTTCCTAAAAACAATTCATGATTTATGATTTATTTTTTTGAGGAAATTTATGATTTAGTTTAATTTTAGGATAAGATGATGAATATTGATAAAATAAAAATATATGAAAGGCTGCAAAAACCTAGATGTCGGTCGGTGTTAGAAGGAAGGTTATATTATTCGGTTTATTTTATGAAAAATGCTAACAAGTGTTCTAAGGGCATTTGTTAAGAAATTTAAAAGTGAAAGTTTATCTTTTTTTGACAAAAATAAATGATATTCATTCCTTCAAATTGATAGAGTACATCAATACAATGCAAATTCGCTAAAAACAAAAAAGATGAATCTGCGAACAAACTCACAACATCCATGTTAATAGTATAAAACGGCAAAGTACAAAAGCCTACTCTTATGACTATATTCAAGTCTCCGGAATACACATGTCTCCGGATCTGCAACGTTGATGACGCCAAAGTCATTGATTGGATCTGCACTGGATCTAAGCTGATTTGACAATCTGAACTGAATAAATACCTGAACAAAACAAGAAAGACAACAAACGTCGCACAAAGACGACGAACAACACAACGTCGCACTAAGATGACAAAATCACGAAAGAGAAAACGAAATAGATGTGAAAATCACTTATTTCAGTAAAAGAGAAAGAGAAAAACGAGTTAGAGGGGTGATTTTGGGTCAAATTCACCCTAAACCACCCCTCGTTGATGGATGAATGAAAAGAAACTAGGGTTTTGGTGATGGCTCACAAGAAGTGAAAGTTTATCTTGAGAATTGTGTATTCAACACTTTAAAACTATAAAATGAATTTTTTCTACATAAAATTTATAATTTATTTCTACGTAAGACACTTGTTAGGATAATCCTTTTTTTATTTGGTAAATGTTAACAAGATTTTAAGGCATTTTTTAAGAAGTATAAAAATAAAATTTTGTTTTGAAAATGATAAATTCGACATATTGAACATTTAAAAAGTAACTTTTATAACATAAAACTTATAAATTATCTTTATTTTTTAATCCTAAACAAATACTCTAAACACACTTTTTTTTTGTGGTGTCCGGGATTCGAACCCCGGACCTTGCATATATTATGCATTGTCGTTACCAACTAAGTTAAGTTCATAGGAAAACTCTAATAGTCTAAACACACTTCTTAGCAACAATTCATTGATCAAACAAATCACGGTATTGTACTAAATTAGGTGTATTGTGTGTGAAGAATCAAACGCAAGCAAATTATTATTTTTTAACTCACTAAGAACCGACTATTTTTATTTATTTTCATGTTTATTTTTAGGATGTTTTGGCAAATGAATTGTATCAGTACATCTCAAAAGAGTTATGGAGAGGTAGATGTTCTAGAAGGTTATATGTTAGTTGAATAGCAAAGAAAGTTATAAAGACGGAAAAAGATTGATGACTTCTGTTTAATTATGTGTTAGTTGAATAGTCTATTGAGTTAATTTTTTGTTATTTTGGTGTTGTTCATAAGCATTGTGATGTTGTATTCGAGCATTCGTTTAGTTTTATGGATGTGTCAACATGTGGTCAAAGAGGAGTTTGACATTGTTTCTTTTTTTCTTGGTAAAGATCTTTAATTGTTTCTAATGAGGAGCTTTGTGTTATGTTAATGTTATGTAATTATTGCTCTTTTTTAGCTCCCCTTTTAATGATATGTTAAACACTCTCTCCGTCTCTAAATAATAGTCGTTTGGGTCTGTTTGATGGTTAAGATAGAGAGACAGAATATGATATATTAATCATATCCTGCTTAAATCTGATGTTTGATGCACCAAAGGGATGGGATAAAATAAACCATTTTCATATTCTATCATGATTTTCCTTTGTAATTTCTAAAATTATCCTGATCGGATTATAAGATCATTCCTTATTTATTATCTTGATATTCTGTCATTTTTAAAATATTGTCATTTTTAAAATAATGATAGCATGTATTTTCTATTATAATTAATAACATGTCATTTTTACAATATTTAATTAATTATGAGAGCAATTTTTTCATTTAATTATAATGATATTCTGTTTATTATCATATCCTTTTTATATCCGGATTTATATCATATCATGCCTCTATCCTATCATGACCATCAAACGGACTTATGCACAAGTATTAAGGAAATGATTAATTGTGTTAATTTTGATGGTAAAATTAGTATAAAAATTATAAAGAGACAATTATTGTGAGACGGGGGGAGTATATTAGGAATGATAAATTGACAACCAAAAGTTGTCATCCACGGTATTTTAAACATTAATAAATAAATAATGTTGAGAATTACTGATAAATGATATCCAATGCCCAACAAAACTATAACCAACTCCAGCAGGTAAATTGATGAGGTCCACTGCTGGACCCTTAAAATAGAGGACCATACCAGGGGCTTCTCAACTAAGAGTATAAGTCAAATTATTTAATCATTTTCAATGCAAGTCAGTCTGGAATTTCTTCATAGGAGAGCTGCAGTGTGTAAAAAGTTGTTAATATTTAATTGTCCATATAAGCTTTGAAAATAATTTGTCAGTTATAGTAGTTTTTAAAATGCAAAGGTGTCAAAGTTGTCATTCAAAGTTGTTAAAAGGTTTCAAAGTTTTCATTAGGAGAAATCCAGGGCTGGCCTAAGGGTAAGGCGACCCAAACCCTTGCTTTAGGCTCCCGAATTTTGGACTTAGAATAAAGGTCTCACAATAGACAAATTTATGTGTGTGAACGAATAAAGGCCACACAACAAATGACTTATACAACTTTGTCATGAGACATAAATGATAGACATGAGGCTTTATGATGCTTACAACATGGGTTCAACACCTCCTCATACAACTTTACAATGCGCACTATTTTTTCGCCAGTGTTGCACTTACAACACTTTCACTTATATAATGCCATATTAATTACTCTCATTAGAAAAGCCTCATGTTATAGTCCGCTTTAAGCCTCAAAATGTGTTGGGCTGGCACTGGGGAAGTCAAGTTCAAATCTATGATTAAATTCGGCAGTTTAATGTAGATGTAGTTAATGAGTTTTATCAAATAACAATATATTGATTCTTTTATGAATCTAACATTTTTAACGAAATATAATTGTTTATAGTGGAGAAGTTGACTATATTGTACTATTCTATATATACTACTCTAGATGTCTAATTATAGGTGTTTTTTTAGAGTCTACCTATGAATTTCACGCACATTGTATGGTACTATACTATATAAAAATGATATTTGTATAATCATTTTGTAACAACTTTTGAACAACTCTATGTCATACTCAATCATGTGCTCTCTCTCTCTCTCTCTCTCTCTCTCTCTCTCTCTCTCTCTCTCTCTCTCTCTCTATATATATATATATATATATATATATATATATATATATATATA